>Ga0193963_1000674_pt1 | contig 17721 bp, 18 predicted proteins | sample FB_6_MG_FD_140359 | JGI IMG/M metagenome (GOLD analysis project Ga0193963, IMG submission 140359) | Microbial mat bacterial communities from the Broadkill River, Lewes, Delaware, United States - FB_6_MG | ecosystem: Environmental > Aquatic > Freshwater > River > Microbial mats | place: USA...
GATTCGAACCCGCGACCCCCGGCACCACAAACCAGTGCTCTAACCAGCTGAGCTAATCTCACCATAAGTCTAATTAAACATAAAAAAAAGGTGGTCGGGGTGAAAGGACTCGAACCTTCGGCCCCTTGGTCCCAAACCAAGTACTCTAACCATACTGAGCTACACCCCGACCTGTTACAAAAACCAACTATATGCTGATTAATGAGGCGAAATTATAGTTAAAATTATTTAAATTGTCAATAGTTTTAAAGAAATATTTTAATTTTTAAAAAATAGCTTCAAATTATTAGTTAAGTTTCATTTGTTAGAATAGTGTGATTATAGTTTTAGGGGTACTTTATGGGTGAATTTTTTATTACAATAAATGGATTTTTAGAGTCTGTTTTATTCTTTGATATACTCTTTGGAAGTGTGGAAGGAAACGGTATACCTTTTTTAGTCGCTTGGCTAATAGCAGGTGGTATATACATAACAATACTAACTGAGTTTGTAAACCTTCGTTCTTTTAAACACTCTTTTGACATTGTAAGAGGAAAGTATAAAACAAAAGACGATAAAGGTGAGATTTCACCTTTTGGAGCGTTAACAACTGCACTAAGTGCAACTGTGGGACTTGGTAATATTGCAGGTGTAGCACTTGCTGTCTCCATAGGTGGACCAGGTGCAGCTTTTTGGATGATGATGGCTGGTTTTTTAGGGATGAGTTTAAAGTTTGCAGAAGTTACTCTGTCTATCCAGCATAGAAAGTTCTTAAAAGATGGTTCTGTAATGGGTGGTGCAATGGAGTACCTTTCAAAAGGCTTAGCATCAAAAGGTATGCCTATTTTTGGAAAAGTGCTTGCTGTCTCTTTTGCTTTTTTAATGATAGGTGGAGCAATAGGTGGTGGAAATATTTTTCAAGTATCTCAGGCATATGGTGCAATTAGTAACGAGGTGAGTTTTTTTGATTCACACCCTTTAGTATTTGGATTTACTTTAGCAGGTTTAGCGGGACTTGTGATCATTGGGGGGATCACACGTATCGCTAAGATAACTGAGAGATTAGTTCCTGTTATGGTTTTAATCTACATAACTGCTTCTTTATACATTCTAGGTACAAACTTTTCTCTAATCGATGATGCATTTAGTATTATCTTTTCTGAAGCTTTCAATACTAGTGCTATTTATGGTGGTATGCTGGGTGCGCTGGTTCAAGGATTTCAACGTGCAGTTTTCTCAAGTGAAGCAGGTATTGGTTCATCTCCAGTTGCACATGCTACTGTAAAAACAAAATATCCTGTACGTCAAGGTTTAGTTGCACTTTATGAGCCTTTTATAGATACTATAGTAGTTTGTACTATGACAGCTCTAGTTATAATTATTACAGGTGTTTATGTACCAGATGGCGCTTACCAAGAGATCATAGCCGCTAAAGAAGGTGCTGCACTAACAGCCGCTGCTTATGGTACTGTTATATCATGGTTTCCAACAGTTCTAACCCTATCTATAGTACTTTTTGCATTTTCAACTATGATCTCATGGTCATACTACGGCGAACGTGCTTGGGTATATCTATTTGGAGAAAAATACTCTATAATATATAAACTAATGTTTTTGTCACTTTCGGTAATAGCTACAGTAGTAAGTGCAAAAATTATGGTTGACTTTTCTTTTATGCTTATGTTAGCTATGGCACTTCCAAATATTTTTGGTTTGATCATATTAAGTGGCGATGTAAGAGCTCAACTAAAAGAGTATATGGCAAAACTAAAAAGTGGTGAACTTGATGCAGAGGTTATAAGTGAATACAAATAAACAAGAGTGTTTAGACATACTTAATGAAAATGGAATAAACCCAGCATCAAAGATCGACTTTGATGTAAACGGAGAGACACACTCACTCTCCTTAGAATACATCATAGATACTTATATGAGTGCAAGTGATGAATCTCAACTTGTATTTGTTACAACACTAAAAAAAGCGACATCAGCTGATGCTATGGGGATTGAAAAGTTTTTTGAGGGGATGGGACAGCTTTTACTTATGTCCCATCTTTCTGAAAAGTTTGAGATTTAGAACTGAATCAGTCCATCAACTGGACTAGATGCAGTAGCGTATGGTTTTTTTGGAATTCTACCAGCTAAATAACTCATACGACCTGCAACAACTGCATGTTTCATAGCTACAGCCATCATCATAGGATCTTGTGCTTGAGCAATAGCAGTGTTTGTTAAAACACCCTCAGCTCCTAACTCCATTGCATACGCTGCATCACTAGCACAACCGATCCCAGCATCTACGATCACTGGAAGATCAACAGCATCTTTAATAAATGCTACATTATAAGGGTTTTGGATCCCTAAACCACTCCCGATAGGTGCAGCCAAGGGCATGATAGCATGAGCTCCTGCATCTTCTAAACGCTTTGCCATAATCGGATCATCTGATGTATAAGCCATGATCGTAAAACCCTCTTTTGAAAGTACTTTACAAGCTTCAATAGTCTCTAAAACATCAGGATAAAGTGTTTTTGCAGTATCTCCGATCACTTCTAGCTTGATTAAGTCAATTCCAGTAGCCTCACGAGTTAAACGAAATGTAGTGATCGCTTCTTCAGCAGTTACACAACCAGCAGAGTTTGGTAAAAACTTTACATTTGTCCCTGCAAACGTATCACGAAGATTTTCTTTGTCTGGATCTGTTATGTTTAGACGACGAACAGCAACTGTGATAAGCTCGCTTCCACTAGCTAGTGTAGCTTCTTTTGTAGTTTCAAAAGAATCATATTTTCCACTTCCAACGATCAAACGACTTCCTAGTTCATATTTTCCAATTTTTAATTTATTATCCATTCAACATTCCTATTTCTTTAATTTTATTATGTGTTTAAAGTTTTAAAAAGTTTATAACATAAGCTTTCTTACAATTTCCCAATTTGCTCAATTAAATCATCTGGCGTAAGGGAAAAATCAGAACCTGTGTAGTTAAGTGCTAGTTTTGAGTGTGCTAAAGTCGCATTTTTAGCTGCACTGAGAGGATCATAACCTTGTGCTAAAAGTGAACCTACAAGTCCACTAAGGACATCTCCACTTCCACCTTTAGCTAATTTGGAACTTCCATGTGGATTTATAAAAAATGTTACTTTTTTTCCAATTACAACATTTGCACCTTTTAGAAGAAGTGTTACGTTTTGATACTCACTACAGAACATTTCTACATATTTAAAACGGTTTGCTTGTAACTTTTCTACCGATATTTCTGCTAGACCACACAACTTTAACAAAGAAACAAACTCTTTTGGATGTGGTGTTAAAACAACATCGTCTCTTTTTAAAATATCTAAGATTATAGACATATAAAAAAGATCGGCATCTGCTATCAAAGGATATCTATTATCCAAAAATGCTTCCAAGTCTTTGCTTGAGTACGATTCACCAAGACCCATTCCTATTGCAATAGCTGTTGTTGTACTTGGCAATAACTCACTGTTCATGATCGAGTGTGGTATATTTGTAGTGTTGTAGCCAACTATAGTTACAAGCCCAGTTCCAAAACGAAGTGCTGATTTGGCACATAAAACACCAGCACCAACTTTTTCTCCAGATATACATGCAAGGTGTCCAAAACTACCTTTATGTGTGTCTTTTTTATCTCTTTTTGGAAGTTCAAGGTCATCTAAGTCTAACAAGTTCCAGTTTGAGTCACGCTCATAAACTTCACGTGATACACCAAGGTCTAAAACTTTGATCTCACCAACGTATTCTTTGTTAGCATCTAAAAACATCTCTTTTTTAAGTGCTCCCATTGTAAGTGTAGTATCTGCAAAAAAACTGTAACCGCTTGGAACATCACAAGCTATTTTATAAGCATTTGAGTTATTCATATGATCTAAAATATTTAGTAGTTCTGGACTAAACTCACCACTAAAACCAGTTCCAACTATTGCATCAACAACTATGTCTGCCTCTTCAAATAAACTACACTCGCTTACGCCCAAAGCATTAAGACGCTTTTTTTGTAAAACTGCCATAGGGGACTTTGGTTCTTTTGCATAAAAAACTTTTACATCATAATCTTTATGCAAAATTCTGGCACACGCTATACCATCTGCACCGTTGTTCCCACTACCACAAACTATAACTACAGATGAGTTTTTATTAAATTTTTCTCTGATAAAATCAGCCATTCCGTTAGCTGCATGTTCCATTAATATATCTTCGCTTAAGCCGAAGCTATCATAACATCTTCTATCTAGTGAAAGCACCTCATCATATAGTCTTTGCATCTTACTATTCTTCTATAATATTTTCATTAATATCAACACTATGAGTTTTTATATCGTTAAATAAAAGTGTAGGATATTGTGTTCTATACTGATATAAAAATCTATTTTTCACAAGATTATTTAAGCTTGCAGTATTGTAATAGTCAAGATTTGAACACTTACCTATAAAAAGATATGTAAACATAAGCTTTATGTTTGTGTTTTCAAAAGTTTTATGTGGTTGTGCAAGAAAAGTAATTCCATATTTTGAGAGTTTTGAAAAACTCAACATATACAATAAAAAGTCTCCAAACTGTACATAAAAACCATTAAGACTTTCAATATCATGCAAGAAATAGTAGTAGTTATCTAAAAGTTCTTGTTTTTGTATAGTTTTAGTAAGTCTACTTTTTACACGTCTTTTTGAAGTGTCAAAATAAGAAGGACTAGCTGACATATAAATATGTTTTTTCTCAGCTATTAGCTGTTCTAGTTTTTTATCAAACTCATCAGTCTCTTCATACTTTATATAGTTAAAATGCTGATCTTTATATCTCATTTCTATATCTTCTTCATTTGAGTTAGAAAAGTCTATATAAAAAGTAGGCACCCCACTGTCTATAACAAAGTCCCTAATTCTACAAGCCAAATTTGTCTTACCGGCACCGTGTTCACCTAAGATAAGTGTGTTGTAGTATAAACTACGCTCTTTAAGTTCAAGTGACCCAAGTGCATCATTATATTTACCTATAACATTTCTCATAATACCTACTCTTTTTACTTAATTTTTATAACCTTGATTATAGCAAAATAAGGATATAATATCTTCATGAATTTTAAACATATAGCACAAGAAACATTAAACATTGAAGCAAATACACTTTTAGAAGCATCAAAAAAAATTGATGATGTTTTTGATCGAGCAGTTGAGCTTATTTTAAACTCAAATGGAAAACTAATCGTTACAGGTGTTGGAAAATCAGGACTGATCGGTGCGAAAATGGCAGCAACTTTTGCCTCAACTGGTACACCTAGTTTTTTTCTTCATCCAACTGAAGCACTTCATGGTGATCTTGGAATGATAAGCAAAGGAGATGTTGTTATAGCGATCTCTTACAGTGGAGAGAGTGAAGAGCTAAGCCAGATACTTCCACATATAAAACGTTTTGATATCCCGCTTATTGGTATGACAAGAGACAAACAATCTACTCTTGGGAAATACTCAGATATGGTTATAGATGTAGTAGTTGAAAAAGAGGCATGTCCACTAAACATTGCACCAACAAGTTCTACAACACTTACACTAGCTCTTGGTGATGCACTTGCAGTATGCTTGATGAAAGCCAGAGACTTTAAAAAGAGTGATTTTGCTTCTTTTCATCCTGGAGGTTCACTTGGAAAACAGCTTTTTATAAAAGTTAGTGATCTTATGACTACAAAAAACCTTCCAATTATCTCAGAAAATACAAAAGTTAAAGATGCAATATTAAAGATCAGTGAAGGTCGGTTAGGGAATGTTTTAATAGCAGATAACGACAATAATCTAATAGCACTACTTAGTGATGGTGATATTCGTCGTGCACTGATGAGTGAGGATTTTTCAATAGAAGACGGAGTTATGAAGTATGCTACAACAAACCCTATGACTTGTGATGATGAGCATCTTTTAGCTAGCGATGCACTTGAGCTTATAGAAAATAAAAAAATCCAACTTCTTGTTATAACCGATCAGTACAAGAAGATCAAGGGTGTCCTACACATCCATACACTTGTAGAAAAAGGGATATCATAGTGAGATTAAACAAATACATAGCACACCATTCTAGTTATTCACGACGTGAAGCTGATAAAGCAATTCAAGATGGATATGTAAGAGTAGATGGAGAGATTCAAACAAATCCAGCTACACAGATAGAAGAAAACAATGCAGATGTTTGGATAAGTGGGAAAAAAGTAGCCCCAAGAGATAAGTATACAGTGATTGTTTACAACAAAGCAAAGGGTGAGCTTGTTACAAAAAAAGATCCAAAAGGTCGCAGAACTATTTATGATACCTTAGATAAAAAGTACAAACACTTTATACCTGTTGGAAGACTAGACTTTGCTAGTGAAGGCGTACTTCTTTTAACAGATGCTTCAAAAGTAGCTACTGCACTTATGGAGTCTGATCTTCAACGTACTTATAAGATCAAGATAAAAGGCGAGGTCACACCTGATATGGAAGATGCAATGCTAAATGGTATGACACTTGATGATGCATCGGCTGGAGCACACTCCCACTCTAAGATCACATCTATGACATTTAAACCTTTTATCGGTTATCAGATCCAGAAAAATACACCAAACTACTCCACTTTAAAAGTAGCTATTTCTGAGGGTAAAAACAGAGAGCTTAGACGCTTTTTTGCACACTTTGGAGCTGAAGTAGCTGATCTTAAGCGTATTAGCTTTGCAGAGATAGAACTAAATAATCTTCCAACCGGTAAAAGTAGATACTTAACAAGAAGTGAGTACTCTGCACTTGCTAAATTTTTAAAAGAAGAAAAAAAAGCTAAAGAAAAAGCAGACAAAGAATAGTTAAATGCCCGACTTTACACATCTTCTTCGCCCTGATAATTTTGATGATCTAGTTGGTCAAGAGCATCTAAGTGCACCTGATGCTCCTCTTAGAAAACTGTGTGAACAAAATGCCTTAGGTCATAGTTTTTTCTTTGGTCCTGCAGGGTGTGGAAAAACTTCAATAGCTCGTATTATTTCAAAAAAACTAGATATGCCTTTTTATGAGTTTAATGCAACTTCACTAAAAATAGATCAGCTTAGAAAAATATTTGATCAATACAAAAATGCCCTTCAAAAACCACTTATATTTATTGACGAGGTTCACCGTTTGGCAAAAAACCAACAAGAGGTTCTTTTACCTGTAATGGAGAATAATTCTGTACTTCTAATAGGAGCTTCGACAGAAAACCCTTTCTTTTCACTTACATCTGCTATTAGATCACGTAGTATGCTTTTTGAACTCTACAATATAAACAATGATGCCCTACACAACCTTTTAGAAAAAGCACTAAAAAATCTAACCATAGATGAAGATGCAAAAGAGTATTTAGTAGCAAGTAGTGGTGGAGATGCAAGAGCTATGCTGAAACTTTTGGAGTTCGCATCAAACTTAGATAACCATATTACGTTAAAAAACCTCAAGTCTTTAAGACCAAATGCACTTAGTGCAGGAAGCAGTGAAGCTGGTGTTCACTACGATCTGGCTTCTGCTATGATTAAGTCGATCAGAGGTAGTGATGCAGATGCTGCTATATATTACCTTGCACGTTTAATAGACGGTGGCGAGAGTGCCGACTTTATAGCAAGACGGCTTGTAATTTTAGCTAGTGAAGATGTAGGAAATGCAAATCCTCAAGCACTAACACTTTGTACTTCATGTTTAACTACTGTTAAAAACATTGGCTACCCAGAAGCTAGGATCCCTTTAGCACAAGCTGTGATCTATCTGTGTGCATCACCTAAGTCAAACTCTGCATATATGGCTATAAACAAAGCACAGCAGATTATAAACAACGGTGTAATGCTTGATATCCCTAAAAATATTCAACAAAACAATAACGGTTATCTATACCCACATGATTTTGGTGGCTACGTAGAACAAGAGTACCTTACACAAAAACTCAATCTTGTTGAGTTTAAAGAGATCGGGTTCGAGGCCAAAATGAAATCTTGGATCGAAAAATTAAAACTATAATGTTATAATTCAATAAATATAAAACTTATAAGGAATTTCATGGAAATCTCAGTATCAGGTTCAAAAGTAACAATAGATGGAAACATTAAAAGTGTTAATGATTTTCAAACTATAAAATCAACAATAGATGATGTAGTTGAAAATAACGATCAAATGACTTTAATTATTAGTGATTCTATCTCAATAACTTCTTCTGTTATTGGTTATTTTAATAAACTTATTTTAAAAGATGGTATAAAAATAGAGATGCTTTTAGGAAATGACGACCTAATATCTTTACTTGAAGACTTAAACCTGACTAGTGTTTTTAATGTAAAAAAAGTATAGTTTAGCTTTATATGACAAATATACAAGATAGTGAGTTAATTTATACTCATATAAAAACATTTAATGTTTTATATGTGGAAGATTGTAAAGTAACTCAACTTTTATTAAGTTCTATTGTTAATGATATCGTAGAGAGTATTATATTTGCTGATGATGGTGTAGATGGATATAAAAAATTTCTAAAAAATAAAATAGACCTTATTATAACTGACTATAACATGCCAAATGAAGATGGTTTGGCTATGGTTGAAAAAATCAGAAAAAAAGATACAAACATACCAATTATACTTATATCTGCTCTTGATGATCTAGAAGTTGCAACAAGAGCTTTAAACTTGGATATAAATGCTTTTGTAAAAAAACCAATAGATAAAGATGAACTACTAAATGCAATAGAAAAAACTGCAAAAGTATATGTTGCAAATAAATATTTAGAAGAACAAAGAAATAAACAACTTTTAGAATTAAAAGCAAAAAGTGACTACTCAACACACCAAGAAGATTTAGGATTTTCTAAAGAACTTAACATACTTAGAAATGATTTCTACTACCAGATGACAGACTATAATAACAATGTTTCTTTAATCGACTTTATATATCATCCAAGAGATGTTATGAGTGGTGATGCATATAGTTCAAGACATATAGATGACTCTAGCACTTTATATATAGTGGTTGATGGTATGGGCAAAGGCTTATCCGCTTCACTTACAGCTATGATCTTTATATCTTTTGCAAATCATATAGTAGATAAAATGCTATTTTTAGATGACTTTGACTTTAGTATACTTATAAATGAAACTATGGAATACATAAAGCCAATACTCTTAGAAGAAGAATCCCTCAGTGTTGACTATGTACTTATAAACAATGAAGATAAGAAACTATATTATTCGAAATTTTCAATGCCTCCTATTTTAATGCAAAACCAAAATAGTGAGATTGTAAAAATAAAATCAAACAACCCACCTTTATCAAAGTACTCTCCAACATTTAACATAGACAGCATAGATATTAATGGAATAACAAAGTTTCTTATATACTCAGATGGTATAGTTGAAAACGAAACTATATATGATGGAAAACCATATTCACACTACATAGAAGATGACTTTTTAAAAGCATTTACAAAAGAAGACCTTAGTAATAGTTTTGATAAAAAAACTCAAACACAAGATGATGATATTACTCTTATTTTTGTAAATCAGATAACACAATATTCACATAACATAGCTCAAGAAAAATTTGATTCTAAACTAAAAAGTATAGAGATTGCAAATATTTGGTACGAAAAACTATGGAAAGATATAACTTCAAATGTAAAAAGCTCATATCATGCGAGTATGGTTTTCACAGAACTTATAATGAATGCTTACGAGCATGGGAACCTAGGTATTCCATCAAAAATGAAAAACTCTTTAATAGAAAATGATACATATATAGAAACATTGCTAGAAAGAGAAAAAGAGTGTACTAAAGAGATAAATGTCCAAGTTGACAAAGTTAAACATTTGAACGAAGAATATATTATTACAAAAATAAGTGATGAAGGTGATGGTTTTGACACTCAAACATTAAGTGAAATTTTTAGAAACTCTAAAAAATTTCATGGTCGCGGTGTATTTGTCTCTAGAAAAAATTCTTTTGGGATATATTATAATTCGAAAGGAAATTCTGTTTTATTTATAAGTAAGATAGCACGCCAAACCTCTTAAGAGAGGCTTGAAGTTTTATTTAGCTAATGCTGCTTTTGAAGCTTCAACAACTGCGCTAAACGCTGCTGCATCGTTCATAGCCATATCAGCTAGAATTTTACGATCTAGTTCGATACCAGCTTTTTTAACACCGTTCATAAATGTAGAATAGTTCATACCATTTAAACGAGTCGCTGCATTGATACGGATGATCCATAATTTACGGAAATCACGTTTCTTTTGTTTACGATCTCTATGTGCATATACTAATGAACGTTCAATTTGTTCCTTAGCTTTTCTAAAGTGCTTACGACGACCTTGGTAAAAGCCCTTCGCTAGTTTTAATATCTTTTTGTGTCTTCTTCTACGAACAACACCTGTTTTTACTCTTGGCATTTCTTTCCTTTATACTTTACCCAGTTGCTTTTTCGCAATCGAGGTGTCTTTTTAGACTTGCCCAGTTTTAAATAACTGGAGATTTTAAATCAACTATGACTAGTTAATCATTTCCTTAATACTTTTCTCATCAACTTTAGCAACTACTTTAGGAGTATTTTGCTTGCGACGAGTATCTGCATCTTGTTTAGTTAGAATGTGACTTCTGTAAGCAGTACCGCGCTTAACAGTACCGTTTTTCTTAACTTTAAAACGCTTTACAGCGCCTTTTACCGATTTCATTTTAGGCATCGATTATCCTTTCACGTAAAATTCCCATCTACTAATGTAATTTTATTTGCAAACAAGTCCACAAATAAATCGTTTACCGCTCGGGTACTAAAGCTTTCCTCTAAAGAGGAAGAATAGTTAGTAGAAATTGAGAGTGGGATTATACCCAATTTTTTTTAAAAGTTTGCTATAATCAAAAAATGAATTCAATAAAACACATACAAAATGCATTAGATGAGCTCGACCTTGAGGTTCGAAAAATCCTTCAAAACTGGGATATACCCATGAATGAAAAAGATAATCTAATGCTTCCACTACTTCAACAGAAAAAAGTTTTAACCCAAACACTAGAAGATCTAAAGTATTTAAAAGACAACCCACCCACTCCTAATCAGGCTTGTGGGATATCTAAATACAGAGAAGACTAAAGAGTTTTTATTTTATAACGGCTAAGTTCTTTACCCTTAGTGTCTATTATATGTACGGCACATGCAAGACATGGATCAAACGAATGGACAACACGTAGAACTTCTAAAGGTTTTTCCCTATCGGCTACACTTATTCCAATAAGAGCTTCTTCATATGCACCCCTTAAGCCATCAAAGTTTTTAGGTGTAGCATTCCAAGTTGTAGGAGCTATAACTGAGTAATTTTTAATCTTAGCATCTTCAACTTCAACTAGGTGTGCTAATACTCCACGAGGTACTTCTAAAAATGCTGTACCTTTAGTAGATTTTGGAAGTTTTTCAAAATCATATTTTGTCCAAGTATCTGTATCGTAGTATTTTATATTTTGTATTAGCCGAGATACCAGTTTAAAAATATATTCACAAATATACAAACTCTCAATAGCACGTGCTGCATTTCTACCAACTGTAGTCGATAAGTCCATTATCTCTAAATCGGTCTCTTCTAAAAACTCATCAACGAATGATTTTATTAGCTTATTGCCTTTATGGTAACTAACAAGTACACGTGCAAGCGGACCACTCTCCATTGTCTTCCCATCATACCTAGGAGCTTTAATCCACGAATATTTATCATCTTTTTTTTCCGTCTTTAGGGTACCGTCCTCATTTAGATCGGTATAACAGATCTCATCATTTTCATCATACCAAGCACGATCAACCTCTTCAGTTACTTTAGAAGGATCAAACTCTTCCATGTTTTCAAAATCATGTCCATATACTATGCCGTTGCAAAACAGTCTTTGATCCCCCTCAAACTCATATCCACCTACACACATAAAGTTTCCGTTCGCCCTACCAATTCCAGCTTTAATCTCATCTCTGTAAGCAATAGATAGAAGTTTCATGTCTGCTAAATATGCACGTTCAACAAACTCTTTTGATTCTTTCATAATAAATAAATAGTCATTTAGTCTTTGAGGATTTAGCATATCTGCCACACTGGATACACCACCCACTACCAAACTTTGAGGGTGAGGAGTTTTACCGCCGAAAATTGCTACCGCTTTTGAGATCTCTGTTTGAAACTTTAGTGCATCTAAATAGTGTGAAATAACTATTAAGTTTTGCTCAGGAGTTAATCTATACTCCTTGTGACCCCAGTAAGCATTTGCAAACGGTCCAAGCTTTCCTGATTCGACAAACTTTGTCAGCTTTGCTAAAACATTTTCATAATGAGCTACAGAGTTCCTGTAAGGGTTTTTTGTATATTTTGGAGCTTCTTTAGTTGCCGTTTTAGCATCAGCCTTTAGTGCCGAAGTTACATCTGCAAAATCAAGTGAATGAAGATGGTAAAAATGAACAACATGATCTTGAATAAACAGAGCCATTGCCATCAAATCACGGATAATATCTGCATTTTTTGGTATCTCTATAGAGTAGGCATCTTCTACACAGGTAATAGCACCACGAAAATGTGAGTTTGTACAAACACCGCAGATACGCCCTGCCATTAACCCTGCATCTCTTGGATCACGCCCTTTTAGTATAGTCTCAATACCGCGAAAAAGCTGTCCGCTTACCCATGCCTCTTGAACTATCCCGTTATCATCTACCTCAACTTCAGCTCTTAAATGCCCCTCTATTCTTGTGATAGGATCTATTACTATTTTTTTCTTATTGGCAAGATTACTCATCGTCTTCTTCCTCCACATATTCTCTTTCATTTGCAAACTTATCAAAAAAGCCAAGTTCTGTACATCCCATACATCCATGACCTGCTTGAACAGGCCAGGAAGTACCACCGTTAAACTTCATAGTTGGGCAGTTTACATTTGCATAAGGTCCTTTACAGCCCATCTCAAAAAGACACCAGCCTTTTTTAGCTCCAGCGTCACCCCACTCTTTTACAAACTCTCCAAGCTCATAATGTCCACGTCTCTCACAGTTATCATGTACACGCCCTTCGTATGCCCAAAGAGGACGGTTTGTACTATCAAGTTCAGGCAACTCTTCAAACATCAGGTATGAAAGAAGGGTTCCAACTATATTTGTAGGGTTTACAGGACAACCAGGCAGATTAATAACATCTTTGCGACCAAGTGCATCTGCAACTCCGACAGCATTCGTAGGATTTGGTGCAGCTGCTACAACACCTCCATCGTACGCACATGAACCTACTGCCATTACAAGTGCAGCATCTTTGGCACATTTTTTTAGTAACTCATAGCCGGTTTCACCATTTGGACCAAGGCGTAAAAACTTACCGTCAAGTCCAAGTGGAACAGCACCCTCTACAAGTAAAATATATTCACCTTTTTGGTTCTCTATAATATCTTCTAAAATAGTCTCACTTTGATCTCCACTAGCACTCATGATCAGTTCATGATAATCAAGTGAAATATAATCAAAAATAAGATCCTCTATAGCAGGGTTTGTTGATTTTATAAACGCTTCGGAGTTACCACTACAATCACTAAGTTCAAGCCAGATTATAGGAACTCTGTTTAGTGAACATACAGCACCCTCCACTACCTGTTGAAAATTAGGATGAAGTTGCATAGAGGCTGTAACCATAGATATCCAAGAGTTAACTTCATGTTTTCCTATGTCTAAAGACTCCATAGCACTCTCTAAATTCTCTGTTGTAAGTTCATTTCTAGGATGCAGGGTATTAAACTTATCTATACGTTTTTGAACCTCGGCAATCTCACGTTCACGCTTAATATCTTCAGGAGATTTTCTCGGCATATTAGGGTCAATTAGATGTTGAGATTCTTTTATAACATCACTAACCATCATTTTACAGCGACCGCATACACGCCCGGCTTCAGAAAAATCAGCAAGCTCTGAAAAACTTGATATCCCTGTTTGAGTAACTATGTCGACTAAATCTTGATGGTAAATATGTTCACATGAACATATAAGGCGACCGCGCTCACCCACTACACGATTTTCATAAAGATAATTTATATCTACTTCATGTCCCTCTTTTATAAGGGTTTCAACATACCCAACATCTACGTTTGAATTTATACCAATAAAGCGAGTTAGTTTCTCATCGTTTAAGAAGTACTCATCCATTCTGTTATGCTCTTTTGAGCTTATAACTATTTTTTCAAAACCCTCTTTAAACTTAGCCGATGAGACCTCTACAAGATCAAATTCACCAACTTTAAGCATATCTATACTTACTTCAAGTTCAAACTCTTTTAAATCATTCCCTGTAATATGAGAAATTGCCACATCAGCTTCTGCCGTACACTCTTTTACGTGTCCCGCTATAAAACCTAACTCTTCAACCTCTGCACACTCACCGACTGCATACACATCATCTTCAGCTTGCATATAGTTGTTTGTAAGTATCCCTTTATTACATTTGAGCGAATCTCTAAACGGGTCTATATTTGGTTTTATACCAACACCAAAAACTATATAAGGATTTTTAATCTCAAGCTTCTTAGTTTTAAGTATTTTTATCTCGTTATCTTCTGTAATAGTATCGACTATCTCATCTTCAAAAGAGATCTTTATCTTTCCAGACTCCGTATAGCATTTTTTCATAATCTCTATACTCTCTAAAGAGAGGTTTTTATTATAAAGATGACTTCCTCTAATTAGAAGCGTTATGCTTTTAACCTCTTCTATATCATTTAAAGTCTCTAAAAGTTCTAAGCCTATAGGTCCGCTACCGACTACTACTAATTCTCTTTCATTTAGATTCTCTCTTATCTGTAAACAATTTTGAGAACTCCTAAAAACAGCTACATTTTTAATATTTTCATCTAAAAGTGAGATTGGTTGTGAACCTGTTGCTATGATGAGTTTGTCATAACTGAACATCGAATCATTTGAGAGGACTCTTTTTTTATCTTTATCTATTGAAGTTACTTTTTGCTCTAACTCTAGCTTAACTGTAGGATCAAGAGGGAGTCTGATATCTTCCATATCTGATGTACCGTCAACCAAACGGCAAAGATGTATCCGATCATATGGTGGATACTTCTCATCACTTAATATAGTGACATCAACAGATGAATTTTGTTTTTTCAGATTATTTGCCAGATAAACAGCCGCTATTCCACCACCTATAATTACAACTCTCATAACAACACCTTACATCTCATTTAAAGATTTTACTTTCATTAGTATATTATCTTCATCTTTAAATCTAACATCAATTAGAAAAGACTCATCTTTTTTTGATTTAAAAATTTTAAACTTATCAACCTTGCCTAACTCATCTATATTTGCTGTAATAAAGTCCTCAAAAGGATACTTTTCAATTTTTTGCAACGATTCTATCCTGTATAGTTTATCATTTTTTACAAAATATGTTAAATAAGGGTTATATCTTCTATGGATAGAGTTTGAACTTTGAAAAGTTACAATATCCTCTTTTATATCTTGGTCAAGGTACTTTAATGTTGCATTTGCATCATCCTTTAAAGAAAGTGCAAAGTCTAAGTATATTGTTCTTTTTTTTAACGACAATGTTTGTATTTTTTTTGTTTTTTCTTTATATATATTATTTGAAATATTTAGTGTGTCATATGCTTTATAAAGTGCTAGCATTAAGATTGAAAGTATAGATATTGAGATTAACAATTCTATAAGCGTAAAAGCGCTTCTATGTGTATACAGAGATTTATGGTTTGCTTCTTTGAACATCATAATGGAAGTCTTATTCTAATAAATGATGTAGATGCATCTTGTGAACTTAAGATACTCTTGCCTATCTCTATGATAAGTTCAGAATTTTCATCATACTCACTCATGTCTAAAGTTTCTAACTCTTTGTAATCTATATCTACTTTAATATCTGAAAATTCTCGTCTTAATTCACTGTCAAGCTCAAAGTCATCACATAAGTTTTTCATTGTAGTACTCTCTTTTTCGTAGCCGTACTTTTCATTAGCTACCAAAAAGGAAAGGTATTGGTTTATCTGCTTATTTTTGTCTATTTTCTCATACATAAAAGTAGAGTTTCCACGCATCTCAATTATGGAAGCTATAACAACCGATACGATCATAACAGCTATCATAACCTCCATTAAAGTAAATGCTCGCCTAACCATGTCCTAAACCAATTCTTATCGCCTCATCTAAAGATGTCTGTCCATTTAAAAGCATTTTTGAAAGCTGAGATGCAATGGTTCTTAGTCCATCTTTTTCAAGGGCTGTTTTAATTGTATGTTCATCTGTAGTTGTTTTTAAAAGGTCTTTTACACTATCACCCATAACTAAAAGCTCACCTATAGACTTACGACCGGCATAACCACTATAACCACAACTTCTACATCCACATGCTTTATATATTTTTGCATCAAGTGGAAGGTTATAGTCCTGTGCAAAATCTTCGGCTAAAACATCCTCCTCTTTACACTCCTCACATAGTACACGAACAAGTCTTTGAGCCAGAATTCCCAAAAGTGATGATGATATTAAAAATGGCTCAATCCCCATATCGGCTAAACGAGATATTGTAGCAGAAGCTGAGTTTGTGTGTAGAGTTGAAAAAACCAAGTGTCCAGTTAAAGCTGCACGAACAGCAATATTTGCAGTTTCTTCATCACGGATCTCACCGATCATAATAACATCTGGATCTTGACGGAGTATTGATCGAAGTGCTGAGGCAAATGTAAGCCCAACTTTTTCATTTACCTGGATCTGAGATATATCATCACTCTTATATTCAACCGGGTCTTCAACTGTTATAAGATTTTTCTCTGGGCTTTCAACCTCACGTAAAAATGAGTGAAGAGATGTTGTTTTACCACTTCCCGTAGGTCCAGTTACAAGTATGATCCCATGTGATGAGCGTAAAAGTCGTCTAACATCGCCTATGATCGCATCATCAAAACCAAGCTCTGTGATCTGTGGGATCTGGCTACTTTGCATCAAAAGCCTCATAACTACACGTTCACCATAGAATGTCGGAAGAATTGATACACGGATATCAAGAGTCTCTCCGGCTATTTTAATCTGAGTTCGACCATCTTGTGGTATACGTTTTTCTGAGATATCTAAGTTTGAGATAACTTTTATACGACTGATAATCAGGTTAACTACTTTTTTCTCTAAGTCTGCATTTTTACTAAGCATACCATCTATACGAAAACGTACTTCACCTTTGTTTTCACCAACTTCTATATGGATATCTGAAACTTTTTTCTTAACAGCTTGATAAAAAAGTGCATTTACAAACTTAATAATCGGAGCGGACTCTTCACTTGTTAAGATGTCACTAGATGTACGTAAAAAGTCTGTAAGTGAAATATCTTCCTCTTCTTGAGTATCTTCACTTGTATCTTGCATGTTCTCTATTGCTTTATCGGTACGAAGCTCTAAAAATTTATTATAAAGCTGGTCAAACGAATCTTCATCTAGCAGTTTTAAAGGATAAGTAGTTGATAGTTTTGAGTAAAAGTTTGTAGCCTCAACCATGTAGCGCTCACATGTAAGGGCTGTAACCTCATCATCAACTATGGAAAAAAGAAGGTAGTTCTTTCTTAAAAGCTCAGTTTCTAAATCTTCTACCTCATAAACTTCAAGATTTAGATCGTGTAAAGGCTCTAGCTTGAACACTACTCTATCTCCTTAATTTCTTGCTTATTTAAAACTTTAAC
>Ga0193963_1000675_pt1 | contig 17703 bp, 19 predicted proteins | sample FB_6_MG_FD_140359 | JGI IMG/M metagenome (GOLD analysis project Ga0193963, IMG submission 140359) | Microbial mat bacterial communities from the Broadkill River, Lewes, Delaware, United States - FB_6_MG | ecosystem: Environmental > Aquatic > Freshwater > River > Microbial mats | place: USA...
GGGATAGTCTGCTCACTCACAATCTCACCAAAGCATTATTATAAAAGAAAAGAGCCACTAAATTAATAGTGACTCGGTTCAAAATAAAAATGAAAGGTTGGTAGTTATAGTATAGCATAATTAATCCCTAAATCCAATAGTAGTAGGATTAATAAATACACCTGCGGCAGTCATTACAGCTAATACAGCATTAACCCATGTGTCATATCCTTCCGGAACGTGGTATAAGCCAAACACTTGGCCTGTGATTGCTACTAATGAAAACATTGCCATCCAAAAACCTTTATTTCTAAATCTCTTATTATCCATAATATCCTCCAAATTCTTTCTTTCTCGAAGACTTCTTTCTTTCTATTTCTAAGTAAGAGCCGATATCTAATGGTTCTAGTGGGTCGTGATAGCTATCGATAACACCTTCTCTTAATGCCCATTGCACAGCATCTTCCTTCCATTGAGGACATTTACTTGAATTTGTATCCTTAACTATCTGATTAAAAGGAAAGTTGAGTCCTGGACAAGTTTTGTTTGCGTAATCACTATGTTGCTTAAGTGGTAAGTCTCCGTAACGACTCCTAATATCTGCGATCAAATCAACCAATTCGTTATACATATCAGTAGATACATTATCTTTGTCATAGTTACCAACTACACATATACCGATAGATTTATCGTTCATGCCTTTTGTATGCGCTCCACTGATGTTTTCTGAACGACCTTGGATAACTGTAGCCACTCCATTAACCCTCTCTATAACCCAATTGTATCCTATATCACGCCATCCTAAATTTTCCACGTGATACCTTTTAATAGCGTTAAAATCCTTTGTTGTACCATCCTTTGTAGCTGAATGATGTATGATGATTACTTCAGGTTTATTCATTATTTCCACCTTTCTTTTAGTATATCTACGGTCTTAAAGCCAATACCGTCTATATAATCCAAATCTTCCACTGTGGCGTTTTCGTTAGCGTCACAGTAATAGATTATACTCTGCGCTCTATCGTGTCCTATACCGTATACTTCGGTTAACTCTTCATATGTAGCTGTGGTTATACTTGGTTTGTATGTAAGTCCTAATAATAGAACACTTATAACTAAAGTTACAAATACAGCCCATAATATTTTATTTCTCACCACTACCTCCCCTCATAACTAATAATTGATCAATCTTGCCCTCTACTCTAATTAGGTATTGTTCTACTTTATTCAATTCTTCTTTGGTAGCAGACTCTTTTTCAAGTCTGCTTACCCTTACATCTAAATTGCTGTATACTATCTTGATTAAAGCACCAATAAACCCGACTAGAACAGTAGATGAAACCGCTACTTGCACTGTTGTCATTTAGCACCTCCTAGTTTATCCTTTATTTTGTCTATAACGTCTTTTGTATAACAAACAATAACCGTGATTATACCAACTAACATAATTAACGCACTTGCAAAAGTTAAAAAATCATTTAACATTAGTTACCCCTCGCTTTCAACACTTCCCTTTTGGCTTTTGTTGAACCATCTGATTTAATTTTAGCAAGAACTCTAGAAGCTGAAATTGCTTGTTCTTGTGTTTTGATTTCTTTGTCTTTTAGATATCTTGAATACATCTCATCTACATATTTACCTTCTGTTTCTTGCCACAATTGTTTTTCTTCTTGTGTTAAGTTTAACACTTCTTTATTAAATTTGAAACTATTAGGAGGTTTTCTATCAGGGAAAACTTTAGTTTCGTTAGTTAATTCAGAGATGGTTCTAATTTTATCACCGTAATCAGTTGGTTCGTAAGTTGTTGTAGTAGCAGGATCTAATAAAGATCCGATAGGTCCGCTAGTTCTTTTCATCTCTCTTCCTAAGGGATCGAATTTAGCTGGCAATCCTTTTGAGGTGTATTTCTTTGGCAAAAACGGCAAAGCTGGTATATTAGCCTTAATTTTATCTGTAAATGGACTCTCTCCTGTCCTTGTTTCTCTGATAACCGGGTCAATAGCTTGCGCAGTTTGCCTAACTATACTAGGAACAAACCCAGGTAACGCTTCTTTAGCTGGTACTGATAATATATCTGTAAAATTAGTATCATCCCTCATGCCTTCATACATCATTTTTTTAATGATGAACATTGTAGGTAAATCTACTGCTTCTTCCCACGTTGCTTCACTTAATGATTTTAATGCGTCTTTTGGGTTACCTGGTTTCTCTGCTGACAATCTTGCTCCTACAGCTATAGGAGTCGTCATAGGAGCAGCCCAATTGTATGATTTAATAGTATCACCACTTTGCTTCTCTGTGCTTTCTCCTTTAATCAATCTACCTAGTGCACTTGTATTGATTTTGTAATTTCCAAGACCTTCTGCTTGATTAAATGCATTTACATCATAATCCTTGCTGTCGTCAGCTCCACTTATGATTCCAAGATCATTTAACTTCATACCCAAAGCAATCAAACCAGTTCCAGTTGTAGCTCTACCTATTTGCATTGCTAATTCTCGTTGAGTTTGTGGAGAAATATTTTTACCTGTCGTTGCTAAGTCGAATATAGATGCTGCTGCTTTTGTATACCCTAACGGAGAGTATTCGAAACCTCTTGTAATTATATTTCCTGGAACTCTAGTGTATTTTAATGTTAGATCGCCTAATCCAAATTCTCCGACCTCTTTGAATAATTTCTTATTTGTGTCCAAATGAAGTCTGTTAAGGTGCGACTTTGTTTTACTCATAAAATCAGCTAACCCACTGTCATTTTGAAAAGTTGCAAACTCCGCTTCTTTTACAGCTGTTTCTATTTCTTCTCTTGTGGCTTTTCCCATGATTTCATCAAAAGACATTTTATCAACTTCTTTGCCTAATCTTGCTCTGACTTGATTATAAACAGAATCAGCTTTAGTGAATCCTTTAAAAAATTCATCTGGCGTTTGCAATGAAACTGACATTGTTTTTTCCAAACCCTTACCTAGCCTTGATTTAAAAGCACTACCAAATAACAAGTCGTACTTACTCTGCTTACCTTTTGATACTCCTGCAGTGATTTCAAAGAAAGATTTTTTTCCTTCTCTAAACCCTTCGTTAAGTGCTTTTTTCCAAGGTGGCATTTTAGCTATTACAGAACGATTACCAGTAAACATCGATATACCCCTGTCAGCTATAGAGGCTGGTATCCTAGAAGTCATTTCACCAGCTATCGACGCCGTGTTGCCAAAGATATTCCTAAGGAATGTTCTTCCATTCAACAGGTGAGACATCGCTTGAATAGTTGATAGTTTTCTTGCTTTAACTACTGGGATCTTTTCAAAAACTTTATTCATAGTAAGAGCAGTGTTCATTGCTTTTAACTCTTCAAAACTGTTACTAGATAAGATTTGATTCTGAATAGCTTCTTTTTCGCCTGCTTTACCAAGTCTTTTCGAAATAGCCTCGGCCAATTCCTGTGGTGTCATTTTGTTAATCATTCTAATATCGTCTCCAACCTCTGAAATTAACTTGGGTTCGACTTTTACATTTGCTTCGCTTAATGTATTGGTTGCCCACTTCTGCATTCCCTCAGGAGTGTTTTTAGACCATATAGATGCAGCTTGCACGTCTTGCCCTGCTCGTCTAAACTTCTTCGCTAATGATTCAATGATTTCTACTGCCTCCGCGTCTCTTCCGGCTACTTGTAATTTAGAAATTAAGTCTCTGCCTATTTCAGGTTCAATAGCACTACCAAATTGATCACCTTCTTTAACCATTCTTACAGCGGTTTCGAAGTTTTCTTTTACTACTTGTTTTGCTAATTCAGTCCTAGCCTCGTTCGATGTTGTAGCAAGTTCTAAATCTTTGATTCTTCTAGTCAATTCTGCAGTTGTATCGTCTGATCTTCTAGCGGTTTCAATGAAATTTGCTTCACTCACTCCAACCTCAGGAGTTTTAAACTCAGCTTCTCTAGGTTTACCCACAGATATATCCACAGGTTGTGGAATGGTTTTAGTTTGTTCAATCGGTTTAGGTGATTCAATTTTTTTTATTTCCTCTTTTTTTGTTTTTGATATTAATTCTTCTACGGTAGTTTTTGGTTTTACGTCTATCGAATCAATATATTTTTTTGAACCGTCAGGAAATTCAACTTCAACTCTACCAAAAGCACTTCTCCCTGTTGCGTTCCCTTCACCAAAAGGAGTTATAACACTTTTTCCTTTATAATTAGTACGTTCCTTTGCTATTTTTTTTGATAATTCTTTTGGAGTTAATCCACCTTCTACTTCATTAAACGAATCACCCTGTATTAATTTTCTTTTTTTCGCAGCTTGCTCCATTCCAATTGTTTTCAATCTTCTTGATTTTTCTTCAATGCCAAAGTTAGAATTTTGTATTTTCTCTTTCAACATATTTGTTTCTATATTAATTTTATTAATTTCTTCTAATATAGATTTATCTACTTCTGTTAAATCAGCTTCTTTTGTTATTTGTGGTACTTCTACTGGTTTCGGTGGTTCTATGGTAGTAGGTGAAACTTCTTGTGGTCGTCTAAGTGCTTCTAATTGCTGTCTTTGTCCTGTTATCTGAGGTTCTAACGACTCTCTTAATGCAACATCTACGTCTATTCCAGTAGTCTCTAAGTAAAGCTCTTTTAAGGCTTGTTCTGTATCTGCGTCGGTTTTACCAAAAGCTCCACCAAAATTCTCTTTACGCCATGTATTGAAGTCGTCAGTTACTTGTTGAGGTGTTTTGTCAAATTGTTTGTAATACTCTTCTACTTCAATATCTTTTGCAACTCTCTCTTGTGTCTTAAGGAAGTCCTCTGCGCTTACACCCTCTAATCCTAATTCTTTTGCTATGTCAGGATTCTTTTTAACAACTGTGTCTATTAATTTATCAGCTTTTTTAGCGTCAATGTTAAGCTGTTTTGCAACTTGTTCTGTTGCTCCTGATTGTCTTAATTCGCTTAATCCCTTTATAACTTTTCCTGCTCCTGCAAAAACCAAATTCGCAACAATGTCAAAAGTCACGTTTTCAGCAATTTCTTGCCCTACATTTCTTCCGCCAGTTGCAGCTTCAATAGCACCGATACCAGTACCGATAGTAACATCTTTTGCAAGTTCGCCAGTTAACGTACCAAGAGCACCTGTACCAGCACTAACAGCTAATCTTTGAGATAAAGTAGGGGCTAAAGTTCCTGTTGCCGCTCCAACTCCGCCTGCTCCTAGTGATGGTGCTGCGCCTCCTGTTATAGCACCGCCACCCAAAGAATAAGCACCACCGTACAATCCAGCTTTACCTAAAACTTCACCAACTTTAAAAGGAGTTGTCTTTTCTGCCTCTTTAAACGCTTCGGTAGTCTCAGGTGTACTTATTTTTTCTAATAACTTAGGCTGGACACCTGCTGTAATTCCTTTTGCAATACCTGCGCCGAATGGCTTTTCTCTTGCTTGTGATCTCAAGAACTCCTGGTTAAGTTCTCTTACTCTATCTATTTCAGATTGTGTTTGTTTAGGTTTTCTAGTGATAGACATAATTTCTTTCTGAATATCATCAGGCGTTCTAGTTGTTGTGCTTTTAAGTTGTTCTGGAGTTTTACTAGTTCCAATTACTTTTATATCATCGGTTTCGAATATATTTTGCTTTAGTGGATCGGGTGCTTCAGCCCCAACTCTTCTTATACTTTCTTGTATTCTTTTGGAAGGATCAACTTCCATTAGTCTAGGCTGTGGTTTGGCACCTAATCTTTCGCTCAATTTTGATTTGCTTTTATTTGCCAATCGTTGTGATAAAGACATCTTTACCTCCCTAAAGTTCTATATAATTCTAATCTGTTTTCTGCCTGTTGTATTTCTCTCATACTTAATCCGTTTTTAGAAATCAATTCAATAGCTTGTTCGTCTGTTAATTCATCTTGAATAGATACTATATAGTCAGCAGTAGCATCAACAACTTGCGAGCCAGTTGGTCTTACTGCGCTTCCAGTTATAGGATCTCGCGTACTTAACCTGTCTATTATTGCGTTTATCCCTTGTTGATATTCGTTAGTTGATACTAATGGTTTTGGTGGTTTAACCGCTGCGCCACCAGTTTTCGGTTTTGTAGAAGTAGGTGCTCCAATCAATTGCATTTCTTGTGGTGTTAAAGGGATACCTTTAGTCCACTTGCTCATAGCGAAGTCTGTTGCGTCTTGTTGGGCTGTAGCTTGTCCTTGTTCCATTCCTGCTATTTTCTGTTGTCTAGCCATTTGTAAATACGGAATAAGCGGATCGTTAGGGTTAATTGCCATTCTTCTGTTAATCTCAGCTTGGTAATCTGCTCCATATTGACCTATTGTGCTAATAGCTTCTTGTCTGAGTTGTTCTTCGGCTTGTCTACCTCGTTGTTCTTCTGCTAAACCTTCTTGATATGCTCGCCGTTCTTCAATGTCACCTCTTTGTAACTCTCGCTCTCTATCAGCCATTTGCATCTGAAGTATTCTATCGAGTGCTGATGCTTCTCCGCCAGCTTCTAACGCTGCAATATCTCTAGCAAGTCCTGATTCTACAGCTTGTTCTTGTGCTGCTATTCCTGACAATTCTTGCGCTTCTTGTGCTTGTAATCCGCTTAACGCTTGTCCGGATTGAACATTTTGCGCTATTTCGGATTGTTGTTCAGCGCCTTGTGCCTGTTCGCCACCGCCTAATGCTTTTGATGCTAACAGTTTTCTGAACGCTTCTTTACCTAACTCTGATTGAGTTTTGACACCGGTTCTAGCTCGTCTAAACGCTGGCGCTACCGCTTCTCTACGTTGGCCTAATGCACTTAGTTGGCTTTCTGCTGACTTTTTAGCGGATTCTGTACCAGCTTTAATTCTCTTTTGTTCGATTCTGTTAATAAAGTCCTCGTAATCGAAAGTAGGTTCTTGTCTACTTGAACCATAACGTCTAGTTTTGTCTCTATTTTTATCGAAAGCACTTGTTAATCTACCACTACCTGTGGTTTTTCCACTTTCTCTAGCTTCTTTGCCACGTTGTTCGGCTGCTAAGTTAACAGTTTTAGTTTGTTCTCTACCTCTTTCATCAATATAGGTTCGCTTTTCTCTAGGTTCTTTTTTCGTTGATCCGGCCGACTTACCGAATCGTTCTTTGTATCTTTTTTCGTAATCTGACTTTATTTTTTTCTCTCTATCAGTTAACGCCATTAGTCTACCTCCTTTATATAGGTGTACTTTTCTAACTTTTCAATAGTTTTGAACGATACGCCGTTTATGTTTTCTAACTCGTTGTAATCAGTTAAACCATTCTCTTGTATATAATTATACACCATTTCTGCTTTATCTTCATTAATGTATTCGTGTAGCTGATCAATATCAGCCTGTAAGATGTTTACTTTAGGCACTATGACAAAGTTATCGAGTACAAAATAAAGTGCTATACAGATTGAAAATAGCATAATTAGAGTTATCTGCAAAAGGTTGGTGCGGAAGGTAGAATTTATTTTTTCTACCTTCTCTTTATCAACCGTAACTATTTTTATGTTTTTAATTAAGTCAAACATATTACACCGCCAACGCTACCGCAATCATTGATTTTAATTCGTCGTATTCAACTTGATTAATATCTTGATCAGATAAATACTTGTCAAGCGTAATGTCTCTTAGTTTGATTAATTCTTGATCATTATAAAGTTCCATCTCTATCGCTTTTTTAGTCATATGATATTTTGACATTAGATTTCCCCCTTTAGCTTTTGTTGTTCATAGAAGAGAATAGCTATGTTTTCTGCTTGTATTTCCGCTTCAGTCTTCGGTACTGGTAATGGCGTGCAATCATGTGCATCAACTACCGCTTGAACCTTCGCCAATAAACCCACTGGTTCTCCATCAATTGGGTTTGTTACTTCTGCTGTGTAATCGTACCAAACATCAACCGTGTGTTCTGTTTCTAATCCTTCGTCAATAACTTCTTTTGTAAGTTTCTGATAAGTAGTTACTGTTTGTTCTTGTTCGTCTGTTGTTGTGGTTTTTTGAATGTCAGAAAAAAGTATCACTGTTGGATTTTCTTCACCGACAAAGTATTTATCTATCGGATATACATTTGCTTCTATTAATTCGCCATGTAATTTTGTTGATAAACAACCATTGTATTTTAATTCTAATAGCACAATATCACCCCTTCCTATTTACTAATTACAAATCTGCTGCCAGCCAGTAGGTTCAATGGACTGCCTGTGCTCACTTGGTAGGCTCTGAAATCAATAGTGTCACCTGCGTCAAACCATTTTTTAAACGAAACCCTTGGCGTGCAAGTAAAGTTTAGTCCAGCGGCATTCCTTACATCGGGTTCAAATTCTACATTGTCAATATAAGCAGAAAGGTATCTAAAACCATTATTATCTGCAGTAAACGCTCCAAATGCTGATACAGTTCTATAACCACTTTCTCTGCACGTCCATGTGCTAGTGTCTACATCGAATTCATTTCTGTTGTCTTTTACTTTATTTGTGAAAAGCACTTTGGTTACAGTCTCTGGTATTGACTGTGTAGAGGGTCTAGTATATTCGCAATACGCTTGTTCTTCCAACCTCTTAGCAGTTTCAGAAACACCCGCACTATCAACATAGTCAATTGCAGAGAACCCAGCAAACAGCATGTCGTCATTTTCGTTGTTATGCGCTCCAAATGTGAGTATCCCGCCAATTAAAGTTGTTTCAGCTGTGATTGATTCAGACCATTCTCCAAAGTTAACTCTACCTCTTGCAGTTAAACTACTACCTTTTTTCTTTAATACTAACTCTACAGTATCACCAGGTTCGATAGGTAGTGGCACAGTATAAAGAACTTGTATATTGTTTTCTCTTACTGCGAGTCTTAAGTTATCACTTTCGATTGAAAGCCTTACATTGTTTTCAAAATTAGGGTTGTCATAATCTGACTCAACCCAATACGTTATAGATCTTAAAGTAGCCACGGATTGCGTTCTTTTTATTAATCTAGCTATTCCACTTTCCCATTGAATATTTGTTCTTAATGATGAAAAACTACTTGCATCAGAGCCTTTTATATCACGAATGATATATTTTCCGAACTCTTTGCCTACGAAGTAATTCCCTGTATCTACCGTAAAAATAGCTGTGTCTATCCCGTTTACTTTTTCTTGGAAATACTCAGGTTGTGCTAGTGTAGGGTGTTTTTTAATACTTTGGATGTAGTTAAAATTAACATTAGTAACTCCAGTTGCGGTTACAAAAATTCTAAATGATTGAATGTTTGATAAATCAGCACCAGTGCCAATAACTAAAGGCGTATTTACTACGCTTGCCACTTCCCATTTATTGTCTGTAAAATCAGTGAAAATGTACCTCGAATAGTCTCCGCTAAAAACAGCATCACTACACAGTTCTATTCCAATGTTAGTTATTACAGACGAATCTATAACTTTTGTAAGCATTCCTAAGAAATCACTTGCAGTAAAATCCTCGCCACCTAATAATTTTGAGAAATCTATAGGGGTTAAATTTTCAAACCTAGCCGAGCCAGAACCATTAGAGGTTGTAATTTTATAGCTTTGTTTTCCTACCGCTTTATCAGCCGTATCGACACCAAATATAAAGCCAGCACCAACTGTAGCATCTGCGTCTGATTGACCGTCCCATAAACCTTTTTGACTAACTGCAAATCTAGCAGCATCGTAAAGTTGTGAGTTATATACATTGCTTTTGATGTTACCTGGTTCATCTGACAGTTTAATATCTTTTAAACTTCCGTCAGAAATATTAAGCGGTGCTAAATCATCTACGTATTGTTTGTTAACCGCTTGCGTGCCACTAGAAGGTATTGGAACTATAGGGCTAGATGAAAACGTTTTAGTTCCAGCTACTGTTTGATTACCTGTCAATTTAACATTTTGGCCATCAGCTGTACTTAAGTTATCTATAATCTGTCTATTTTCTTCTAGTGCGTCACCAACGTTGTTAGCTGTCACACTTGCTGAGTTGTGTCCGATTGCATTAGACCCACTATTACCTAAAGTTTCATCTGCTAATGCAGGTAATAACGTTGTGTTGTTGTACGTCTTTGAATCAATTCCAGTTTGGTCAAAAGATAATTTTAATGCAGTTGCTTGGCCTTTTACTTGATCGGGTTGATTTTGAATGTTATTAGTAGCGTAAGTAGACTGCGGTAATGTTTTCTTTGCCATTTGTTACCTCCTATCTTGAATAACCTTGTGATTGAGCCTGTAATAACAGCTTCAAAATGGTTAACTCTTCATTATTTGTATCGTTTTCGAATATCACTTGTAGATAAGTAAATTTTTTAATCTTACCTCTTAACCTTTGTGGCTGTGGGTTTAAGTTTGTCAAGAAAGACCAGTCATTAAAGTCAACGTTATCAAAATCCATCAAAACATATCTAACGGTAAAGGTTTTTGAATCTTCCTCGTTTTTAATGTCTGTTACGAACTTAATATCTAACTCTGTTCTAGGGTGTGGTTTGATCGATACCCATTGGTTAGTCATAAATTTTCTATACTCCAACGAATCAAAATCATAGAATCCAGTTGCCATTCTACAAGGTATTGTATCTCCCAAAACTTCTCCGTCTGCTAAAAATTCTCTATCGAACCTAGAAACGTTACCATTTCCAGCAAAATACACTTGACCTTCAATGTCTATAATTTCTGTAGCAGTGATGTTAGTATATCTATAAAACGTATCGTTTCCGTAGTTCCAAACGTACACCACACCAGCTATATTGAGCCAGTATTCTTTATCATTCTGATTGTCAAATGTAACAGCCTGTGATAAATCAAGGATTTGTAGGCTTAATTTTAGCCTGTCTGAGACTATCTTTGCATTACGTTCATCTTCTACGCCTGTTGCTGATGACCATCGCCACATTGAAAAACCATCCAGTGAAAGAGGATTGTTCTCGATAAGTCTAACTTGATTAGGAGCTAGGTTTCCGACTGCATTATTAAGATCTCTGTAAGGGTAAATAAATCTATTTAATCCAGGGTTTTGAGCGAAGTTGGGGTTGAACTCAGGGTTAACAATCTTTGTTTCATTTTTCTTGAACACTAATAACGATTGATATTGTGGTTCGAGGTCTGTGATTGCGAATTCATCTGTTCCTACTGCCACAAATGAGTTTACTGCAAAATAATTCGCTCTTAAGATTCCACTAAATCTAAAAATATTCTTTTCGTCAGAATTACCCCAAATGAATAAGTTTGTGTCGTTCTGAACACCATACGCAATGGCATACTTGTTGTTTTTAACTAAATTAGCGTTTCCGGCAACAACTTTTGTCCACTGAATCGATACTTCAACTTCGTTACCTGGTGCAACTGTAAATGTAACTTGACCTAGCGGTCTATTAACTGTAAAGTCAACTCCTTCGGTTTGACTTGCACCTCCTACTGTAACCACTAATAAATCTGCATCTATGTCAGTTTCGGCCAACTGGTATAGTGTTGATGCGTTATCACCTACAAACGTTTGTATTTTCTTGCCAGTCAATAAATTGATTTCCTCGAACAATGTGCCACCACCAGCAGGAGGTGCGTTCAATGCAATTGTAGGAATGTAAGGGTCTACATCTTGGTAAGTTGTACCGTCATACTCTTTGTAATCAACTCCGTTTAAGAAGTAAATTTTACTATCGAACCAAAATATACTAGTTTTAAAATCTGTGATAGATCCGATTATAGTAACCGTTCCTTCTGTAATTAAATCAGCTATTTCAATTGTATCTGTATCTATCGACATATCGTACTCGTACACTTGCCCATTCCAACACGTTAACAGTATGTCTTTTCCTTCTATTGTAAAATAAGCTACCGCTTGCACATTACCTGCGCCGAAATTAATAAACTTATGGTGTCCTGGACGCTTCTGTGCTTTGTAGTCTTTTGTAATTCTAAAGTTGTCACATACCAAAGCTTCGCCTACTTCTAACTCTGTTTCTCCTACTGCTTCATTAATTCCTAAAAACTTACTAATTTCAATAGGTTTAGGAGGTTTTTGAAAACTTGCTCTAGCCATTAATGACCACCTCCGTAAAAGTCTGTTAATACCTCTGCGCTTAATGGTTCGTCAGATGTGGCCTCTTCTTTATTTTCCAGACGTCTACTTTCAGCCCAGTTAACTAAGTCTGTGTTTTCATAAAAACCTATTTTTGAAATAACATCATAGATAATAGTTTGTGCAAAAGTTGTATCTAACTGTAACTCGTCATCTAATGAAGTGATTGTAACAGGAACAGGCTTGTAAGTAACTCTTATCTTGCCTTCAAAGTAGAAATTGTAGTAAAAATCCCTAAAGTTTTCAATTTTATAATTAGGTGATTGCGAATATTGTCTCGTTGGAAACTCTTCTACAACCATATCTACCGCGTTGAAATCTTCAGGTAAATCATATTTAACCCAAGGCTCATAAGTAGGAACTAACTCAGGTTTATACTTTAACTTCCACAAAGCCCTGTTAACGTGTATAAAATGCTCCGTACCTTCAATTTTAAGTCTAACTCTATTGCTAGTATCAGAAACATTTAAAACGCCTTTATAAGTCGTTATCGAAGTAATACCAGTAGGTGTTATTGTGACTAAATCAACCCATGTTCCAGCTACATTCTCTTGGTAAGTAAGTGTAGCGTTATCACTAGCGCCTTCTGTAACTTGAATTGAATAACCTTGAACTCTATCCACACCCCTTTCGTTAGGGTAGAACTGTGTTTCTCCTTCAAAATCAACATAATCCATATCAGAAAGTATACCTAATCTATTTTCATCAGCTGTATTGGTGATTTCAATTTGTTTCGTATTCTTGTTGTACTTCCACATTTCCTTTTGTGCCATATCAGTAAGTTCGATAGTCTTTTTCTCTACATCTATGTTATCTTCTTCTGAAATCGGAACACCATCTTCAGTGTACTGGTCAAGAAGTGAAAGTATTTTGTTATATATTTCTTCTCTTACGGTAGACATTTTAAGCCTCCAATTCTGCGATTAAATCGTCTTTTCCTTTCCTGTAAGTGTTAATACCTTTTTCTGATGCCATCTTTTTTAACTCTTGATAAGATAACTCTGATAAATTAACTTTACCATCTACTTTGTGGCCTTTTACATCGTCAACCACTTCAAATAGAGTTGTAAGAGTTTTAATATCGGTAGCCGTTAGTTTGGTTTCATCGATCTCAGCTAATCCATTCTCGTCAAATCTAAATATCGGAACAATTCTTTTTCTTCCACCAGGCTTTCTAACTCTACGTTGTACAATTCTATTTGGAATCTTGCTTTTTAAAATCATGTTTTCCCTCCTATTAAAAAAGAGGTGAAGGTCTTAACCCTCACCTCCTTCAGTGTATTAATCTACTAATGCTAATGGTGCGTTTAATTGAGTAACTAAAACACTACCTACAGTACCACTGTAAGTTGTATCGTCTTGATCTAAGATTTCAAATGTTACCTTTTGAGTAGCTGGATCTTTAAATCTGTTTGATTCAAGAGGCCCAATTACTGCAAATTCACCATCTGTAATATCTACGTCTAAATCAGTGCCGCCAGCACCAAAGCCATTTGCTTTAACTTTGATTCTACAATCAGCACCACCGCCGTTTTCTACTAACAAGATAATCTTGTCATCGCTTCTATCATAAACCATTGTTTGAGATGCAGCACCAGCAGTCTTAGTCCAAGCTACACCATCGTTTCTTACTTGTTGAATTTTAGGTAAATCAGCCATTTATCATTTCCTCCTTATTGTTTTCATTATGTCCTCAAAAGACATATTCTTTTTTGTGTATCTATAATAAGCTTTTTTGTAATCAACTCCGTATTTGATACACATCGTTTTAAGTGGCAAAAAGTTTCCTTTGTACGAAATCATTATATTGTCACTCTTATTTCTGTTTTGTTCAGCTCTAGTAACCCACCTACAGTTATCTTTGCAATAATTTCCTTTAGAATCAATGCGATCTATAGTTAGTCCTTCTTTATAGCCTTCTCGCATATCTTCCCAGAACTCTTCAAAAGTTTCCCACTCAACACGAATGCCTTTAGCCCCATAATCTTTATATGATTTATTTTTCGGTCTCGAACATCTTTCGTTCATCAACCTCCATACGCCATATTGTTTAGTCTTAGACATTCCGTGTGTCTTGGTTCTTTCGCCAGCAAAGTTCCTAGAAGACATACAACCGCAAGATTTAGAACCTCCATCTCTAAGGTCAGACATGTTAACTTGCTTAATGTTTCCGCAATCGCATTTGCAAATCCAATTATAAGTACCCCTTTTTTTATTTTTATTTCCCCTTTCAAGCACAACGAGCTTACCAAATCTTCTACCTGTGTAATCTACAAAATAACTCATAGTATAACCTCCTTTAAGTTAATTATACCATGTTTAGATTGTTAACGCAAAGCAGAACCAATTAGATGGTGCTTTCAGCTGAACATGTAAGGTCTAGGGTAACAAGTTCTTTAGGCTTAAGTACTTTAGCCCCATAAACATGAAGTCCCTTTACAGCGTCACTAAACGAGTTTTCAGGTCTGTATTTTTCAGTTTTCATAATCTGTTCAGCGTAACCAATCGCTTCTTTAGTTCTCATTAAGCAGTAAGTTTGTGCTGCATCAGGATCAGTACCAGTACCGATTAAGTTGTTTGACATGTAAACCATCATACCAAGTTGAGTCGAGTTACCGATTTTACCACTTGCAATTGTTTTACCTGTGTCTGTGTAAACGATATCAGCAAGAATCATCTTGTTTAATACGTAAGGTGATACTTCTAAGCACATATCGCCATCATCAACGTTGTTAGCCATTAAGATTGTCTTAGCTTTCATGAGTGTTGATAATACGTTACCTGATGTTAATGAACCTTCTGTAATAGTTACACCAGCATCTACATATTTACCAGCTACGAATGCATCGGATCTGTTCTTAAGACCGATAATTGCTTTTCTAATACCTTCTTGCAGTACGCCACCAGTTGTTTGCTTTTCGTCTACATCATCGATATAGAATGCGAAAAACTTAGATTCGGTGATTTCTAACCATCTTGATTCATCTTGAAGTTCTTCAGGTGTAATAACTGTTGAATTTGGTGTGTAATCGCCGATAGTAGGCTCGTTGATTGAGTTGATTTTAACTCTCGAACCCTTACCTTTGATTTCACCACTCCAAGAAGTAGTACAGTTCTTAACTAATACGTGTTTTTTATCCAGTTCTTTAAGAATTTTACTGGACCACAGTTCCGGAATAAAGTTTTTTACTGACATATGTTTCCCTCCTAATTAAAATATCCCGACTTTTCAATCGCTGCGTAGTTCTTTTCAATCCATTTAGATCTCTCAGAACTAGGCATTGATGCTAAAGTCTTCTCTATTTGTTCATGTGATAAAGTTGCTTCTTTAGGTGCTGTTTGTTTTAATTCTCCTGTTGATGTATCTTTATTTTTAGCAAGTTTCTTTAGAGTGTCTTGTTCAGTTCTAGTCTTGATATCTTTAAGAATGTGATCAGTGTACGCTTCTTTCATGGATTCGCCATTCTCGTACGCTCTCAATACCTCTTCAGGTAGATTATTAACGTCTAACTCTTGTGAAAACGTCCCACTGTCTAATTTCTTTTGATGCCACTCGATAAAACTTTCCATATCTCTTGTTTTCTTGTCTTGCTGGTTACCAAATGAATTTGCAACAAATTCTTCAGCAGCTTTTCTAGCAGCTTCTTCACTCATTCCATTGTCTACATATTCTGAATACTTGTCATTAATTCGAATATCTCTTACAAATTCAGCGCCGTTATCATATCCCGACTCTTTCATGTAATCGTCTAGCCACTTGTAATGCGGCATGTTAACCTTCGACTCTAATTCAGAAAGTTTTTCTTTGTATCTAGGTAACGCACTACCCATTTCAGCAGCTTCTCTAAGTTCCTCGATACTCTCAAACTTTTTAGCGTTCTTGTCAAATTGGATTTCAAACCTATCTAAAAAAGCTTGATTTGCTTCTGTGTAATCAGGTTCTGCTTCTTCTGCTTCTCCTTCTTCGGATGGCATTTCCTCTGTAGGTTCTTCAAAATCAACTGATTCCTCAACTACTTCTTCTACTCCCTCTTCTTCCGAGAATAGTTGTAAATTAAACTTGTATTTAGTCATTGGCATATGACTCCTTTCTTGTTAAAACAATCCCTGGCATGGGATATAACTTTAATTACATTATACTGCAAAACTTTTTGCACTGCAAATTATTTTGCATCAGGTAACTCGTACTTAAACTCTATAACTGGAAATTGTACACTACCTAGAGTTTCGATTACCGTCCTAGTGCTTAGTAATTTAGCTTGTGGGTGTTTGCCTAGGAGAATACTCCTAAGCTTGTTGTATGGGTTAATTTGGTTAAATTCTATTACTTCCTCTTCTTCACCTACAAATTCATAGGTTTCTTTAATCATCGCTCCGACTTTTGTCATTATTGCCCTCCTAACATGCCTTTGACAGCTTCTTTTAATTGTTCAGGGTCTAGGTTAGCCATTTCTTGTTGCACTTCAGGTGGCTGAGACTCCATAAACATCATTATAAACTGGTCAAGTAATTGTTGATCGTCATTTTCTTGGATAAGTCCATCTAAGTCTTTGATTAAATCACTAGGGATACGTTTGAATATGTCGTTAGAGTTCTTGATGATACCTCTATCCCAAAAGTCCATTAAGAACTGTGTAGATGTTACCTCAGACCATTGTGTTGATGCTCCAACGTCAATTCTAGTAGTGAAATTCATATCTGCGTAATCTGTGCCAGTAAACTCTACAACTTCGCCCTCTTCATCTTTCATCTTTCTAGTGATGTTGTACTTGGTCTTGTAGAAATCTTCCCATATAAGCGCTACTTGCTCTAAATAATCGTATAATCTACGCTTGTATGTTTCATTAGGGATGTTTGCTTGTTTGATTTGAGTTAATAAAGCTGCAGCATTCTCAGGTCTAGCTTCACCTTTGATATTTTGGTTAACTCCTGCTAAGTCTTGCGTTCTTGTGATTCCCTCTTCTACTGATTTATCAACATCAATAGTCATGGCTGTAGGCTGTACATATGTCATAGCGTCGCCAATTCTTGTTTGAGGTGATGCGTTAACAGGGTTTACGCTACCAATAGCATTACTAAATGATCCTAGCATATTCTTATTGTATAATACTTTAGGAATAGCCAACATCAAAGCATGTTTGTGTCTTGCTGCTTGTTGTAAGTTAACTACACGTTGATTCTCTAAGTAACGAGTCATTTCGGCCTCACCATAGATAAATCTCTTTCTAGGCTTGTAAGTGAATACAGCTATAGGGTATCTAGTTAACTCTGTATCTTTCCAATCCTCTATTACGATGTTCTTAGTAGTTAATGAAGAGTGAATAACATCATCAATCTTTTTAAAGTTAACAACTAGCGTGCCTAAATCGTCTTTGCTCTTAGTATTATCTTGTTCTGTATCAGTCTTTTCGAATGCCGCGTAAGTACGTTCCTCTTCGTCGGTCATAATCATTTCAATTTGTTCTTCAGGTACGCCTTTTTGTTTAGCTAATTCTCTTAACTCTGTTACTGTCATTCTGATAACGATTTTATTCCATGGTTGCTTTTGGATATCTACTTCATGCGGGTTAGCAACGTATAAATCAATCATATCTACTAACTGGCCATTGATGTCTCCAATGGATACAAAGCTATTACCCATCTTGATTGAATCATCCCACCACCAGTAACTAACGCCAATACCTTGAATAGCAC
>Ga0193963_1000691_pt1 | contig 17478 bp, 16 predicted proteins | sample FB_6_MG_FD_140359 | JGI IMG/M metagenome (GOLD analysis project Ga0193963, IMG submission 140359) | Microbial mat bacterial communities from the Broadkill River, Lewes, Delaware, United States - FB_6_MG | ecosystem: Environmental > Aquatic > Freshwater > River > Microbial mats | place: USA...
GTTATCAAACTAAATATGATAGCAAAAATTGCCCCTATAAAAATTATTTTTTTTGAATTTGTATTTTCCATGCTTACTTTCTTATATTATAATCCTGCAATTATAACATAATAAAAAGTACTCGTAACTTTTATAAAGTAAATATATTAGATTATTGATCTGATTGGTGGAGTCGTGGAGGATTGAATTACAGTCCTGCAATATATCAAATTATATCATATTTTATCAAGTTGTATCTTATCCCATCACTAAGGCATTTATAAAGGTTCTTACCATTAACACTCATATATCATTCTACTACAAAAAATAACACTATGTATCATCTGTAGTGGGTAATAGGTGGAAAGAATGGGAAGAATAAACACAAAATTTGCAGGTGTATTTTATAGAGATTCAAAGACAAATAATAAAGCAGATAAGACATATTATATCAGATATAAAGACATAAATCAAAAAGATACAGAAGTTAAAATTGGAAAATTTAGTGAGGGTGTTCGTGAAGCCTACTGTAATGCAAAAAGGAATGAAATAGTAACAAAGATAAGGCTAGGTGAAACTTTGCCTAATATAGCATCTAAAAAGCGAATAAACATTATATCCGTTGATGATATTGCTAAAAGTTATTTTGAATACAGAGAGCTTCATAACAGCAAAGATATTAAAGCAGAAAAAGGCAAATATAATAATCATATTAAACCAACATTTGGGAATAAAGATATTAATAGCATTTCTATAAATGATATAAAAAAATTACAAAGAGATAAAGCTAAAGAATTTGCTCCTAAGACTACAAATGTAATCCTAGATCTATTTAGTACAATTTTCAATTATGCAATATCTCAAGGTGTACATACTGGAGAAAATTATATAGCTAAAGTTAAAAGATTGAAAGTAAATAATACTAGGGAGCGATATTTAAATATAGAAGAGATACAGCTATTAATAGATACTGTTAGAAATGATGAACTATTGTATCATTTTTGTTTAGTATCTTTAAGTGTTGGGGGAAGAATAGGAACTGTATTGAATATTAAAAAAAGAGACATTAATATTGGTAATAGAACTATTAAATTAGTAGATTTTAAAAATAATAATGATGTTTATAACGGATTTATTACTAGAGATGTTGCAGAGATATTATCTTATAAATTGAATTTTTTAGGTAACAATGATTATTTATTTCAAGTTAATAGTAAAGAACTAACAGTAAGAATGCTACAAAGAAGACTAAAGCCAATTTTAGATGAACTATTTAACGATGGCATAGATGAAGACGATAATAAAAATAGATTTGTTGTACATAGTTTAAGACATACTTTCGCATCAAATTTAGCTATTAAAGGTACACCGATATATACAATCCAAAAACTAATGAATCATAAGGACATAACATCAACACTACGATATGCAAAGCTTGATCCAACTAATGGTAAAGATAGCATTGATAATGTTATGAATGGTGTTATTTAGAAGAGTTGAGTGAGGGGTTAATTACTCCCCTCTGTAGTTTTAATAAATTGGTACTACTAGGATAAATCCCACCACGACAAATATTAATATAAGTCTAAACAAAGCAACTCCTTTCATTAGAGTTTCCCTTTACCCTTATTTCAGATACCGCCCATCATAAAAAAAGGTAAGGCTATTAACCTTACCTTCTTAAACTCTAAATATTCAAGGGTAATTAATCCTTAAAGATTGAGATTGCTTTGTTTTCAGATGTATTATACAGATATTTTATTTTAATGTCAATGGACTATTTATTAGCTAACTCTGTGATTCTTTTTTCTAAGATATCTATACTTTTTAAACTCCATTCTCTGTCAATTCTCATATGTTCAATTAATTCTACTAATTCGCTTACTATCTTTCTTTCTAAAACATTTTCTATAAATTTTTCATTTATATCTTTTGGTGAACTCATGTCACTTCCTTTTTTATTTAAGATAATTAATAATATAACAATTAAAATAAAATTCATCAAAACATTGCATTTTGTAATTAAAAAGTTGGTTAGATGGCTAAACCATAGGCGTATATTTTTTGAAATAGTAAGCTGCTACTGTGCTACCGTCTCACCCACAAGGGGTACTCTCAGCTTCACTCTGTTACGTTCGATTCGTTGGTCTTTATCTTTTTTTTGAAATATAAAAGGGGAGGAAATTTTGTTTAATTTAATCTGGGAAGATTAATAGTATTTATTATTTTAAGAGTAGGAGTTGTTTTAGTAGAATATCTTACACTCAAAAAGCCCATAATGGACTTTAAGAAGCAAGAGCTTTTTTAGCTATATCATTTGAAATATTACTTTCTTTTCTTTTTATTTGATAGTTTTCATATCGTTCTGCGAGGTAATCTTCAAATTGTTTCATTTTAGAATATTTGATATATGGAATATTCTTATAAGTTGCTGCTATTTCATCATCCTCTTTTTTTAATAAAGTAGCACTTTTATCTTTTCTTTTTAGTTTTTTATATTTTGAAATAATCTTTTTTTCTTTATCTATTCTAATTTGTTCAGCTTGGGGAATTGGTATATATCCTCTGAAAAGATTATCACCAAATTTAGCAACATATTCATATTTATCACCTAGCTCACTAAAATCTGATTCTTGAATTACTTCTTTTTCAACTTCTTCGGCTATAAAAGAAGTAGCTCTACTAATTATTTTTTTATCTGTATTCATTGTGTACTTGTCATAGCTATATGTTCTTTTACCAACCGCAACTTTTAATAAATCTTTAGTATCAGCTCCATCTGTTCTGAAAAAAACTTTTTGTGTCATAGTTTTATCTAGCACCTTGCTGATATTTTCATCTTCATCCTTACCTTGTAGTCCACCGATGAATCCTCCACCTTTAGCTCTCAGTAATTCCGTTTGATCTTTTAAAGTTTCTGTATCATCTCCCATAACTCTTAAATAACTAGATAATTCATCTATCAGATATAAATATAACTTATTTGTTGTGTCTGGTCTACTTAAATGCACCATTGTGTACATACTTATAAAAGCAGCTGATAAACCTTGCATTTTAGACTTTAGTTTTGCAGGATAACTCACAAACAATTTAGCTCCTCGTGATCTGTCTAAAAATTCATTGATTACAAAAGTTTCTGCATTATCTTGTATTCTAAAGTTTATGAATAAAAAAGGTGTCATTATTTGTTTTAAAGTTCCCACTACGTCCATTTCTGATTTTTGACCATCATTTATGCTATCAACCACAAGATTTTCAAGCTTTAATGTAAAATATGCCCACTTCTCTTTTGTAGTAGTAAAGTTTTGTTTATTTGTTAAGAGTGCGATTGATTGAATATGTTCTGCAGCACCTGTTGTGAAAAATCCCCCTCCATCATTTTTTCCAGCTGTACTTTTTAGCATTTCATTAAAATAATATGTCTGTATAGCAGTTTCTTCATTTAATATATTATGTAGGGTAGCTCTATCATCATAAAAATTTTGAATAATATCACGCATAGGGTTATATGATTTTGCGAGCATTTCTAATTTTGTTCCATCGTGTACAATTGCATTATCATAAGCATGTACATTTTCTAACATATTTAAAAAGAAAATAGTCTTTGAAGACTTCATCCCTCCATACAAAAGTGTTGAAGTTATTAATTTTTCTCTTGTAAGGTATACACCTGTACTTTCTTGATATTTTCTATACCAAAATGGTATTTTACATTTTTTCATCGTTGGACTATATCTAAAAAAACCAACTAAAAAAGATGTATTTTCTTCATCTTTTTCTTTTGATTGTGGATATTCTCTTTTCAAAGTTCTTGTAGTGCTCCATTTTAAGCCATCTCTTTGATTAGATGGATTTAAAGATGATGTTGAAGCGAATCTATTGCACTTAAAACCAAATTTTTCTTTAACAAATATATCTCCATATAGAAGTGAGACAATAAGGAATATAATCCCTACGATGTATATCGTTTCCATCTTATCTCTCCCTTTCTATTTCAATATTCATAGTTTTTTCTTTTACAGCAGTTATTATTGACTGTGCTACCCTTGATAATGTTATTTCTTCATTCACAACTACATCTTTGATTGCTTTATAAGTAGCAACCATAATATCTTTTGCTGATTCTGAATCAATATTTTTAAATGTTTCATCAAGAGTTTGAAAAGTATTTTTTAAATCTTCTTTTTCTACTTTCTCTAATTCATCTAGTAAACTTTTTTTATCTATATCAATAACATCCATAATATCTGATACTTTTTCATAATTTTGTAGTACTTTTGCCAAAGCACTTTTTTCTACAATATCTAAATCATTATCTTTTTGTATTTCTTCTTGTTTAACTTCTAATTCACGAGTTAATCGATTATACTTATATTCAATATTATCTTTTTCAATTAAAAATAAATTGTGTTCTAACCTATCTTTGAAACTAAAAAGTTTTCCATTTAAATGAACAGTATCATTTTTAATTGCATCATGAAGAGGTACCATATCTTTTATATTCAATTTGTTTTTATCTTTCTCAATTTCTTGCTTTTGAGATAATTCTCTTCTTTCAAGTTCTTTCTCTATATATTTTACTTTTTCATTTAAAGTTTTCAGTTTCTTACTCTCTTTGTCTTTTTGCTCCATTGAAATAAGTTCTAAAATCTCATCTTTTTGTTGTTGTAGTTGTTGTGTGTCTAGTACTGTTAAACTCTCTGTGTATTGTTCTTGTGTCATTTCTTTTTCCTCTTTTTTTTCATTATTAATTTTCATTTCTTCTTGGGATAGTTTTTTAAAGTTAGTATTTTTATGTTTTTCTAAAAGTTTATTTTTTCTATGGTTAAACTCACTTAAAACCAAACTCTCTTTTTTATAAACATCTTTTAATTGTTGTTCAACTTTTTTAATCTCAACATCATCTTCTTTAAACTTTGATACTTTTAAATATTCAATATCTTCTTTTAGTATCTTTATCATTCTGCTATTTGATTCTTGTTCTTCACCCACTTCATTGATATTTAATTTATCCAACATAGATAAATACTCTTGTTCATTCACTTTTAAATCTCTTTTATCTCTAGTTCTTAATTTCTTTTCATATTCTATGGCTTCTAACTTGATATACATTTGTTCAACTGTTTTATCATTACTAGATTCTTCTCTTGATAATTCAGTTTTTAAAGATACATTCGTTTTTTTCAAAGATAGATTTATCATTTTGTCTGTATATTTTTCTAAGTTTACACGATACAGATTGAAACTCATAGGGGCTATTTGTTCTTTTTCTTTTTTATACTTAGCGATTAACTCTGTAGCATTTAGTTTAGTTGATTCATTCGCTGCTCTTTTTTGTAACTCTTCTAAATCATCAGTTATGATATGAGCTTCAAATTTTGCTCTGGTTATTTGAGTATAGAAATCATTAAAACTAGCTGCTTGAGAGTTTGCCACTGCTATAACTTTATCGGTTGTTTTACCTTGAGATGCAAAATCTGTTATTGCATACGCATGATCTAAATATTTATAATCATTTGTACTAAATGTAACCTCTTTATTGTCAAACATTACCGTTATATCATTATCTTTTATTGCGGTGATAGTCCCTATCTTTCCATTGGTCATACCTATTTTTTTATCATTCTTTTTAGTGATTATCTGGTCACCAATTCCAAACTCTTTTTTTGTCTCTAAAAACTGGTTAAGAGAGTTACCACTTATCGATAAATCTACAGTTTCAACAAAAGTATTGTTTTTATTACTATGCTCTATAACGATAGTGTTAGTATCTTGATTTACTTCTATTATTGTTGCTTCACGACCAGCCGAAATACTTCCTATATTCTTACTCAAAAATACTTTTTGATCTACCTTATAATGTAACGCACTTCTTTTTTCTAAATCACTCAAACTCGGTGTTTCTCTTGTATCAAAAGTTTTAGAATTTGTTATCTCATCATTAGCTATCAAAACATCTCTAATAGATTTGTTTAGTTGTTGTCTGTCGTTGTTTGTAGTTGTGATGAGTAGTGAACTATGTCTATCTTTTAAATACTCTTTTTGAGCAGCTAACAGTCTATCTTCACTATTTGTTATCTCTTGTGTTGTATCTTTTAAAATATCTAAAGCTTTTACTATATCTTTATCTAAAATATTTTTAACTGCATTTCTCATTTTATCTGTCTTTTGTCTGTTACCCTCATCTAAATAAACAGTACTAAAATCGTTTCGTTGCATAGCTGGAAATATATCGCCCTGGGAGATAGATTTTTTTTGATTCTTATCTCCACTGAAAACAATTTTTAAATTATTCTCTTTTGCTATTTTTAGCAAATCGTGTGTATCTCTAAGCCCCATCATTCCTGCTTCATCAACTATTACAATTGAATCTTTTATATCATTACCATTTGTTTGTAAAAATTTAGCTACTGTGTAAGACTCTTTGATTCCTGCTTCAATTGCTAAATTATTCGCTGCAGTTCCTGTTGGTGCTAATGCTACAATCTTTCTTTTTTCTAACTCTGCGATTGTTTTAACAATTTTTAAAGATGTAGATTTACCTGCACCTGCTACTCCTTGTGCTATAACTATCTGACTTTCACTTTCCAAAATAGTATGAACCAACTCACGCTGTCCTTTTTTTAAATCAAAACCTTTTTCTTTTTCATATTCAGATATTGCATTTTCAACAATTTCAGTATCAGCTGTGATTGTAAAGTTTTTTTCATCTTTTAGACTAAATATAAACTCTTCTTTTTCGAGTACTTCAAGCGTAGTAAATTGATTCTTTTCTTCATTAATTATTATCAGTTCTTCTTTATTTTCAAACTCATTGATAATATCAGCAATAGATAGATTAGTAGTAAGTGCAACTTTTAAAGCATGTTTATATATATCTTCTTTTTTAAATACAGATTTTTTATCTGTAATATCTTCAATCGCTATTTCTACAGCTTCTTTAGCAGTCATATTTCTAATTTTAAGATCATCTGTTGTTTGTTGTAGTTGTTCTATGTCAGCACCAGAATTTTCTAATCTTTTTATATTGTCTTCTTGAATCTGTAGCCTGTTTTTGTTTTTATCTTTCCATTTTGCAGTTTGTTTTTGTGCTGTGTGAGTTGCCTGATAACTTGTTTGTCCTGATTTCTCCATCTCCTCTTTTATTGCTTTACTTCTTTGTGAAAATTCTTCTCGTAATTCTTGACTTACACTTCTAGCTTTAAAAGAACCAACTTTTACATCTAGTATTTCAGTTTCAATTCCTAGTTCTTGTAGATTTTTAGCAAACTCATTTCGTTGTATTTGTCCAATCAATTGATGATTTAACATAGTTTGATTAAATTCTATACTTTTATATTTACCATTTTCATCTTGGATTAAATTCGTCATTAAACAATGTTGATGCAAATGCATATCATTATCCCGTGATTCTGAATGGTCAAATCTAGTAAATAATAGTTTATTTTGAGCCGTATTATTCCCTGCAATTTTATCTCTACTTTTAGAATTTGCATAATTTGATTCTACAAAATCTAAAGACACATCAATTGATTTATTAAATGCATCTCTTATTTTTGCTTTGTCCTCATCACTTGCAATTTCATATAGAATAGATACTGATTTATCAGCTGCAAAAGTAAGGTCTAGTGCTGCTCTTTTTCTTTCTCCTTTTTCATCTAAATCTTTTTTACTTAAATTTAAAAGTTGTTCACCAGTTTTTGGATTCTTTGCTTGAAGTATAGAATCGAAATCTTCTAAATTAAAATCTTCTAATCCCAATTCATCTTTTAATTTTCCATAAAAAGAACCTTGCTCAAATTCATTATTGATGTAATAAGTGTCTTGTTCAAAATAATTTCTAGCACCTGAAGCTGTCGTAATTTTTGGTCTTGCTAACATATTTATTTTCTCCTTTCTTTGAATTTATTTTTTATAGTAATCAATCATAATCCATAAAATCTAGTTCAGGAACTAGATTGAAAAGATTATGAGTCTATATCCTTTTGTTATATTATTGAACTTTATCGACCATAAGAGTTAGATTGACTAAGCTAACTTGAAAAATCGATAAACACTGACTTCGCAATACTATGCAACACCAAGCAACCAATTTGCAATCAATTAGAAACTAAAAGGAAACTTAAAAGTAACTCTGTAAAGTGAGGCACCGAACCCACCTATGAGGTGGAACTGTTCTTTTTATTTAAAAATTGGTTGCTTTTGATATTTTATGAATAAACAACATCATTTAAATCTGCTTCCAAAATTTCATCTTTTTTAATATTTTCTGATTTTTTAAATAAAGATTTATTTGAGTTTGTAGCTTTATTGTGTGATTCTTTTTCAACTACACTAGCTTTTGGTTTTTCTACTCCAATAACTTTTTTAGCGATTACAGGACTCTTTGATTTATTTCTATTAATCCATTTTCCCACATTTTGTCTTGAAGTTTTTACACCATTTGCATTTAAAAATTCAGCAATTTTTTGATGTGAATAATTATCTTTAAGTAATTCTAAAATCTCTGTTTCGAATTTAAATAAAGAGGATTTACTTTTTGAATCTTCTTTATTTTTAAACTGTTTGAGTGTCATCTTTTACTCCTCTATTGCTCTATATTATGTAAATAATTTAAAACATAGTGCCGATATTCCTGCTCCCACAGCAGCAGATATTAACACTATGCCTACTGTTTTAATTAATTTTTCATGAGCACATTCTTGATAACTTTGTCCTACCCGTTTTAACATTCTCAAGTTGGCTTCTAGCTCCAGCGATTCTTCACTTAGTTTTGAAAAAATAGTATTATCAGTTATTGCTTGCTTAATCTCATTGACTAGCTCATCTTTAATACCTTTTGCATCGAATTCATTTTTTAAGTCTTCTAATCTTGCAACCATATCAGCAATATCATTGCTTAAAAATTCTAGTTGTTCATCTGTGATAATATTTGCTTTCATTTTTTATTGCTCCAATTTATGAGTAATTTTAATCATCATTGGTTCAATATACTCACTATATAAATTATGAGCATTTTGAATAAGTCCTCTTTCTTTTGTAATTATTAATCTTTTTACAGTGTCTTTTTCTGCTCGTTGTCTATCTGTGATTTCTTTAACATCTTTATCGACAAGTGACTTTAAGACTTTCCCCTGAGCTCTACTCTTCTTAATTGCTTTTGAATTTTTTATTACAAAGTAGCTATTTTCATCATCTAAGTCAATTTCAAATTTTTCTTTTAATATCTTTTTATTTTTAAAGAATGTTTCAAATTGCTCAGCTGGGTTATTATCATATTCGACTGGATCAAAACGATTAAATGCCATTAATATTTTTGAAGGATCTATTAAACCTTTGATATTTGTTAGAAATTTTAAAGCTACATTAAAATCCTCACTGCCATCCATGTTTGGTAGAATAAGGAGATCTATAGTTGAGTACAAATCACTCGCTTTTAATGCTGAATGCAATTTGTCGAGCATTACAGCACCACAATCAATAACCTTAATACCCTCATCCATTAATATATTCTCAAACTCATAGAATGAATCAGAAGTTTCATTCACAAAATTTATCTGTTCACTTTCATAGAACCCATCTGTATCTAATCTTTTGTCACTTTTGTTGATGAAATCAACCTCAAGATATGTTGCGTTCTCAAGATATGAAGCTACTATTGATGAAACTGTGCTTTTTGCACATCCACCTTTCCAGTTATATATAAGAATATTTTTATTCATAATTATTTTTCCTTTTATTTTTTAATTTCAATTACTAAAAATTGATTACTTTTAAACATTACTGCACCTAAATTTTCATCTATATGCACCTGAATATTACTATCCGTGTTTGATAATTGAAAACCATTTTCAATCATTATTCTTCCAAATTCCGAGTATTCATCTAGCTGTTTTTCTATTTTAAAATCATACAATTCACTCATACTGAAAAAAGCAATTATAAGTCCTATTATTAATCCAGAAAAACTAAAAACAACCGTATTCCAAACTTTAAAAGTTTTTATATTTTGTTGAAAACGATTAAAGTTACTTAATGAATAATCAATTTCTTCCAAATTCTCATTCAGTTTTGTTATTGATTTAGTTGCAGTTTTATATGCATCAATAGATTTTTCGCTATTTAAATTCAGCTTTTCTTTTAGTTCTTCATTTTCTTTTTTAAATGATTTATTTTCTGATTCTAGTTTTTTATTGATTCTATTTTTAACTGCTTTGGGTTTAACTTTCTCTTTTACATCATTTTCCATTTCTTCATCTAGTGTTCCTACTGCATCAAAATCAAACTCTGATACTTCCTCATCTACTGCATCTTCAAATTCATCTTCTATTCCCATTATTTCTCCTTTTATTTTTGTACTACTAGCAACATAATTGTCACAACAACAAGACTTATTAGTATAGTTTTTACATAAGAAACTTCATTTTCTTTGTAACAAAAACTCGCCTTTATTTTGCTACTGAAATAAGTATTTTTATAATTTTTTTCTAAAACATCTTTTACTAAAATATTGATAAACAGTAGACAAACAGAAAGCAACATACTCATCATAAATTCAATATAAATATCAAAAATAAAAAACACATATGCATCAACAACTACTAACAAGAGCAGCAAAATATTCTTTTCTATATTCTTAACATTACTATTTATATACAATGCAGTTGAAAATAAGAAAGCATTAAAAATAGTTGCAAGTGCAACTAAAATTGGAATATTATTATCTGATCTTCTTACCTCTAAACTAAAGTTCAACTCCACCAAAAAGCAGCAAGCAATTAAAAAAATAAATAAATATTTGTAAAGAAATACTCTCCAAATTGCTGTTTTTGTAAAAATTTCATCTTTAACTAGATCAGTTGTAAGTCTTACTTTTTTATCGTTTATTCTTTCTAACTCAACATCTTTTATATTTTTCTGAAAAAACCATTTAAAATATTTGTCAACAGCTAAATGTGTGATAGTTCTATTTTCTCTTTGTTCCATAATTTCTCCTTTTACACCATTATTTTGTCAATTGCATTGTCCATTGCTTCTAAAACCCCTGGAAGTCCTACTATTATCTTTTCTCTATCTTTCTGTTTTAATGTGCGTTCTTTTAATAAACCTTTTGTTGTTTTCAGCATAATTATATATTTATCTAATTGTTCATGATTAATAGTGCTTGATTCTATTTTGCACTTTTTTAATTTCTTTATCATTTTATTTATTTCTTTTATCATTTAATTTTCCTTTTAAAATTTAAATATTCAATGATTGATATTAAAACAATCATTACAACAGTTAGATATAATGAAAATTCATTCATTGCATTAATCATCTCTTTTTTTTCTACACCTATATTATTATTCACAATTATTGAAATAAGTAAATAATAATAAGCTTGTATAATTACAAACCAAATTGAAATATAAGATACTAGTCTAAAAAAAAGATTCATGTTTCTTAGTCGCCACCATTGTTTTTTTTCTGTTTTTTTCTTTTTAATATTTTCTTTATGTTCAGATATTAACTTCGTAAAGTCTATGTTATTTTTAATAACTGACTCATAAGAAAATATAATAATACATGAGATAAAGACACAAATTGAAATAACAAGAAATACCGATTTTAATAATTCTAAGTGATTTATAGATAATTCAAACGTGTTGATATCTATCACCACACGAGAAAGATAATACATTGCAACTGGTGCTGTTACACTCCAAAAGATATAGCAGAGATATCTAATGTAAATATTTAAATCTTTTATTGATAAATAAAGTGCTAAATTTGTATCTATTTTACTTTGAAAAAATATCGCTATTTTTTGTGCCGTAGTTATTTGATTCATTTCGTTTCCTTCTTTTATATATTTATTTACATATAATCACTTTTAAAAGTGATTATAATTTCAGCTTACTATTCTCTGCAGCCATAGCGTCCAATGCACTATCTAAAGAATTAGATGCTCTTACTTCAAATGCTTCCATGACACTTGTGTGTGTCGTTCCAATAATTTTCCAAATGACTATTAAAGAAAATACTGCTAAACCGACCTCTGTTAATCCATCGAAAAAATAGACTTTCAATATTGAGTAGTAAGACGAATCGCTTGTAATAAGATTTTGTATCATTCCATCAATTACTCTCTCTTCTATGCTCTCTCCAACAATTTTTAGCAAATTGTGGGCTGTCATTGCTATAAAAATACTTAAAACAAATAATGGTAATTCGAACATAGTCATTATGATTTTCATAGTAAACGATGCAATTGCCTCTGTGTTATGTCTTGCGAAAAGAAGTGGTAAAATAAATAAAGAAATAAAGTGGAACAAAAACACCTTAGTTAAAATTACAATAAATCTTCCAGTTCCCATAAGCAGTATTCCTACGATAGGAGCAATTGCAATTATTGTTAAAGCAGCTTGATATGAAAAGCCTAATGCTACTGCACCACCAAAAAACTGCCCTACTGCACCACCGACTGCAGCACCTACAACAGATGATAAAATATCATCTATCCAATTGCCATCAACTGTATCAACTGCTATTTTCGCACCAGCTGCTCCTCCTAGAACTAGACTGTTATCTTCTGCTGCTGCGTAGACATTAGATACGCCCGGTAGAAGTAAATATGGTATTGTAGAGAGAATAGAATGCAGCTTTTCGTCTATCACTCCTCTTTCACTGACTTTCTCTTTTACATCATTTTCTTTTAGGGCTCCAATATCTTCGGTCTGGAGAATAGTCACTGGTAGACCAAGTATCGATAACGGTCCAAAATCTCTTAATAATTCATACTGAAAGGAAATTAAATTCTTTACTATCAGTATCTTTCCATTGTCAGGATTATTGAGCTCTGTAGTTGCTTTAATCAAAGCTTTATGATGATCTTTCCATTTCTCTTCAAAAATATTTAATTTTGCTGTGGATTTTCCACACGCACTTAATAAAATATCAGGGTAATTAGTACCTTGATTATTAGAATTTGAATATTGCTTTACTATTCCACCATCAGCAATTGGACTATAATATTTTGCACCATTTCCATTATTTATATTTTCAGCATAAAATGACAATTCACTTGTAGGATAGACATTTGTTTTATCTTGCATTAATTGATTAATTAAATTTGTATCATATGTGCTTTTACACAACCTTACAATATTTCTATTGACATTAAAATATTTAGAAGCTTCTGTTTTTTTAGATGAATTATAAATAATATCTTTAGTATTTGATAGCCCCGCACTCGAAATTAAACCATCCATTTCTGAATCAATAATAACTTCAGCTGTGTCCGTTGCCCAGCTATTGAATAAATAATATCCCATTCTTTCAAAATTCTGGTAGTTAGATTTCATTACAGAATATTCTTCCGCATCACCATTGTTTGCGTTAGTTAGTATATCTTCTCTACCTACTGGAAAAAACAACATCATTCCCACTAAAATAGTTGCTATATATGGGATGTTCTTATCATTGTCTTTTTTATCTTCAATTTTATTAAAGAATTGATTTAATACCTTATGACCCGTTCCCCATGCGCCAAATAGTATTATTAACATAAATAAATAGGGAATGCTTAGGTCTGATAATTTCGCATAAACATCAGCAATTGTTGAAGCTTTAGCAGAGATAAAATCAGAATTATTTGTAGTAGTGTTTACAAATCCACCATTGCCAGCAGAAGAAATATCAAATGAATTCGGGTCTGTTATTTGACTATTAAAACCATCTTGCAATTGAATACGGTTACTTGCTTTGGTTCCCTGCATATTGATAATATCAACATCGCTTAAAATAGCAGAAAGTAGAATATCTGTGACATTTAAATTATTTTGACCATCATAATTAGTAATCGAATCCTTAATTGCTTTCTTTTGAGCATATAGGCGTGAATACAACTCTTCACTATTCTCAATAGCATCTTTATACTCTTCTTTTGCAATTAACTTGTCACTAGCTAAAAATTCTTTACAACCATCAGCTATTGACAACTTATAAACACCTATAGGCTTATATTTGTTTTGAGCTACTGCACATTGATATGTGGAATTTTTTAAATTGATACTAAAAAGAGAAGATGTATACTTATTGTTTAATAAATTTGTTTTACAATTGAATACATCCAATGGTTTTGAATCATTTTCGCTCGTTAATTTGTCTTTACAAACCTCCTTGCTCATTTTTATAGGTTTCTCATATTCTATTGAGTTAAATATTCCCTGTTTTACTAGAGTACTAGACTCAAGCAAAGGTAAATTGTCAAGCCTAAACTTGTCAGTTTCACCCTTTTTATAACTATTCCTTATTTCATCTACACTATAGTTATTTAATGCGTAACCTTGAGCCATAAAGACCCAAAATAAAAGTAATAAAATTTTCATTACTTCTACTTTTTATAACTTGTTGGATAAGGAAGTAAATCTGTATTCTTTGTTTTTTGCTTTTCATCTTTTTTATTTATTAAAGATTTTAAAAAAGGTATATAATCAGTTCTAATAAATTTTACATGACTTGATAACATTTGCGCAGATCTCAATTCTCTTTTTAAATCTCTCCTGTTATGTCTTTTCTTTTTTTTCAACTCGTTCATTAAGTTCTTTATTTTGCCAATAGTTACACTATAACTTATTTGAGTTGATGCATGGTAGGCAGTATAATCAAAGGCTGGATCTAAATTATCATATTTCTTTAACCATTTCTCGTATATTTTCTGATCTTCAATTATTTCGTTTGACACAGATAAAGAATAAGCATTTTTCACTTGTATAAATGTCTTATCTCCAGTTAATATTGCGTATTGTTTATCATCAATTCCATCAGAACACCCTGTAAAAAGTAAAATTACTAATGCAACTCCTGCTAATGTTATATTTTTTAATTTCATTTTGATTGCCTTTTATTCTCTTTTAATTTTTTTAATTCGTGTTCTTGGTATTTTAAACACCACTTTTTCCAGTTTGTCACGGTCAGTCTTCTTTTATCGTTATCATTGAAATCTGAAAATCCTTTAATTTCATCTTTAAAGTCATCTTCAGATATTCCATACAAATTTGCAACTTCTAGAAAATCTTTATTACTATATGTAGTTGTAGTAGTTATATCTAACTCTAAACTCTTACTCTTACTCTGTGTGACAGTTTGTGACATAGGTGTGACATTGTCACAATTTAGTAATTTTTGAGATTCTTTTTCCCTTTGATTTCTTTTTCTTTCTGCTGATGCCGTTTCGCTTCCTGTAAGATTTTGAGCTGCTACGATTAGATACTCATCATTATTTACGATTATCATATTGTTTGCAATGCAAAAACTTATCACTACAGATATGTTTGTTTGTTCTTCATCTATTTCTAAAGCTAGTTGTTCTTCAAATGTATCATCTAGTCTTTCATAATAAATCGTTGAGTTATTATTTATACTCAACAACATCAACTTCAAATAAATTAATACATAAGTATCACCACCCGCTATTTTCCTAAGTTTTTTTATCTCTTTTTGTTGAAAAAAATCTTTCATCAGTTTGAGCCAGTAATATTTTTTATTGTTACTCATCCTATTCCTTAATATTTTTTTTTATATATATTTTGAATGTTTTCACGGCGATTCACGCCTAGTTGCCTTTTACAGATAGACAATCAACTGACTTTTCTGGGGTTCACCAGTAACAATAAGTTTAAAATGATTTAACAAAGTGATTTTATATCTTGATTCGATATAATGCAGTTTGTTAACCTTATTCGGGGTTGCAATAAATCTTAATACATCTACTTTGGCGAGGGATGTATTAAGCTACTTTTATTTTATTTTCACGACCAGCTAAAAATATAGCAGTATCAAGCACAGTCCAATATATTCTACTTTTTTCACTTTCTCCCTTAACAGGCTCAGGTATCCCATAGCTAGCTTTTATCCGACGATCGATTGTTACTACACTCGTATCCAATACTAATGCTAATTGTTTTTTGTTCAAACAAATATTAGCTACTGGAACTATTTTTTTAATTTCTTCTAAAAAAAATTTAATCTTTTCTTCTTGTGTCATTTTCTCTCCTTTTATGTCATATATTCATTATTTTGTATAATATTGAATAGTTATATGAAATTATAACACTTTTTACTTCATTAAACCTTATTTTCATATACATATCAATTATTTAAACAAATTATGTTATTATTTCATAAAATCAGACTTAAGGAAAATTGTGTTCAAAACTATCTCTATATTAATTGGAAATTCGGAACGGACTATTTTTAAATGGAAAAAAGAAAACAGACCAATATTGTCTCTATTAGAGAAATATTTTACTAAGGATGATTTAGCAGAATTTTTGGAAACTGAAAAAATAGAGAAGTTTGATAACATACTTAAAATTCAAAATATAGTAATCAACAATAATATCAATAAATATATTGATACATTTATTCAAAAAACACAATCAAACACAATTAAATTCTCAGGAAATTTTTTTATAGATTTTTATTTTTCTTTTTTATCTTACTTCAATAAATTTGACATGGAAAAAAGTTTTAGTTGTTTAATTCATGATTACCTTATTGACTATTCATCAGATAAATATATGTATCCCCTTCAACTTAAAACAATCAATAATTATTTATACTTATTTAATGATTTTGATGATTTAATGACAATATTTTTAAGCCAAAGCCTTAACAATAATTTTGCTGAACTTTTAGATAATGATGATTATTCAATAGGTTTAAATAAACTGAAAAAAGATGAAGCATATTTTCATATTATAGGACTTTATTTTTATACCAATCATTCTTCCCTGAATCCAAATTTAAAAATAGAGTTAATTAAAAGTTTTTCGGGAAGAACAATAGATAAATTCTTTTCTTTTGATATGTTAATAAATTTCATTAAAGAAAATGAAGTAAACACTATTCAAGCATTTAAAGAATCTTACGACAAACCGCTTTACGATATTGTAACTCTTAAAGCTGATAAATAATTCTTTGATGGGAAATAGATGGGAATCTCTTTTTCAACAATAAAAAAAGCCTTATTAAAATAGTCCTAAGACTGATTAAATAAGGCTTTGTGAGTGGTTTGTTTTTTATGATTATTGGTGGAGCCGTGGAGGATTGAACTCCAGTCTTAAAACAGATTGAATTAGCGTCTACATGTTTAGATAAAGTTGATCAAATGTCTCTTTATTGTAGCTCACACTTCCAAGGCTACAGTTAAGATAAGATTTTAAATGTCTCAATTTGTTCAAATCAATTCCAAATCGATAAGCTATCTAGGGGTGAGTCTCCAATAACCTACAATAGATAGCATCTCGTAGTGGAAACCTCCAAGGTCTCTAGCCGTTAGGCGAGTCCTTTATCTATGCAGCGTGAGCCACAGCAGGAGAATAATTTGTATTATTTGCGTTTAAAAATTTGTGAACCTTTTAAGGGGGATTCAAACCCACATGCAACTAATCCGCACTGCTCCAATCGATACCATGTCGACCCCAAGTGTGAAATAGAAGCAAATTATAGCGA
>Ga0193963_1000694_pt1 | contig 17426 bp, 20 predicted proteins | sample FB_6_MG_FD_140359 | JGI IMG/M metagenome (GOLD analysis project Ga0193963, IMG submission 140359) | Microbial mat bacterial communities from the Broadkill River, Lewes, Delaware, United States - FB_6_MG | ecosystem: Environmental > Aquatic > Freshwater > River > Microbial mats | place: USA...
TTACCTTTACCTTCGTCACCCCATTGTATTCCTACAATTAAATCTGCTTTACTCATATTAATCCTCTAAAATTTTTAATAAACTATCTGTATAAAGTGCAAAACCTAATGAACATGAACCCTCACTTGAGTACATTCCACCTTTACATATTGTTAAATTATCGCTTATAACTCTGTAATAAATACCATCATAATATTTTAAGAACCCATAATAAAGTGGTGCAATAATGATATTTGAATACTTAACTTCTTTTGCTCTTTTTAATAATTTCTCTAATTCTTCTTTAATAGAATTAGGAACTACTGCAATTATATTTTCTAAATCTTCAATATTTTTAACTTTTAATAATTGATTTAACCAATCACATTTAAGTTTAAATAGTGATGCTATTTCACCATTTTTAAATAATTCAACATCAATATTTAATTCAAGAGCTACAAGCTTTGGAATATTAATATTTGATATTTGTAAAATAGGCTCAACTTCTAAGGCTTTTAAAATATCTGTAGTTAAATTCATCATATCAGATATATTATCGTGTCCTATCCATTCACAACCAATTTGATACTCTTCTGTTGAAGGATATGTAAATATAGGTTGTACGTAAAACCATTTTTTATGTTTTGTTGTTCTTCCAAGTCTTTTAGAAATAATTCTAACTACATCTAAAGTTGAATCAGCTCTTAAAGAAACTTGTTCATTTTGTTCATCTGAAAATTTAATTAATTTTTTTTCATTTTCAATTGATTGATGTTGAGAATAAGAAAAGTTTGGAGTAATAATCTCTTCAAAACCTTTATTATCTAAAATCTCACATACTTTGTTTTCTAAAGTTCTTTTAGCTTTGGCTACTTTACCAAAGTATAATCTACTTCCTTTTGGAATTTCATGTTCAAAAACCATTTATTCTAGTTCCCTTTAAACATATTTGTAGAAAATACTCTATTAGCAGTTCCATCAAATGTTCTAATATTTAATTCATCCATTGCTAATTCAACTGCATTTAAAACCCATGCAGCTTCATTATCATCTACTAATCCCATGTGGTTAATTCTAAAAATTAAAGCTTTTATATGATCTTGACCACCTGCGATATTTACATCATATTTTGTTTTTAAAATCTTTCTAATAGCAGGTGCATCTTCTGTATAAATTGTAGTCATTGCATTTGCAGGAGCACACGGATAAACCTTACAACCTATTGCTTTTAAAGCTTTTCTTGAAGAACTTGCTCTTAATGCTGTTTTTTCATATAAAGCATCAAACCCACCATTGTTTTTAATATTTGATAAAATTTCTCGTAGACCAATGATAAGTGTAGTTGCTGCTGTCCATGCTGTTGTATTTTTTCTTTGTTGCTTAATTTCAGTTGCTAAATTAAAATAAAAACCTCTAGATTTTTTTTCTATTTTAGAAACAGCATCATTTGATAAACCAATTACTGCAAGTCCAGGAGGAAGCATTAATGCTTTTTGACTTCCTGTAATTACTGCATCTAAATCTGATGTATCAATTTTTTCAACACCAATTGCTGTAATACCATCTGCAACAATAGTAATATCTCTATTTAATTTTTTAACTTCTTGTGCAATTTGCTCAACTGGATGTCTTAATCCTCCAGCACTTTCACAAATCTGAATAAATATAGCATCAATTTCTTTATCTTGTTCAAGAGCATAAAGTACCTCTTCAACACTTACTGCTTTATTCCATTCATTTTTAATTTCAGTATATTCAATATCGAAAGCTTTACATATTTTTCCAAATCTTTCACCAAATTTACCTGAGTTAATAGTAAGGGCTTTTTTGTGTGTTAAATTTGTAATACATGCTTCCATCGCACCTGAACCACTTGATGCAAGCATAACAACCTCATCCATTCCGTATAGTTCAAATAATAACTCTCTAGTCTCTGCAAAAATAGCTTCAAACTCTGGAGTTCTATGATGAATTGTAATATCTGCCATTGCCTTTCTTACAAATTCTGGTACAGGAGTAGGTCCTGGAGTTAATAACATATTAGTTTCCTTATTTCATTCTTTATAGCAAAACGTATTATTTTATCCAAGTTTTTATTATGAAGAGGTTAAGGAATAAAATCAATTTTTTCCAAAGAAATTTTTAGTTTAATTCTGTTGATATTAATACAAGTTAGTAGTATAATTTTGCAAAGGAATTAAAATGCTACCCACTTTATTTATTTCTCATGGTTCTCCATATTTATGTTTAACAAAACATAAAGCAAGTGATTTTCTAAAAAATCTTCCAAGACATTTCCATAAACCTAAATATATTATAATTATCTCTGCCCATTGGCTAACAAAAGATTTAAGAATATTAGCAAAGCAAAGTCCAAGTAAAATAAATGATTTTTATGGCTTTCCAAAGGATTTATATGACTTAGAATATAAAGCTTTTAATGATTTAAAAAAAGTAGAAGAAATTGTAAATCTATTTACAAGTAAAAATATAGAAATAAAGAAAGATATAACAAGAGAAGGTTATGATCATGGAGTATGGGCACCCTTAAGTCTAATGTACAAAGATGCTAGTATACCAGTAATACAAATATCTCTTCCTCTTTATTATGAAACAAAAGAACTCCTAAAAATAGGTGGTGTTTTACAAGAGTTAAGGAAAGAAGCTTTAATTATTGGAAGTGGTACTTTAACTCACAACTTAAAAGATTCTCAAAGAGACATAAATGCAAAAATAGATAATTCTGCAAAAATATTTAGAGATTGGATTATAGAAAAAGTAGAAAACTCTGATATTAAAAGTATGAAAGAGTTTAAAACACTAGCTCCAAATTTACTAAAAAATCATCCTACCCTTGATCATTTTTTGCCATTAATTATTTGCTTAGGAGCTTCTAAATCAAAAAAAGGTGAAGCTCTAAATTCAATATATATGTATGGCAACCAAGCAATGGATACTATAATATTTAAGGATTAAATATGCTAAAAAAATTACCTAAAGAAAACATGGGAACATCAAATCTTGGTTGGTTAGAATCAAGATTTCATTTTTCATTTGCAGAGTATAGAAATCCTGATAATATTAACTTTGGAGTTTTAAGAGTTTTAAATGATGATATTGTTCATCCTAACTCTGGCTTTGATACTCATCCTCATTCTAATATGGAAATTATCTCATATGTAGTAAATGGGGAGATAACACACAAAGATTCAAAAATAAAAGCAAAATAAACTGTTAAATATTGTGTCTTCACAAGATGGTAATGCTAAAATAAAAATCCATCAAGATGTAAATATTTATGCTTCAAAACTTGATAAGAAAAAAGAATTAAAGTATAAAATAGATAAAAATAGACAAGTATATTTTGTACAAATTGAGGGTTCATCTAATGTTAATGATGTTCAATTAAATCATGGTGATGCTTGTGAAATCACAAAAGAAGAGTACTTAAATATTCAAGCAATTTCTAATTCTCACTTTTTATTTATAGAGATGAAAGAAGATTAATTTATTTAAAATCAATCTTCTTAAATTTTGCATTTTTAGTAAGTACTTTTAACTCTTTAATATCTTCAAGAATAACAAGTTCTTTACTATTTTCACTTGTAATAAGAATACACTCTTTCTTTTCATTGTTTAATTTTGTATCAATTGCCGTTCCTATAAAGACATTTTCATCATTTGTATGAATTTCAATTTTATATCTATATAAACATACTATTTCAATATAGTCATATAAACTGCAACTTATTTGTGTTTTATTCACTGTTTTACTTTCCTTGTATTTTTATAAGGCATAACTATATCAAAGATAATAAGATAAATGGTACAATTTCAAAAAAATGTAAGATTAGGTATCACAGATGAAAAAAAGAGTTTTATTAAATGGTGTTGGACGTATAGGGAAAATCATTCTTAGATTATTGAATAAAAATGATGCATTTGAAATAGTTTTTATAAATGAAATTAATCCATATATTAAAAATATTGTTTATTCAATAAATCATGACTCAACTTATGGAAATATTGAAGATAAGTTCAAAATAATTAATGATAACTACATACAAAATAGCTCTTCAAGAATAAAAATATTAAATCACTCTTGTTTAAAAGATATTGATTTAAGTGGTATTGATATTATTATTGATGCAAGTGGAAAAAAAGAGGATAAAGAACTTTTACAAAAACTTGATGTTGAAGCTATATTTTTAACACACCCAAACTCTAATGCTGATATTAATATTATTTTAGGTGTAAATGAACAAGATCTTGATTCAAAAGCTCAAAAGATTATATCAACAAGTTCTTGTAATGCAACAGCACTACTTCCTGCACTAAATCTATTAAATAAAGAAAAAGGGATTTTTTGTGGAGATATTGTAACTATTCATCCATTATTAAATCATCAAAGAGTTTTAGATGGAAGTTTTGTAGGAAGTGCAACTAGAGATGTTGAGTGTAATTTTGAATTTGGAAGATCATCAACTCAAAATATTATTCCAAATAAAACGACTACAATTGAAGCTTGTTCATATATTTGTCCTAATATCAATTCAGAGTTAATCTCATCTTCTTCATTAAGAGTTCCAACTGATACAGTTGGAGCAATTAATGTAACTTTATTTTTAGAAAAAGAGTGCACAAAAGAAGAGATAATAGAACTTTTTGAACAGTATGAAAAAAATCAAAAGTTTCCTATTATGCTAAATAATTATGAACCTTTAGTTTCAAGTGATTTTAAAAAAGAGAATAAAACAACTATTATAGATCATAGATATACTGATGTTAAAAATAATAAGATGGTAAAACTTGTACTTTGGTATGATAATGAGTGGGGATATGCTTCTAAGGTTGTAGAGATTTTAAAGTATTATAAAAATAAGAAAGATTAAGACATAAAAAAAGGCTTTAGTTAATAAACTAAAGCCTTTTTATTAATTCAAAAGATGAAGTTTATTAGATAAACTCAACACCTTTTTCACCAGCTGCTATTTCACCAATAACATAACCATCAGTGTTTGCTAAAACTGCATCAACATTTGCAGGATTTACAACTAAAACCATACCAACACCCATATTGAATGTTCTGTACATTTCTTCTAATTCTACATACTCACCCATAAATTCAAAAATTGGTAAAACTCTAACAGAATCTCTTTTTACAACAGCTTTTAAATTATCAGGTAAAACTCTTGGTAAATTTTCAGTAATTCCACCACCAGTAATATGTGCTAAAGCATTAATATTGTCTTTATTAGCTTTAAATTCTTTTACATAAATTCTAGTTGGTTCTAATAATACATCTTTTAAAGGCTTTCCTTGGAAATCATCATCTAAAGACATACCTAATTTTTCTAATAATAGTTTTCGCACTAATGAAAAACCATTTGAGTGAATACCTGAAGATGGTAAGGCAATTAAAGTATCACCTTCAGCGATTCTTTCAATTCTATTTAACTCTTCTTTTTCTGCAATTCCAACACAAAAACCAGCTAAATCAAAATCACCCTCTTTATACATTCCAGGCATTTCAGCAGTTTCACCACCAACAAGTGCACACTCAGATCTAATACAACCTTCTGCAATACCTTTTACAACATCTGTAGCTTCTTCAACTTCTAATTTTGCAGTTGCATAATAATCTAAGAAGAATAATGGCTCACCAAAGTTACATAATAAGTCATTTGTACACATTGCAACTAAGTCAATTCCAACTGTATCAAATTGTTTAGCATCGATAGCTAATTTTAATTTTGTACCAACTCCATCAGTTCCTGAAAGAATAACAGGTTGTTTATATCCAGTAGGTAATTCAAAAGCTCCTGCAAAAGAACCTATTCCACCTAAAACACCTGGTATCATTGTTGATTTTACATGTGGCTTGATATTTTCTACAAACTGATTACCAGCATCGATGTCAACCCCTGCATCTTTGTAACTAACTGTGCTCATTCTTCACCTTTTTAATTGTCTTTGATTAATTTAAAATATTTTGGCAATTATATCAAAATGTTTATAAATATTAAGGATTGCATACAATGAAATATAAAGATAAAAGTTCTATTAAATTTTAAATAAATCATTATTATTGTAAACTTTTTATATGAACAAGGATTTATTTAAAAACGCAATCGCCTTAACAGGTGGAATTTCTACAGGTAAAAGTACTGTTTGTAAGCTTTTGAAACTTCACGGTTTTTCAATTATTGATGCAGATAAAATAGCACATAAGTTATTAGATGAAAATGCTCACAATATAGCTTCTATGTTTGGAGAACAGTATGTTGAAAATGGAAAAGTTATAAGAAAAGAGTTAGGTAAAATTATCTTTTCAAATGAAGAGAACAAGCTAAAATTAGAGGCTTTACTTCATCCACTTATAAAAGAAGAAGTTGTAAAAGAATCAAAAATATTAGAAAAAGAAAATAAAATATATTTTGTTGATATTCCTTTATTTTTTGAAAAGATGCGTTATCCAATACCAAAATCATTAGTAGTTTATACACCAAACAATATTCAAATTCAAAGACTAATGATAAGAGATAATATTAACAAAGACGAAGCTGAATTAAAAATATCTAACCAAATGGATATTGAAGAAAAAAAGAGTTTAGCCGATATCTTAATAGATAATTCAAAAGATTTAGAACATTTAGAAAAAGAAGTGCAAAGATTTATAGGAGAAATTATATGACATACACTAAATATAGTGCAAGTGGAAATGACTTTGTTATTTTCCATACCTTTATTAAAAAAGACTATTCAAAAGAAGCAATAGAACTTTGTAATAGAACAGAAGGAATTGGAGCTGATGGTTTAATAGTATTAGTTCCAAATGAAAAAGCAGATTTTGAATGGTTATTTTACAATAGTGATGGAAGTGATGCTTCTATGTGTGGGAATGGTACAAGAGCTTGTGCACATTATGCATATAAAAATGGTTTAGCTCCAAATTCTATGAAATTTTTAACAGGTGCAGGACTTATAAAATCAATAGTTGAAGATGATATTGTTGAAACTGAGTTAACAGCTCCAATTGTTATAAAAGAAGAGTTTGAACAAGAAGGATTTACTTGGTATTTAGTAGATACGGGGGTTCCTCATTTAGTAACAATTGTAGATGATTTAGAAAAATATGACCACGATTTAAGTGCTAAAATGAGATATGAGCATAATGCAAATGTTAACTTTGCAAAAATAGAAAATGGCAAAGAAGGAAAAGTTCTAAAAGTGAGAACTTATGAAAGAGGTGTTGAGGGGGAAACATTAGCTTGTGGAACTGGAATGGCTGCTTGTTTTTTAAGAGCAAATAATTTAAATCTAGTTTCTAATAAAACTTTTGTTTATCCAAAAAGCCAAGAAGAGCTTACTTTATCACTAGTTGAAAATACTATATACTTTAAAGGTGCTGTAAAAAATGTTTTTACTATAAATAGGTAAATAGTTATGAAACTATCTAAAATTTTTTTATCTGTTTTTATAATATTCGCTACAAACCTTTTTGCAAAAGGTATGCCAGAAGAATTTTATCAAATAAAAAATATTAAAGAAACAAAATCTTATTTCTTTAAATATCTTTATAAAATGATTAAAAATGAAAACAACAAAATTTTAGAAGAAAGAACTTTTGTAAAAACAATGCTAAATTCAAATCTACTAAATATAAATGCTAACTCAGAAGAATTTTTAAGACTTCTAAAAATCAAAAAAAAGTATAGAATAAAAAAACTTTTTGACTTGACTTCTTATATGAAAAAAATAGATATTATTCCCCCTTCTATGAGTTTAGCTCAAGCTGCTGTAGAAAGTGGATGGGGTAAAAGTAGATTTATAAAAGAAGCTAATAACATATTTGGACATTGGACTTATAATTCTGAAATTGGAATGATTCCAGAACAAAGGAAGGATGAAGATAAACATTTTATTAGAATTTTCAAAACTTTGCAAGCATCTATTAGTGCTTATATGCTAAATTTAAATAGAAATAAAGCATATAAATCTTTTCACAAAGAAAGATACAAAATGAGAATAGCAAATAAAGAATTAAGTGGTTTAGCATTATCACAAACTATGTTAAATTATTCAGGTATAGGAGAAGAGTATTTATCAATTTTAAAAATAGTAATTAAGAAAAATAAACTTGAAACATATGATAAAAAATTTTATCAAGAAATAAAAAAATAAATTTAATTTAATCAAAAGGAAAAAATATGAATTTCACGGCACCTTTAAAATCCGACTCTATTAAAATAATGCTTTTAGGAAGTGGAGAGCTTGGAAAAGAAGTTGTAATAGAAGCACAAAGACTTGGAATTGAAACAATTGCAGTTGATAGTTATAACAATGCACCAGCACAGTTAGTAGCAAATAAATCTTACACTATTAATATGAAAAATAAAGAAGAGATTTTAGATGTAATTAGAAGAGAAAAACCTAACTTTATCTTGCCTGAAGTTGAAGCTATTAATATTCAAGCACTTTTTACAGCAGAAGAAGAAGGTTTTCACGTAATTCCAAATGCAGATGCAGTAAATAAAACTATGAATAGAAAAAATATTAGAGAATTTGCAGCAGTTGATTTAGGAGTAAAAACAGGTGGATACGAATTTGTAAGTACTTTTGAAGGATTACAAATAGCAGCAGAAAAAATGGGCTTTCCTTGTGTAATTAAACCTGTTATGAGTTCTTCAGGTCATGGACAAAGTATTGCAAAAAGTGCAAATGACTTAGAAAAATCTTGGGAAATAGCTAAAGAAGCTAGAGGTGATGCTAGTGAATTAATTGTTGAAGAGTTTATTACTTTTGATTATGAAATTACAATGCTTACTGTGCGAAATGAAAAACAAACAGTATTTTGTGAACCAATTGGACATATACAACAAGATGGAGATTTTATCTTTTCATGGCAACCTATGAACATGAGTGATGAAGCAAAAACAAAAGCACAAGATATTGCTAAAACTGTTACTGATGGTTTAGGTGGTCGTGGTATTTTTGGTGTTGAGATGTTTGTAAAAGGTGATGAAGTATATTTTTCAGAAGTAAGTCCAAGACCACATGATACAGGAATGGTTACTATGATTACTCAATCTGCTAGTGAATTTGCACTTCATGTACGAGCAGTATTAGGACTTCCTTTAGATTATATTGATTATGGAGCAGGTGCAAGTGCTGCATATAAAGCTAGAAATGATACCTTTAATCCTCAAATTGATATTTTTGAACAATCATTTACAAAAGATTCGATTATAAGAGTATTTGGAAAGCCTCAAAGTCATGTGGGAAGAAGAATGGCAGTTGCTTTAACATTTGATAAGGATTCTAGTGATAAAGCTTTACAAAAAGCTAAAGAGATTATAGGAAACTTTGACGACAAATAAAACTAAAGTATATCTTTAGTTTTACTTTCTATCTATTCTCTTCTTTATTCTTATACATTAATTTATCAACAATAACTAATATATCATCAATATTATTTTCTTTTTTAAAAGCTGTAATCCCATAAGAAAAAGAAAATTGAAGTTTTTCGATTTTTGAAGAGCTAAGAACTAATGTTGAAAGTTTTTCTTGGACTTCTTTCATTCTTTTATCAGGGTTTAAAATTGTAGATTTCTCCTTGTTAAACAATACAATAAACTCATCTCCAGCATACCTTAAAATATCTACAGCAGGATTACCTAACTCTTTTTGTAAAAATTCAACTAAATATTTTAAAATCTGATCACCTACAACATGTCCATAGTTGTCATTGATAAATTTAAATTTATTTAAATCTAAAAAGGCTATAAAACCATCATTTTTAAATAAGCCATCTTCTAAATAGTAATCTGAAAACCATTTTCTATTATAAGCACCTGTTAAAGGATCAGAGAAAAGTTCTTTTTGTAAAAATTTTATTTGCTTTTGCATTTCTTCTAATTCGTTATTTATATTACTTAAAGATTCTTCATCTTTATTTTGAATTGCTTTTTTTGCATTTTTAGTTGACTCTTGTAAAACAATTAAATTTTCATTTGTTTGTCTCACAATTTTATCAACATATTCTGTATCTTCTTGTAAGTCCTTTAAAATAACCTTTTCATCATCTAGATTTACTTTTAATTTTTTTGCATAGTTTTCAAAAATCTTAGAGTATTTTCCAGGGAGAATAATTGATTGTTTTTTCAAATCTTTTATTGTCAAATATGTTATTTCTTTTAACTTATTAATCACTATGACTCCTAAAATATTATTTGAATAGTATATTCAATATGAACATATACTTATATTAAATAATATTTATATATTAATATTTAGCTTTAAATTTCTATTTTTATGTATTTTTAACTATCTAATTACAATTTTATATGCATATTCCCATATTTTTTATTAAGACTTTTTCAAACCCAAATTTCTTTGTAAAAGCATAATCATACCAATTCAATTATAACTTTCATTTATTTCTTTATAATTAATGATTATTTCATTATAAAAATAGATTATTATTGACAAAATACAATCTATATGTCTAAAATAACTAAATATGATTTATTTATAAAGTTATTTAAGTAGTAAAATATTAAATCTTACAATATAACAAAATAATATTATAAAAGTAAATTTATTCTTTAAATACCTATATTGTAGCACTTTATCAAAATAATAATTAATTCATAAGTTATTTTTAAATATAATTATTTTTTAAAAATAAAGGAAGCAAATGAAAAAAATAATTTTATCTTCATTACTAATAGGAACTAGTTTACTAGCTGACGTAAAAGCACCTGATGTACTTACGACAAATAGCTTTGAAACTTCAGAATATCAAGTTTTTGTATCAAATACAAAAAATATTCCAATCACAAAAGATATGGCAGCTAAGAAAGTTTTTCAAGGAGAAATTGAAGACTATTACAAAGAATATAGCAAAATGACTGAAAAAAGATTTCATGCAGGAGAAGAAGTAGCTAAAAGATTAGTAGCTATGAATAAAGGATTAGGAAATGCTATTTATTTTAAAGATATTCAATCTCTACAAAATATTGGTATAACAGCAGTTGGAAGTATTGCTTTAAATGCTATGTTAGGTTCAGTTTTAGCTGATGATACATATGTAGATGTTGTAGATTATTATAAAGATGGAAAACCCGTAACAAGAGTATTGAAATACCTAGTGTCTGATGATGGTTTAGATGAAGAAGAAATTAAATTAGTGTTTAATACAACAAATGATCAAAGTTACCATTTTAGAAGTGGTGGATTTCAAACAGTTACATTTAAATAAGGATAGTAGAATATGAAAAGAATATTATTAAGTAGTTCAATTTTAGCAACATTAATTTTTACAGGGTGTGGATCAGTAAATCCAAATTTGCCAACAAAACAAGTTGAAGTAAAAAAATATGATATTAATGTTCCTTATGCTGGGAAAACAAAATTTGAAAATGTTCCTAATAGTGAAACATTGTTAAAAGTATCACATGAGTTAAAAGGTAAATATGCAAATAATGTATATAAAGTTGTAATACCAGCTATGAATAAAATTAATGAAGAGGTTAAAAAAAGAGGTTATGAATACTTTCAAATTGTTTCGCCAAAGCAAGTATCAAACCTTGAAGGATTTCCAATTAATAATAAAGCAGATTTAGCAACTTTTTTAAATCCACAATTCTCGATGCCAACACATGAATTAAGTTTATTAGAAACAAGAAAAACACTAATGGATAATCAAAGTTCTCAAAATGTTGTAGATATACCATTCTTAATTTTTGGAACAACAGAGTTTGAACTAATTGTTAGAATGATTAAAGAGCCTTCTTATGATGAAATAGTTTGGAATGTAAATAATTAGACAAAAAAGGAAACATGTAATGAAAAATATATTTAAGAATCTAAAAATAAAGATAATAACTTTAGGTTTTTTATCGTCATTATCATCTTTAAGTGCGGGAGGGACATATGAAACTATCGCTTTTATTGGAGATGATTTAGAATCAGGATTAAATTATAAAAACATAAGATATGATGCTTTTGGTCAAAAAGGTATGTTTTTTGGTGAGAATTATAGTAAAAGTAAAATAAGCTATATCAAACCAGATGGTTATAAATGGGTAAAATCTAGATATGACGGTAAACTTAATGATAAATTAACTTTTAAGAATACTAATAATTATGCATATTTAGAGAGAATTAATTTAAAAAACGATCTGTCCTTATCAAGAATGAAAGATAACAAAAATGAATGGTATTTATTAATTGATGGAGGAAGTTGTGTTGGAAATAAATGCAGCCTTGATGAAAATATAATTTCTGTAGTAATTCCTAAAAAATTTAAAATATCCGGATATGAAGCTTATGAAAAGAGATATGAAAATTCTAAAGAATATGACTATAAAAAAAATGCAAATTTTAAAATTATCGATAATACTGTAACTTTATATACAAAAAATATAGCTGGGGCTTATTTGAGATTATGGATTCAAGATTTAACTCCAACATCAGAAATATATAATGATGTATCTAGATCATTAGAAAAATTTTCTGAAATTTCAGTATATAAAACAGATACTGAAACAAAAATTATAATGCCCATGGATAATGTTTTTGCAAGTGGAAAAGCAGAATCTAATAGAACAGGAAAAAAATGGTTAAAAGCATTATCTTCTACTTTAAAAAATAAAAACTATAAAGAAATAAGAATAGAAGGACATAGTGATAATATTCCTATCAAAGGGAAATATCCATCAAATTGGGAATTATCAAGTGCAAGAGCATCTTCTACTGTTAGGTTCATGATTAAGGAAGGAATCGACAAAAATAAAGTCGTAGCAATTGGATATTCAGATACAAAGCCTTTAGTAGATAATAATTCAAAAGCTAATAGAGCAAAAAATAGAAGAGTAGAAATTATTATTGTTGGTAATTCGGATTCAAAATTGAATGAAGGATGAAAAAAGTATTAATAGCTTTGTAATTATTACAAAGCTATTATTTGCAAAATTAACACCTTTAGAAAAATATACTCTAGATTTAAATTACCCAACAGCCATCTTTGCAATATTTTTCCATAAAAAAGGTGGTATTTTATTTTCAAGTTCCCATGTAATACTCATAGGTTGACTTCCATAGTGATTTTTATAAATAACCTTCCCTAAACATACATACGTCATTACATTTTTATTTTCATTATGATTTGATTCTCTTACAAATAAGATAATATTTTTATTCTCTTTTTGTTGATTAATATAACTTAAACCTTTAGGAGAGTCTGGCTTAGTTGAATTTTGAGATTGCCAATGGAATAATCTGTCATTTATTGCATAATCATCATACATAGTTGTAGGTGAGTATTTATCTTCTGTTTTTTCTAATGTTACAAATAAGAGTTCAGTATTTTTGTCTTTTATATTTAAAACACCTTCTCTACTACTTGATTTTTTTTGAAAACTGTTTTGCCCAAAACCTGATAAAATTTGCTCTCTTGTATATCTTGAATGTAGTTTTATTGGACAAAAATATGGTAAATCTAAATCACTTTCTATATGAGTGATTTTATCTATTAAAATTTCAATTACCTCTTTTAATTCCTTAATTAAGATTTTATTATTCCCTATATATTTTATTCCCTCGTCTAAACTATTGAACATATTTGGGTATTGAAAGAAATCATAATAAAGCATCAAAAATGATTTTTTATTTTTTTCCATAACTTCTTTTGTGAAATCGAAATTATTATCTATAAGTTCTAAAATAAATTCAAAATAACTATGAGATCTTGTTAATAGCCATTTTTTAGAAATAGCTCTTATCAGCTCTTTTTCATTAACTTCATTAAAATCTTCTACAATATTAGCTTCATAACACAATTTAGAAAAACTATCTTTTTTATATAAACTTTCTAGGGAAAGATGATTTATTTTCGTAAAATTTCTAATTGTAAGTGGTAATCTTGTCTGATTTTCGTAATTTCTTATTTTTGATATTAATTTTCTTCTACCAAGTGTAGTTGCTTTTTTAATATTATTTAAAATATGTTCTTTAGCCTTTTTTTCTAAAACTATTGAACACCCTAAAGGTAAATGTGGAAATTCATTTTCTATTTCATCTTTTACACTATTAGAAGTTTTACCGATTAGATTTCTAAATTTACCTTCAAAATCATATTCATCTCTTGCATTTCCTACAAAATCTAAAACAGTCAAGCACTCTTTGTTTTCAGCAAATCTAAGTCCCCTCCCTAATTGTTGTAAAAACACAGTTAAACTCTCAGTTGGGCGCAAAAATAAGATAGTATCAATTTGGGGAATGTCAACACCTTCATTGAATATATCAACTACAAATAAATAGTTTATTTCTTTTTTTAATAATCTTGATTTCACTACGTTTCTATTTGAACTTCCACTTATAAGGAAATCTGCTTTTAAACCAACTTCATTGAATTTCTCACTCATAAATTTTGCATGTTCTTGTGATACACAAAAACCAATTGATATTACATCATTTATATCTCTTAAGTACTCTTCACATTTTGCAATAATTTCACCAACTCTTTTTTCACTTGATAAAACATCTGTTAATTCACTTGTTTGATATTTTCCATTTTGCCATTTTATATTTTGTAAATCTACACTATCACTAATTCCAAAATATTGAAAAGGACAAAGTAATTTTCTGTTTAATGCTTCAGGAAGTCTAATCTCAGAAGCTGTAACTCCACAAAAATCATCTAAGATATTTTCATTATCCATTCTTTCAGGAGTTGCAGTTAATCCTAATAAAATATTTGCTTCAAACTTTTGTAAAATTGGTCTATAACTTTTTGCAGCTATATGATGCACTTCATCTATTATTATAAAATCATAATAGTTTTTTGAAAGAGTGAATCTTTCAATATTGTTTTGTAGAGTTTGAACAGAGGTAAACAAGTACTCATAACTTAAAGGAGTAATTCCATCAACCCACAATTCACCAAAATTATTGTCTTTTAATATTGCTTGAAATGTAGCTCTTGCTTGTATTAAAATTTCTTTTCTGTGTGCTACAAATAGAAGTTTTGCACTTGGATTATTTTGTTTAAATCTTTTATAATCAAAAGCACTAATAACCGTTTTCCCTGTTCCTGTAGCTGCAACTAAAAGATTTTTATAACGTTTGTGAATTTCTCTTTGTACTTGAAGTTCTTCTAAAATCTCTTCTTGATAATGATGTGGCTTTATATCAAAAAAAGTTGTGAAATTATTTGTATCTTTTGTCGAAGCATTTTTTAGTGCAATTTGAAGTTTTTGTTTTTCTGCTTGGGTAAATACTTCAAATTCTTTATCTTCCCAATATGTTTCAAAAGTCTTTTGAAACTTTTTTATTATGTGCGAAATTTCTGAATTTGTTACTTTTAAATTCCATTCTAATCCACTTGTAAGTGCACTTTTTGAAATATTGGAAGAACCTATATATCCTGTATGAAAACCCGTATCTCTAAAAAATAGATAAGATTTAGCATGCAATCTTTCATTTGCTGTATTATATGAAACTTTAATTTCAGTATTTGGTAAACTTGCTAAAAATTCAACCGCTTTTAAATCAGTTGCTCCCATATATGAAGTGGTAATAACCTGTAATTTTTTTCCTCTTTTTGTAAATTCTCTTAACTCTTTTTCAAATATCCTAATACCTGACCACTTAATAAAAGAGACCAAAAAATAAATTTTGTCAGAAGAAAGTATCTCTTTTTTTATTTCACTTTCTAAAGAAACACCTGCATTACTTCCTGTAAAAAGTTCACTTTGAGTAAGACCTGTATATGGAGTAATCTCTTTAATATAAGTGTCAAAATCTTTTATATGAGAATCTAATTTAGGTATGACAGCTTTTAAGATAGAAGTATTAATATCAAGTAAATTATCTTTAAAATCTTGTTTTTCAATTTCACTTTGAAGTAATAAAATTATTTTATTTATAATATTTATTTGAGTTTCAACACTATTTTCACCACTTATTAAATTCAGTGAATGATTAATAAAGTTACTTATATATTGTGTCAAAAAAGTAGATGCTTCCGATTTTTCAATAGCAGTAGTTTTATAATAAATAGTTTCCAAATCCAAAGAATTTAATTTATTTGAAATCAAGTTATTTATTAATTGTTCATATAATCCAGTTTTAAACATTTATAATCCAATTATTTTTATAAATTGAGTTTATCATATTTTTAATTTAACATATATACTAAATATCAAGTCTTTTTTCAAATATTATTAACTTGAATCATATTATTTAGTATATAAACTAAAACTAAAGCAAATATTTATTTTAGAAGATATATAATCAATCATATTTAACTTATATACTAAATAAGAACACATATTAAGGTATTAAAATGGAAGCAACCTCTACTAAAATAGGTAAAACTATAAGACTAAGAAGAAAAGAATTAAATCTTGAACTAAAAGATTTACAAGATTATTCAGGTGTTAATTATGTTTCAATTTCAGATATTGAAAATGGAAAAGCTAATCCTACAGTTAAAACAATAGAAAAACTTTTAGATGTACTAGGGATGGAATTAGATATCAAAGTGAAGATTAAATAATGCAAAGAGCAAAAGTTTTTAGAAACAGTATATTTGCTGGTTTACTTACAAAATTTGATGAAAATAGCTATAGCTTTGCTTATGATAAAGAGTATTTAAATAAAGATAATGCAAAAGCTATTAGTCTAACATTCCCTTTACAAGAAAAAGAATTTACATCAAAAAGTTTATTTCCTTTTTTTTATAATTTATTAGCAGAGGGTAAATTAAAAGATATTCAATGCAAGGAACTTAGAATTGATAAAAATGATGATTTTTCAAGGTTATTATTAACAACAAAAGAGAACACCATAGGTTCTATTACTATAGAAAAAGATGAGATATAAAAATGGAAGATAAAATATGTTTAAGTTGTTTAGCTATAAATAAAAAACTGCGAAATAACTATTGTCCAAAGTGTATTAAAGAGCTTTTTAATGGGAATGTACCCAATCCTTTAAATTTTGATAGAGTTGAATTTACTAAAAAAAGAGCAGAATTATCTCCTAGAATGTCAATCTCTGGAGTACAAGATAAAATCTCATTAACTTTTGAAAAGAAAGACTTAATACCAACAGCAACTAATGGAAGATATATTTTAAAACCTCTTACTAATGGGGATGGACATATTCAAAATGAAAAAGATATTGTGGCAAATGAACATTTATCAATGCTTATCTCAAAGAATATATTTAAAATTCCTACAGCTTCAAGTGCTTTAATTAAATTTAATGATGGAGAGTTAGCTTATATAACAAAAAGATTTGATTATGATGATATATCCGGTTTAAAATATGATCAAGAAGATTTTGCTGGAATTATGGGAATAACACCAGTAACTCATGGAGAAAATTATAAATATGATGCTTGTAGTTATTTAGATTGTGCAAAGATGATAAAAAAA
>Ga0193963_1000699_pt1 | contig 17328 bp, 12 predicted proteins | sample FB_6_MG_FD_140359 | JGI IMG/M metagenome (GOLD analysis project Ga0193963, IMG submission 140359) | Microbial mat bacterial communities from the Broadkill River, Lewes, Delaware, United States - FB_6_MG | ecosystem: Environmental > Aquatic > Freshwater > River > Microbial mats | place: USA...
CAAAGCGATGCCTATGGATCAAATATCATAAAATTACCCTATTGAGTATGGGGCCCTGTTCGTTTATAAGGTAAAATTGATTTTTACCTTTCGTTAGAAAAAAAAATGATAATTTTACGGTCATATGCATATTTGATTTTTTTATTGGTGCCGGCATTTGCTGCCGGCTGCCAGGATACGGTTTACCTAATGCCCACGCCTTCGTTCATTGCCTCAGGAGCGCACAATCTCTTTGCACTCAACCCCCATCTTAAAAAAAACAATAAAATTTCAGTCTTTTATGCCACCAACCGCTCCCCCTTGGGAAAAGGTCAATTCACCAATTATTCCATTTTTCCGGGCAGAAAAATCAGCCTGGGGGTTGCCCATCTTGAAATAGGAGATGAAAAAACAGACTGGGAAAAGCTCTTTAATATATCAACCACAGACAGTATGAGCCGCCGGCCTGCGCTTTACCTTGACCGGCTTGAGGAACTGGTATCACTGCCCTTGCCTGAGGGAATAACGGCCCTGCCTGAAAAATTTCAAGATTTTGTGGATCAGATCAATACCTGCCTTGACAACAGCATGGATAAAGACATTCTGGTTTATGTACACGGCGCCAACTCCACAATATACAGGGCATCGGCCCACGCCGCCCAGTATCGGCATTTTACGGGCCAGAATTCTGTGGTCTTGGTTTTCTTGTGGCCGTCGGCAGAAAATATTCTGGCCTATGGAAAGGATGTGCGGCATGCCCGAAGGTCGGCACCGGCTTTTAAGCACCTTATTTCCATTCTATTCAAACATACAAAGGCCGAACATATCAACATACTTGCCTACAGTGCAGGTGCAAAAATCGTAAGTCCGGGCCTTGCCGGTCTTGGTCGTGACATCCGGGAGAAAAAATCAGAGCAGGTAAAACTGGGGGAAGTCTATTTTGCCTCCGCCGATATCGGGATTGATACATTTGTTGAAAACCTTCAATCCTATATTGATATTCCGCGACGGGTAACAATGAGCGTAAACATGAAAGATTCCGTCCTAAAAATGGCCTGGAGACGTCATAAAACCTCCAGGGCGGGGCGCCCGGACACAGGCGACTTGGGGGAAAAAGACGCTGAATGGATATATAGGGCTGTCCATGACTCCTATCTTCATGTCATCAGTGTGGATGACAAAACAGTCAAGGGCATGTCTCCCAGGTCCCATAATTTTTGGTACAGCCATCCCTGGGTCAGCAGCGATATGCTTGTTCAGTTTATGTTTCATATGGACCCATTGGCACGGGGACTGACAAAAAAGGTCAATGGGGACGGGTTGTATTTCTGGACATTTCCCGAAAATTATCCAGACCGCATTGTCGAGATACTGGACCGGGCCAAACAGATTCAGAACTAAAACAATCGTTGAAAATATACAACGGTGATACCCGCCGGGGCACCTCTGAGTATGTCGGCACCTGGCCGGAAAAATCATTGACAATCCAGCCCTGGTTTTCTATGGAAAGCAATCCATAATCGTTCCATCGAAAGGAGAAAATCATGATACTCCCAAAGCAATTCAGATTCCTGCTTCACGGCGTTTCCGGTCTGCTGCTGAGCATGGCGCTTGTCTGCTCCGCCGGGGCGGATCAGGGCTGCATCGACTGCCATTCCAGCCAAGAAAAACTCATCCAGAACCTGAGCAAGGAAAAGCCCAAGAAATCGGCCATGACCTCCGGAGCCGGCTGAGGCGGCTCTGTGACGCCGTTGGCGCCACAAGAAAAGGTTATGGTATCCCAAGAGTTTACCGATTCCGAACACGGCCAGGTGGGCTGCACCGAATGCCACGCAGGCAATGGAGATGCCCAGGACAAGACCGCCGCCCATAAAGGTATGATTCCCCAGCCCTCTTTCAACAATCTGGACGACGCCTGCGGCGACTGCCATGATGAAATCGTCCAGGGCGTCTCCCAATCCCTTCATTTTTCCCTGTCCACCTTTACCACCATCATGGCCAGCCGCACCGGCGGCAACGATGCCCATCTGGACATGGCCCAGGAACGCCACTGCGGCGACTGCCATACCAGCTGCGGCGGCTGCCATGTAAGCCGGCCCAAAAACGTGGGTGGCGGGTTTGTGGACGGCCACAACTTCAATAAACGGCCTTCCATCCTGGAACAGTGTACCGCTTGCCACGGCAGCCGGGTGGGTAACGAATACATGGGCAAACGGGGCCAGGGAGATGTTCATGCCCTCAAGGGCAATATGCACTGCGTGGCCTGCCACACCCAGGAGGAACTCCATGCTCCGGCTCCGGCGGACCTGCCCGGCCGGTACCACCTGGCCCAGAAGCCAGAATGCACCGACTGCCACAAGGATCTGGAAAAAGGATCAATACGGGACCATGAGATCCACGCCGGCAAGGTGCAGTGCCAGGTTTGTCATTCCCAGACCTATACCAATTGTTACTCCTGCCATACGGGCATGGACAAAGACGGCCTGCCCTATTACACCACCCAGCTGGACAAAGAAACCATGAAAATCGGCCTGAACACTGATCCCACACCCGATGCCGATTATTCGTATATGCTGGTCCGCCACGTTCCCGTGGACAAGGAGCTGTTTGCCCACTATGCCGACAACGCCCTGAAACAATTTGATAAGGTCCCGAACTGGAAGCGGACCTCCCCCCACAATATCCAGCGAAAGACCTGGCAAAACGCTAATTGCAACCACTGCCACGGCAACCGGGAGCTGTTTTTGTCCGATTCGGATCTTCTGGACTACGAAATCAAAGCCAACCAGCGGGTGGTGGTGCCGGACAACCGGGTACCGGCTCTGGTGGAACAAGCCCCGGCCCTGAGTGTGGACACGTCAGCGGTAAAAGTCGGCCGGCTCAAGGATACCCAATGGCTCAAGGCCAACCTGACCCGCAAGGACCTGGTGATCATTGACGTTCGGGACAAGGCATCCTACGACGCCGGCCATATTCCCGGGGCGATCCTGCTGGATCCGGTCACCGAATTGCGCTGGCCCTGGGATTCGGAAACGCCCCAGCAGTTGCTCAAACCCGAGGTGATTGCCGACATACTGGGTAAAAAAGGTATTTCCAACACCGCTCACATTCTGGTCTATGACAACGATGCCTGGCGAGCCGCCTTCACCCTGTCCGTCATGGAATACATGGGTGCCCAGCGGTTCTCCTTTCTTAAAGACGGTATCCAGGGCTGGCGCCTGGCCGGATACGAATTATCCAAAACACCGGTCAGCCTGCCCCCCACCCAGTTTAAAGCCGATCCGCAACCCGGATTCATCGTGGACAATGAATGGATGAGCAAAAACCTGGATACCCCGGGGGTGGAGATTGTGGATATCCGGACCCTGGACCAATCCAAAAAACTGGCAAAGCACGCCAGGGCTCTCAAGGCCGGCCGGATTCCCGGATCCATTAAATTCCCGATCTACGGCCTGTATATGGACCATGCCGGGGTAAAACCGGCGGAGCAACTGCTCCATACCCTGGCCAACCGGGGGATCACCCCGGACAAAACCGTGGTCCTGACCTGCAACACCGGGGCCTGGGCCGGTGCGGGCTTTTTTATGCTCCGGTACCTGGGATTTGAAAATGTCCGGATGCACGACGCATCCTGGGTGGGGTGGGAACGCTTTGTCAGATATCCGGAATGCCGGCAACCCTAACAACCGAACCTGGAGGGGAGACGACATCCATGATCCGCTGATATGATCCGCTGATATGATCCGCGGTGAATGGATCGGAACTTCCTTTTTTCCAAACAAGGTATAACCAAGAATAAAAAGATTATCAAAAGCCTGAAATATGTCCCCAACCGGGCACGATCCCAACATACCGGGGTCGTGCCCGGTTGGGGCTTCGATATCCAATCAGCAAAACCTCATGGACAGTGAATTGTTCGGCCATGAAAAAGGGGGCTGCGGTCCTTAGAACCGGGCGATCAGATCGAACAGTCATATTTTTCGGAGAAATATCGTTCTGATTTGTTCAATATATGATATTGTTTAGATTCCGTTTACAACTAAACAATAAAGCAATTGTATTCTCCATTTTTGATAGTGCTTGTGCAAAGTTAACCCGAAGAATCCATTCACAGGATAAAAAACTAAACCTGAAATTGGCCCATGTTGCATAAACCCCATAATTGTCGCTGACAAAGATGTCCTTCCTGTCCTGAATTATAGTTCCTGAAAGGCAGCTTTTGAACAACTCTTGGGGATCATGAAATATGCAATGGGGACGGCGTTACCCACAACATCAACAGGAGGCTATTATTTTCAATTACAAAAACAAGTTATATCCGGCCATCTTCGTGGTGCTGGTTGCTGCAGGCATCGGCACATACCTGTTGTTGGATCAAATGGGGATCAGATTCAAAGCCCCCATGAAACAAATCCAAAAACGCGGCACGATCCGAATGATCACGGCCAATAATGCCACATCCTATTACACCTACCGGGATTCTCCCATGGGATTTGAGTATGAGCTTGCAAAGGCTTTTGCAGATCACCTGGGGGTGGTGCTTGAAGTTATAGTACCGGAATGGGACACAATGTTTGAACTGCTTGATTCAGGACAGGGAGATTTCATCGCAGCCGGCATCACCAGAACAGAACCAAGGGAAATAAACGCTTTATTTTCAGACCCCTACATGTCTGTGCAACAAAAATTTATTCACCACAAACTAAAATTCGGCATAAAAGACATTGAGCAGCTGGCAGGCAGAACCATTCATGTCAGGAGAGGCACCTCCTATCAGGAACGCCTGGAGGAACTCAAATCATCCGGGATTGATCTGAATATTCAGCTGCTTGACGATGTGGCCACCGGGGAAATCATTAGAATGATTTCTGAAAAAGAAATCAAATTCACCATCGCGGACTCAAACATTGCACTTTTAAACCGCAGATACTACCCGGACATTAAAATCGGGCTGCCTATACAGGAAGAAGAGTACCTGGGATGGGCTGTAAAAAAAACAAACAAAGTGCTGCGGAGCCGGATCAATGCGTTTCTTGAGATGGCCGAAGAGACCGGCATCCTGGGTAAAATATATGAAAAATATTACGGCAACGTGGAGATTTTTGACTATTTTGATTTAAAAAAATTTCATGAACGGATCAAAACGCGGCTGCCCAAATATAAAAAAATCATTAAAACAGAATCTGAAAAATACGGTTTTGACTGGCGGCTGATCGCAGCAATGACCTACCAGGAATCCCATTTCGATGCCAGGGCCAAAAGCCAAACCGGTGTCCGGGGGCTGATGCAGGTGACACGGGCCACGGCCAAACAGATGGGGATCGAAAACCGACTGGATCCCAAACAGAGCGTGAAAGCCGGCGTCAAATTTTTCAACCTTATGCACAAACGGTTTGATGATATTCCAGATCCACAACAAAAAAATCGTTTTGCCCTTGCCGCTTATAACGTTGGATACGGCCATGTCAAAGATGCCCAGGCAATTGCCCGGCAACAGGGCCTGGATGCCAACAAATGGGCATCTTTGAAAAAGACCCTGCCCCTTTTAAGCCAGCGCAAATACTATAAGGAAACCCGGCACGGATATGCCCGGGGACAGGAGCCGGTTCATTATGTAGAGCGGATCCTCACATATTACGATATCCTCAGGCAAAAAAAGAATAAACCGCCTGCCGGCGTTACAAGCGCCCTTTAGCCGAATATGCAAGGCTCTTGGCATGCAGCGGCTGGTTGTACATGGCACGAACCTAATAGCAACGCATGATCTACAACGAACGTTCCAGTCGTTGACAAAAAAACCGGATACATTCGTTCCGGATGCCACTTATCCATAATTGCTTGAGAGTCTGATAAAATAATTAAACTTGTTGCAGGGAAACCGCCCAGAACTGAAAAAGCCCTGGGCGATTCATTCCCGGGACATCAGAAGTGATAACTGATCCCGGCCTCCACATATGCGCCGTTTTGAACATAGTAGGCGTTGTTGGGGTCACCATCTGAATTCAGTTTGCCGGATGAGTTGGAGACATATTCAAGATCTTCATCAAAAATATTTTTGCCCAGGAGCCAGAACTTCCACTGATGCCAGGTGTAGGCAACCCGCGCGTCAAACGTTGTCTTGTCTGGATATTCTATCTGGTTCAGATAATCCACATACCGTTCGCCCATGTAGTTCATGTCAAGGCTGATTTTCAGATTATCCATGGGATAAAAATCAAGACCCACCAGGCCTGTGAATTTAGGCACCCAGTAGATCTGCTTTCCGGAAATGTCGGCTGTATAGTCCCGGGTATTGGTCGGGTGAATGTATGCCAGGGCGGTTCCCGAGGTCCACTCGATATCCTGGTAAGCGGCAGCCAGCCGGTACCCAAAATACCTGTTCAATTTGCCGTCCACCTCAAGTTCGATGCCCTTGGCGTCGGCATCGCCGATATTTCCCTGGCCGCAGGAGCTGTCGGATTCGTCCCGAACGGTGCCGAATTTATCTTTATAATCTGAAAAATAAATTGTGGCATTGATGTTGAACATATTGTTGAACATATGCTTGTACCCCAGTTCATATGTCAGCACCTCTTCGGGTTCAAGGTCTTCAACCGGGTTGTGGGTTCCGCCCTTTTCAACGGCCCAGGCATAGTATCGCGGCGTGGGAAACCAGTAATTTCTTCCCACGGAAGCATAGACCATGGCTTTTTCATTGAAATGATAGGACGGGGCAACGGCGTAACTAATCATATCGTGGGATTCATCCACAATATTGGGCACCTTGTCCTGGAATTCCACCTGGGTCCTGTCAAAGCGAGCCCCGAGGTTCAATCCCCAATTTTCATTGAACATCAATTCGTTGTCCCAGAAAATCCCATAGGTTTTTTCCTGGAGATCAAAATTATATTTATCTGTGTTCTTAGAGGGATTATAGGGATAGATTCGACTTACGGTGTTATCAATATCTTCAAAATTAATCCCGACTGAAGGGGTGTAACTAACGGAACCAAAATTTAAATGATATCCGCCCGACATGGTCAAAACATATGTATCCTGGTCTGAATTTTCATGGTAAACGCTTTCAGGGCTGTCATATATGGCATAGGTTCGCCTGAAATCTTTTTCATATGTTGCCCAGGATAACGAACCGTCAAAAAACAGGTTATTATCCTTATGGGAAAACTCCAGGGCCGCCGTTGTATTCTCTTCATCTTTTTCGTTGTGCCAGAGCAAATCGGAATCGGTTTCACTTTTGGGGAAATGGATACTTCGGCGATAGTTGTCCAGCTGCCATTTATATTTTTTCAGTCCTTCTACCGTCATGTTGTCATAGTCCACATGGTTGATCCGAAGACCGATGCGGGTCTGGTCGGACAGGTTGTACCCGATTCGTCCCAAAACAGACTTACGATTTTCCTCTTCTTCTTCATACCCGTCTGTGTGATAGTTTTCGGCATCCACCAAAAAATCAAACTTGTTCTTCATGCCGGACAAAGAGACGTTTTCGTCATGGGTGCCCCATGAACCGTAGGATGCGGAGACATCCCCATGGAACCCATCCTGGGTACTCTTTTTGGTGATCACATTGATGACGCCCCTGGCCGCACCCGGACCGTAGGCAATGCCGGCCGACCTCAGGACTTCAATACGTTCGATCTGGTTCACCGGAATAAAATCAAACTCGCTGTACCGAGAATCTCCCATTTTCAAGGGCACCCCGTCAATTAAAAGAACCGGGCCGCCGGCCATGGCACTTTTATTTCCACGAATAACAACGGATTGGCTTTTTGAACTGCTGTCGGTGACCCCGGGAATTTTGGACAGCGCTTCAACGATATTTTTAGCACCCATGTCCCGAAGCTCTTCACCGGTAATGATGGAAAGGCTTGCGGGTGTGTCAACGGCCCTGGTCTTCTGGGTTGAGGTGACGACAATGTCGTCTAATTTGTGAACATTTTCAACGTTTTGTCCGGCAAACACCATCACCGGATAAATACACAACATTGCAATAATAACTACTAAACCGGATTTCATCTTATCTCTCCTTGCCAAACTTTTGGATAAAATTCCGTGGGTATAGAAACGAAATGTTACCCGCCTTGCATAGCTACGGCTTTGGGTCCGGAAATTAGTAGGTATTTAATTTTATTACAAAATAGCAAAACCCCAGACCCTTCAGTTAAAAAATTGATCTGGGATTCCCTGGTTTTTTCCGCAGTCATGGTATATCTGCCTTGTCCTCGGGCGATATACATTACATTCCCAGGCAGATATTCTGACTATCGGATCATCCTAATAACTGCGCCTTCCCGACATTTAGTCAGTGGCAAAATTGCAGCGTTCGTCCCCGAATACAGCGGCGGGCCCGTCCCTGATTCTCACAGGGTTCCCTTTTAAGCGCTAGCGGCACCTGAAAACAGGCTGGACTATTCTCTATAATATTTAAAATGTCAATATTTTTTAAAAAGCGCCTGCTTAATAATCCCCTTGAGCCGTCCAAATACGTAAGGGCTGTTCAGGCACGAAGTAATGGATCCGAAATCACTTAACCTGAGAACGCGGGCGAACGGTTGGATAATCGGTGTCAACGATTAGGAAATGAAACTTTCGATCCTATATATTTTACACGTCATTGGAGAAAAACTGCTTACAAAGCAGCAGGTCCAAGACTTGCCAAATGTGATTGAATTCTATACATTTGACTCGTTTAAACAGATAAGCAATGCATTAAATTCTTTGGTCTAAGGATACAATTATGAAATGCCGATATTTGATTAACAAAATCCACTGTGGCTGGAACATACTTTTATCGTGTTTTATGTTTGCAGTAATTTTAAATTTTCTTAATCCAGTGCCTTTATTGGCTGGTGGGTCCTGGGATTTAGGAAAATATTCTTTGGTTCAAGGCCCCCCTAACGGCCCCCTTTTAGAAACGTTGAACAGTGGAACCAGCCTGAAGTCTTATTCTTTTGTCAGCGGAGTAGGCGGAATCGCCTTCATCGGAGTAGCCGTGCCGGATACCGGCATCGGCCTAAAAAAACTCAACTTGCGGTACGATCCTACACAACCGGACGGCCGCAGACTTCAAGTAAATATCGAAGAGAAAATCGTTCCCTTAACGATTTACGATTGGCAGTTAATCCCCATAGCCCGTTTTGCTGACTCAATCCACAATGCCTGTGTATCCCTGTTCGGACCCAAGACGACCAGCACCATGTACGATATAGTCTATCACCCTGCTTTCCAAGACACGTTAATGGGGGTGCGCCTTCTCCAGGCAGATATCCTTTTGTTCGATCTCACAGAAACATGGCAGCTTCCAAAATTTAACGGCAAGTTAGTGCTGGGGGCGGGAGAAACACGGCCATCCGGCATAGACCAAACAAGTGCCATCAAAATTCAGTCGGTTTTTAAATCAGCAGATTTCCAATCATGGGTAATGACCGATGACAAAACACAGGTCAGAATCTCGTGGAACGGAGAACAACCTGAATTGTCAGGCGAGCCGTATTATTATTTTTGGATTTCAGATATGCCCGCCTTTCAAAAGCATCGAGCTGCCTTAATAGCTAAATTAGAAAGTTTGCGCAACGCAGGTAAGGTGGATGAACATAACCGGTTAGTCAAAAAAATCAACGCCATGGAACCAGAGGTATTGGAGGTCAAAAAACTGACCGACGGCCTGAAACAAAAATCAGATGCCCTTCGCCGGTTGAACCCTGCAGTTTACGATGCAGCAACAAAAACAATGCGGTTTTCTGCCTTGTTCCGATTCGTTAAACAGCGGAATCCTGAAAACTGGAATAAATTTCTGGCACAAATACAAGAGGTTAAGATATTCCCTGCCGTAAAGACACCGACACAATGGGAAAAAACAAGATGAAAAGTATTTTCCTGAGCTATGCAAAACCCGATGGAGGATTTGCCAAACAAATTTACGACGATTTAAGGCGCTCGGGAATAGACATATGGGGATTTGAAGCAGATGGACAGGTCGGTATTGATTTTGTCAAACAGTTCACCTCACAATTGCAGAACAGAGGTGCGTTCTGTCTTCTCGATAGCCGACATGCCCGGGCCTCGAAGTGGGTTCAAAAGGAGTGTGATCTTGCGTTGGCCTGCCAACGCAAGAATCCTGCCTTCGACTTTCTGCCCTGCTTGATCCAGCCCATAGAGAGCGGAAGCGAATGGCACCAAAAAGAGTTGTTTATGGGGCAGAATCGACGCTCCTATCTTGACCTGACGCAATATGACACGGGAATCCGCAAACTCTGCCGACATATAGAAACGATCTATGTCCCATACTCCGATGTGCAGCGAGACCGTGATTTCTGGACGGAAATCCAAGCGCTTGGCCTTGATAGAAAGCACCTCCAAGAGATGGAGGAAATTTATAGTCGTTATCGCAATACCCGGAGCGATCATCCGGAATCGGCATGTCGATGGTTGAACGAACTGATTGAACAATTAGATGCCTTAGGGGCAGAGACTGTTTTATCCCCACGACTGGCTTTAGCAGTGTTACATTCCCAAGCGAACCGGCACAAGGATGCCTTCAACATATTTAAACATCTGAGTAAAACGCAACCTAACGATCCCAGAATTTGGGCGGGATTGGCCGGTGCATGTTTTTTCATGGGCGATTACCACGAAGCAATGGCGGCCTACCGGTATAGTGAAAAACTGGTCCGCAAAAATGGTGACGCTGACGATCTCATGCATCTTGTGGAATTGATTCACAACATTGCCTGGGTTCAACTTGCACTTGGAGATCATATGGCTGCATGGAAGGAATTGGAGCGACTTCCCGAGAACACCGATCAAGAGCCCCATATTGCAGCTCTCAAGGGCAGGCTGTGCCTGGAGCGTGACGCGGCAGTTGAAGCAAAGATTTATTTCGAAGCCGCCCAGGCCCTCTACCAGGCAAAAGCAGCAAAACCTCCCCTCCAATTTTTTTTGAACTTGGCCGACACATATCGTCGACTTGGCCGGGAGCAAGATGAGGAGCGTTGCATTTCGGATTGCTTGTCCGAACTTGAATCAGAACCCGAAGCGTTGCGTAAACTGGCTGAGCATTCGCTCCGAAATTCGATGTTCCATCGCGCTGTGGGTTGGCTGAGCAAAGCGATCGAAAAAGCACCGGACTCTATTGTCTTCCGGTCGGAACTGGCATCTTTGTTTTTCCATGCCAACGACATCGATACCGCAAAAATCAAAGCCGGACAGTGCCATGGATTACAGGCGAAAACGGCTCGTGATCACTATTACCTGGGATTGGCTTATTACATTTTGGAATCCCCGGAACTTGTAAAATTAGAGAGACAAAAGGCTGAAAAAGATAGTGTGGTGGCCGGATGGCCGGAATATGCAGAATTGTTCTCCAGGTAACAATGGAAAATCAACCGGGTGATACCGGTTATTTTAAAATTGAAGGAAATAACGCTGGGGCTCATCGGATATGATTCAAACCAAGGTACTGGTCATAAGCGATCACAACGGCAAAGAGTGGGCATCTCCCCTGGTTGAAAGACTTGCCGAGCTTGACGCCCTGGCAGAGCACCTGGAGAAAGCGGACGCTGTTGCCGTAGTGTTGCACCGCGTTCCCACAAAACCCCAGCGTTTTACACTGACCTTTAAACAACAAGATGCCGGTCTTGCCGATATCCAGAAAGCCCTTTTAAAACAAATACCGGTAACGCCTATCCTGGGTGGATGTCGCCGGATAGACAATATCAGCCTTCAGCTTCCTGATTCCATAAAGGATCTTCGATTCAGGATCGCTGTGGCATTGCCTGACCCCTTGAGGGTGCCGGAAGTGGCAACCCAATTAATTGCAGCGGCAATTCGTACTCGTTCACAATCATTGAGTAAAACCGATCCACCTGGGCCCTCTATACAAAAAGACGCAACGTCCCCATACGCTATACGCTCTCGGTGGCAACAACAGCACCAAGCAGATAGCGTATTCATTTCATATCGCCATGAAGACACAACGCACTGGGCCGGGGAACTGGCAAAGGCAATCAGCGGCATGCTCGGCCCCCATCGCATATTTTTTGATGTGGGAAGCAGTTCCCCCGGTATGGATTTCCCCAGCCTCATAGACGCGGCCATGGTGAAATCATCCATTGTTGTTGTGGTGATAGGCAACACTTATTTCGCATCCGGTGGGGATGGGCAGAGGCGTATCGACAATAAATACGATTGGGTTCGTACGGAACTTCGAGCGGCTATCGCACTGGGCAAACCCCTGCGTGTCATCCTCGTCGGCAGTGCAGTTCCCCCTGCATCGAACAATCTACCAGACGACATCCGGGCATTGGCTGATGCAACAGTGGTCGGTACAATCCGCACAGGCAGCGAAATGAGCCGGATTTTATCGGGCGTCCTAGCGGGGACAAAAAAAGGAGCAATGTTGAAAGTGGGACTCGCTGAGCCAGGCGGGTTTATGAGCGGGTATAGAAGAGATCTTGGTGAGGCTTGGACCATCGCAGCAGTTCGCGAGGGGCTCAATACGCTCGGATGGCTATTAAAGAAAGAGAGTTTACAGGCCCCCCAACGACTGTTCCAGACCTGTTATCCCAACTACCGCTTCGAGGTCGTCGGTGGTGAGCGCATCGTGGTACTCGAAGAATACACAAGCAAGCACTGGGAACGCCGGGCGGTTTTCTCGATCAGTGGTGCTGGGATGGGGCACACAGGAGTGATGAAAATAGAGCCAAGACTCGTTGAAGCGGCGGTGAATCCGGGTGCCTACCTGGATCGAACAGGGCGGAAAACGCTTTCAGCGGGCAAAACTGAATGGCCGGCTGGACTTGACCCCCTGCATTACGACCTATTCGAAAGAAAGCTGCTGCCCATCACAATAGAGGCTTGGAACGACACGCGGCAGTACATAATTTCTGCAGGGTGCCTGAAGCAACCGGCAAAGAGACAGGACTTCTCCCTGAAAGAGGGGGCAACGGCACTCGCAGCATTTATGCCATGCGCAGACCGGATTGTCACAGTCAGAGGAATCAATGTAGAAATGATTGACCTTAGCAACGGTGAACGCATCCCATTTCCCCAACAAACGAAACGCCGTCATTGGACTGCCATGGAAATATCCAGAGCAGGCCGCCTGGCTCTGGGTTCCTCTGATGGCGTAATCAGCGTCTTTGATGAACACCGACAGCCGTGTTTCAACATCTCGCTGCCGGGCAAAATACTTCGTGAGTTAACTGCGGCAGTCAAGGGGGGCGGTCTCCCCAACCAGATTCTAACGCTGTCCTGGTCGTTTTCGGAAAAACATATCGTTGCCGCCACCGACAGTGATGTATGGATCATTGAACTGAAAACGAAATCATTCACTCGCTTCCGTTACCCGTTACCCCGTGAGTACCTCCAATCCCGGCATGCGGGTGCTCGTTTTATAGGAACAACAAACAACATCCTCATTCATGCCGGCATGGGGGATACCTGGATTATCGATGCCCAGACCAATGAAGTGAAAGGCTGGCTCGAGCCGACGTGGCTTCCCACTTATGAATGGAAAAAGAATGATGTGTCAGACTTAGACCTAATGCGACATTCTTTGGGAATTATCAAAACAGCAGTCCCAAGCCCCGATGGCAGTATCATTGCGCTGGCCGGATCAAATGGCCAAATAGCATTTGTCACACCAGCACCGATCATGCACGTAGCGTCTGTTTGTGCGTGGCATCAACCAACAACCAATGCCGGAAACGACGTACAGGCCATCGCGTTTCATCCCGGCGGTAAGCAGCTTGCAGTCGTTGCTTCTGACGCCTGCCTGATCATCGGAGATGTTGATCAAAAAAAGCCAGTCGTCTATGCGCCTGTTGATGCGCCCCTCGCTTTTACCATACCAGCTATCGCATGGGCACCTGATGGCAAACGCGTGGCGTTGATAAGACTCCTGCAGGAAAATCACCTTTCTGTGTGGACTTTGGAAAACAACGACACGGCAGCTTGCCGCAAAAGTGTTCCATAATTCGTCCCGCACCCCATTATAACTATAAATTTAAAGGAAAAGCATGGAAACATACATCAATGAAAGGGTCAAACCCCAGCGTGACTGGTATGAAGTCAAGGCCACCGACAACAAGAAACAATTCATGTCCTACCAGGCATGGATCATCGTCCTGGGAGCCTTGATCCCCGTAATCGTGGCCTGTGAAAGCGTCGTTCCCCTGCTCAAGGAGTACGGTGGCCCGATCACGGCGATCATTTCAGCCGGCATCTCAATCTATGCCGGTATCGACAAGCTCAAACAACCCCAGACCAACTGGTTCAATTACAGGATCTGTGAAGAATTGTTGAAAAAAGAAGAATGGCTCTATAAATGCAAGGCAGGCCCTTATGTTTCCCTGCCGTCGAACACCGCGGACACCTTGTTTGTTGAGCGAATCGAAAGCATTATATCTGCGGACATAACACGGACCCTGAGTGCAAAAAATGATGAAAGAACAGATATCCAACTCTCCCCGGAAGGAGAGCCCGCTGAAATCCCAGGAAATAAGCCCGGAAAAAACGGTGAATAAGCACAGGCGCGACTCTCTTTTTCACAGTGTTGACTGCCGGATAGAAAAAAGGATATAAAGAGAAACGCCCCCTCTTTTGACCTCTTTTTTTTTATAAAAAAGTCTGTGTAACCAACACAGATCTTTCAACTTTCGTTGTGGGCCGAAGCCTGGATGTCGATGGACCAAGAACAGCCCGTGGCCGTTATACATAAGGAAAAAAGATCATGCTGCCCCTGTGTTTTATTCTGATGCCCTTTGGACAAAAGCCGGATTCAACCGGCCGATTGATTGATTTTGACGCGGTTTACAAACAAATTATCGCACCAGCCGTGAAAGCCGCAGGACTCGCCCCCCTCCGGGCCGATGAAGAACAGGCCGGGGGGATTATCCACAAACCCATGTTCGAACGACTAATTCTTTGTAAGTTTGCCGTTGCGGATCTGACCACAGCCAATGCCAACGTATTTTACGAACTGGGGGTTCGCCATGCGGTAAAGCCTTACACAACGGTCCTTGTGTACTGCAAAGACAGCGGCCAACTTCCCTTTGATGTGGCCCCGTTACGGGCGCTTCCCTATGCCCTGGGACCGGACGGGAAACCCTGTGAGACAAAAGAGGACCGTAAGACCCTGGCCGATCAACTGATTCATGCCCAAAAGGCTTCGGACAAGGACAGCCCTGTGTACCAGCTGTTGGAGGATTATCCCGATATTGACCACACCAAAACCGACGCATTCCGGGAACGCGTTCAATATTCGACAAAAATCAAAAAGAAACTGGCCAAGGCAAGAAAGGACGGCCTTGACCCCATCAAAGCCATCGAAAAGGAACTGGGGGATCTTCAATCCGTGGACTCCGGCCCGGTAATTGATTTATTTTTGTCCTACAGGGCCGTCAAAGCCTGGCCCGATATGATCCGCCTTGCCGGGGCCATGCCGGCCCACCTGGCCGGGACCGTGATGGTCCGTGAACAACTGGCCTTTGCCCTGAACCGGAATGGGCAATCGGACGAAGCAGAAAAAATTCTTCTACACTTAATCGAAAACAGAGGCCCCAGCAGTGAAACCTACGGCCTTCTGGGCCGGGTTTACAAGGATCGCTGGGAAAAGAGCCGGAAAGCCGAAGAGGCATTCCAGGCCAAAGCCTACCTGAAAAAATCCGTTGATTCCTACCTCAAAGGCTTTGAATCCGATTTCAGGGATGCCTACCCCGGTGTCAATGCCGTCACCCTGATGGAATTGTCAGACCCTCCCGATGAACGCCGCCACGATCTCGTTCCTGTGGTGCGATATGCGGTCCAGCGAAAAATGGCCTCGAAAAATCCGGACTACTGGGACCATGCAACCCTGCTTGAACTGGCCGTCCTGGCCGGGGATGAAGCCAAAGCCATGGATGCCCTTGGGGATTGCCTGCTCACGGTTCGGGAAGTATGGGAACCCGAAACCACACTTCGAAATCTTGGCCTTATCCGGGAGGCCCGAAACACGAGTCAAAATGATAAGCCCTGGTTGGATATCATTGAAAAGGAACTTAAAAAAATGCAAAACCCCCTCTAAACGGCAGCCTTCGTCCTCGAATACAGCGGTAGAGACTATCGACCGCGCTTACCTGCCCGGGCACGGCTTGTCAACACCGAGGAAATTTGCAAATCTAATGTGTTGACTTTATGGCCCATGCCATTTAAAGGAAGGGTGTTAAAATCAAGGCTAAGCTGCTAAGGAATGGGTCTTAAATAACTTGCCCATTTTGTTCTATCCGGGAGCGCGGGCGTCCCGCCCGCAGTAAAAATGCAGGCGAGACGCCCGCGCTCCCAGGTAAATTTATTTCGGACTCATTCCTAAGCCGACGGACACAGGACAAAAAAATGGACATACCCAAGGCCCTTTTAGACCGGTTGAAAAAAAACGAAGAGATAGCCCGAAAGTTCAATGATATTGAAGTCAGCATCCTCTCTATCCTTGATTTCCATAATTTCTTTGACAGGCTCCTGACTGAAATATCGGATCAATTTTTCATCCCCCATATCTGGGTGGCCATAATTTCAGAAGGACGGTTGGCCCGGCAGTTGGAAGCCAACCAAAATTCCCGGAAACTTGCCTCGTCCATGGTCAGTGTCTCCCGGCAGGTATTTTCATCCATGGTGAAAACCCCAAAGCCCCTGCTGGCCAACACCGGTCTTTCAGCTTATAAGAAAATTATTCCACAAACCCTGGACCAGGATATCGGTTCCATCGCCATTGCCCCCATCTCCCTGGACGGCGAAATTGTGGGCAGTATCACCCAGGCAGATCCGGACCCCAAACGTTTTGAACCCGGTATCGACACGTCCCTTTTGGAACAGTTGGCCCTCAAGGTATCCCTGTGTCTGTCCAATGTCACCGCCCATGAACAACTTAAATTTTTAGCCTTTCACGACCCCCTGACCGGTTTGCTGAACCGGGGAGTGATGAAACGGGTTCTGGAACGGGAATTTTCAAGGGCAAAACGCTACGACACAGATCTATCGCTCATCTTTCTGGATCTGGACGATTTTAAAGCGATCAACGATACGGCAGGCCACGATATTGGCGACCAGCTCCTGTGTGCGGTGGCCGAGGCACTGACCTCCCACAAGCGGCAGTCTGATATCGTGGCGCGGTTCGCCGGAGATGAATTCATCGTCATCCTGCCATCAACCGACATCTCCCAGGCAGAGCACTATATCCAGAGGGTCAAGCATTACCTGGATACAACCCCGCTGAACGACGGGGAAAAAAATCATTTCATCCGGCTCAGCCACGGTATTTCAAATATCCTGGATGCCGGTATCGAAGAAACCCATGACATGGTTAAAATTGCGGAC
>Ga0193963_1000700_pt1 | contig 17320 bp, 17 predicted proteins | sample FB_6_MG_FD_140359 | JGI IMG/M metagenome (GOLD analysis project Ga0193963, IMG submission 140359) | Microbial mat bacterial communities from the Broadkill River, Lewes, Delaware, United States - FB_6_MG | ecosystem: Environmental > Aquatic > Freshwater > River > Microbial mats | place: USA...
AAGATGATTAATAGAAAACTCTAAACCTATTGTAAACATAAGAAATACTACACCAAACTCTGCTATCTCTTTTAAATCATGATTATCAACAGCACTATGAAGATTAAAGAGATAAGCGATTATAGTTCCCGTTGCTATATACCCTATAATTGTAGGAATTCCAAAGCGTTTTAAAAAGATATTTAAAAAAGTTGCGACCAATAGAGTAAATATAATTATTTCAAGCATTACTTATTCTTTGAAGCTATTATTATAAATATAATTATTACAAAAATGATCCCCATAAAGGTAATTATTCCAACATTTTCCATTTTATTGTCTCCGCTTTGATTTACTTTGTCGATTTTTTGACTTACGATCTGTGTTAAATTTATATTTTACATTTTTTAGAACTTCTACAACCTCTATTGAAACTTTTTGCATTTGAGAAAAAACTTTTTTTTCTTCATCATTTGAATTTTGTGCATACTTTTCAAATTTATCTATTAAAAGTAAAGTATCGTATTTTTTTATAAATGGATACAAAGCACTTGTTTTCTCTTCTTCTAAAAACCACATACTTAAAACACAAATAACAATAAACTCTGGAACAGCAGCTATTTTAGATGGAAATTGTTGTGCTATCTTTTTTGCCATAGAATCATAATAAGTGATTAATGGTTCTTCATATTTAGCGAGTTTTCTAAGTTCTAAACTACTTGGATTTTGTTTTGTCGTTTGAACAAGGTTAATAAGATACTCTACATTTACAACATGTTTTTGTAAATCAATCAATAATGATTTTAATGAATTATAAACATAAGATGTATCTTCTTGCGTTGATAATATTAGTTTGTTATCATCTTTATTAAATCTATCAAAATACCTTTCTAATGCAGTTCTTGTAAAAACTAAAACAGCTTCTGTTTTTACATCACGTATTAGTTGAGGTTTAATTCTTTCTTCACAATGATTATCTATAGTTAATATAGGCTTCTCTAATATTTTATTCATACAATTGTCTCCATCTAAGTAATAGTATTACCTTTATGATAAAACTATAGTATTAAAATGTCAATTTTGAAAGGGAATATTTCTTGACAGTTTCTTGATACTTATAAAAAGATTTATCGAAGCGATTTCTTAAATGAAATAAAAAAAATATTCGAAGAATTCTCGTATTTTTTATGTAGTGTGAAACTGTGCATAAGAAGAATCTTATTTACGATATTTAATCCAAGTCCATGACCCAACTGCTGATTAGGTTCCCTTGTAAAAGGTTGTACGTAGTAAAGTAAATCATTAGTGAGTTGCTTAGAATTATTTTGGATATAGAGGTTATTGTTGATGGATTCTATTATAATAGGGTAATTTATACTATATTTCATGGCATTATCGATGAGGTTTTTTAGTGCAATTGTTAAATAATAAAAATCACCATCTATTGTAAAATCATCCACTATATTTATTTTAACTTTTGATTCGTCATCAATTGAGAGTTTCGATAGAGATTCAAGTATCAAGGTAGTTACTTTAAAAGTAGATTTGTTTAATACTACAAAATTGAGTTTTTCTCTTTCTAAGAGTTTACTTGTGAGTTTTTCTATATCATAAAATACATTATTTATATTTTGAATTATATTTTTGTCATGATTGTTTTTTATTTGCTCAATTAAAAATTTTCCTTTTGTAATAGGTGTTTTTAATTCATGGCTAATATTTCGTAAGAGTTCTTCTCTTGAATGTATAATTTCTTCTTGTGTTTCGAGGTAATTATTGAGATTATTTGTTATTTGGCTTAATTCATTATTTTTACCTATATCAATTTTGATGCTATTTTCATCATTACTTAAAAGTTGCAAAACACCTGAATTTAGTTTTGATAACATTATTTTAATTTCATTGATAAGTTTAGTGGAGATTATAAATGATAAAGCAAAAGCGATAAATAATAGTACAAATAGTTCTAGTTTTATTTTATCAATAAAATTATCTTTATTATTTTCAATCTCATTGAGTTCTTTTTTTAATATTACAATATCTTCTTCAATATGAGAATCAATATTTTTATCAATATTTATAAAAAGTTCATCTATGATTTTATCATACCTTTGATTTTGAGATGAATGTATCTCATTAAGATTAAATATAGTATAGAAAAATACACCTATAATAAAAACTATAATAAGTAATATCATAGAAAATGAGATGTAGAGTCTTTTCTTAATTGTCATTTATAAATTTATATCCTATACCCCAAATAGATTTAATATATTTAGGTTCTTTTGAATCATCATTGATTTTAAATCGAATATTACTTACATGCATATCAATAGTTCTATTTTTAGTATCTTCTTTTAAAGAGGTTTGTTTTATGATATTTTCTCTGGAAATGATAATATTTGTATTTTCTATCAAGATAAAAAAAATCTCTGATTCTATTTTTGTAAACTCTATCTCTGTATTATCAAAAATGACACGTTTGTTAGTTTTATCTATTTTCAAGTCATTGATTACTATTAAATCATTTGTAGAGTATCGTTTTAATGCTGCTTCGATTCGAAGAACCAATTCTCTTGGCTCATAAGGTTTTGATAAATAATCATCAGCTCCAAGTTCAAAACCATATATTTTATTACCTATGTCATCTCGTGCAGTTGATATGATTATCGGTATGTTTTTTATCTCTTTGAGCTTTTTAAAAAGGTCGAAGCCATCCATTCCTGGAAGACCTAGATCTAAGATTACTATATCATAGAATTCCGAATTTTTACGAAATTCTTCTATTGCGTCAATAGGATATGTAAATATAGTAGATTTATAGTTGTAATCTAGCAAAAAATTACTGATTAAATTTTGTAAATCAACATCATCTTCTATAAGTAAAACGTTTTTCAATTTAGGCCTCTTCGTGCTCTTTTTTAGAAACCATTTTTAACCAAAAATACCCAAATAATCCCGCAAATAATGAAGCACAAAGAACGCCTATTTTTGCTTGAAAAATAAGTTCAGGGCTATTTATAAAGGCTAAGTCAGCTACGAATATAGACATTGTAAAACCAATTCCACCTAAGAAAGCAACTCCAAATATCTGACTCATTGTACTATTTTCAGGAAGTTTTGCAATTTTCATTTTAATAGCTAACCAAGAAACACCAAATATCCCAATCACTTTTCCAAGTATCAATCCACCTATAATTCCTAATGATACTGGCTCTATAATAGTATCTCCAATTGAGCTAAAATCTATACTTATTCCTGCATTTGCTAATGCAAAAAGTGGGATTACTATGAGTGCTACTGGAAGATGTAAATCATGTTCAAGTTTTGCTGCTGGTGTTCCTACTGCATCTATTTTATCTTTAATATTTAAAAGTAATGCTTTTTGTTTTTCATGCATAACATGATCAGTTGCAACTGGATACTTACCATACTCATCAAGTAAACCTTTTGTATCATCTACAAATGTAACTGGTGTTTCTTTTGGTTTAGAAGGGATTGTTAAAGCTGCAATTACTCCTGCAATTGTAGCATGAACACCAGATTCTAGCATAAAAAACCACATCAACAATCCCACAACAAAGTATGGCAAGATCATATGGATACCAAATCTATTAAATGAAAGCATTATTAGAAACATAGCTCCAGCTAGTCCTAATGCCATCATATTAATTGTATCAGTATAAAAAATAGCTATTACTAAAACAGCACCCAAATCATCCACAATAGCCAGCGCAACTAAAAAAGTAACAAGAGCTGCTGGTACACGTTTCCCTAAAAGTACCAATGCACTAATAGCAAAAGCAATATCTGTTGCCATTGGGATTCCCCAACCTCCAGCACCTTCAGTACCATAATTAAAATATAAATAAATAAGTGCAGGGAAAACCATACCCCCAATGGCAGCAAGAATTGGTAAAATAGCAACTTTTAAATTTGATAATTCTCCCGCTAAAATTTCTCTTTTAATCTCTAAACCAATCACAAAGAAAAAGATTGCCATAAGTCCATCATTTATCCAATGATGCAAAGTGTGAGACAAGGCCCAAGAACCAATATTAAAATCTATTTTCATATGAAAAAAATGCGAATAGATTTCATATAAAGGTGAATTTGCAAGTATAAGTGCTAGTATCGTCATAAACATCAATACCAAACCAGTTGTAGTTTGAGCATGCAAAAAATGTTCAAAAGGAGTTGCTATTCTTTGAAAAGCTTTTTCCCAAGGTGCGTATAGTTTCATTTTGTATATTCTCCAGATTTGCTAAATTTACTTATTAACTAATATATCAAATTATAAGTAACAAGATTATTAATACTAGATTAATAAGAAGATTCTATCCTAGAAATGTAAATTTACATAGATGATATTTCTTGACACTTTCTTGATGGTTATAAGTGGTCTGTATTGTAATATTAAAGTATACGATTAAGAATAGAGGTCAAGGTATTTTTATCTAATGGTTTAGTCATGTACTCATCCATCCCTGCATCTAAGAAGCGTTTTCTATCGCCTGCTAATGCATTTGCAGTTAATGCAATAATTGGAGTGTGTGTTAGATTTTGTTTTTTTTCTATATTAAGAATCTCTTTTGTTGCTTCAGTACCAGACATGATAGGCATATTTTCATCCATTAGAATAACATCATAACGATTTTTTTGAAATAGTGAGATTGATTCTAATCCATTATTGGCTATATCAAAATCAAGTTTTAGTTTTTTGAAAATAATTTTCATAAACATTTGATTAGGTAAATTATCTTCTACTAATAGTACTTTTTTATTTTCAAATCCAATATTCATACTTTGTATATCATCACTTAGAGCGGTTTCCAGTTTTTTTAGAGCTAAGGAAAAATAAAACTCACTACCTTTACCTACTTCACTTTTTAATTGTAATTCTCCACCCATCTCTTTTACTAGACGATGTGAAATAGCAAGACCTAGACCTGTACCTCCATATTTTCTTGTTGTTCCACTATCTTCTTGACTAAAGACTTCAAATATTTTAGATTGAAACTCTTTACTTATCCCTATACCTTCATCTTGTACATTAATCTTTAAATATCCTGATGAATAACTAATTGTTAAGTAAATTTTTTTCCCTTCAGGTGTAAATTTTATTGCATTACCAATCAAATTGTTTAAAACTTGTGTGATTCTATAAATATCACCCGATAAAGATTCAGGAAGATTTCTATATTCTATAATTAAACCGATTTTTTTTTCTTCCAATTTTACTTTAAATAAATCTTTGATTAGACTAAATGCACTATTTGGATTAAATGGTTCAGTATCGATACTTAATTTTCCACTTTCTATTTTACTAAAATCTAAAATATCGTTAATAATATGCAATAAATTTTTACTTGAATTATTGATTATATTAAAAAACTCTTGCTTCTCTTTATTCTTTTCTTGTTCTTGTAGTATCTCGATAAAACCAATAATTGCATTTAACGGTGTTCTGATCTCATGTGACATATTTGCTAAAAATTCTGACTTAACATTTTCTGAGATGATCGCTTTTTCTTTTGCTTTTATTATTGCGGTTTCATTTACTTTTCTTGTAGTTATATCTGTCCGTATTGCTATATAGTTTTTAATTTCTTGATTTTTATTCAATATTGGTACAATTGTAGTATCAACCCAATACAATGAACCATCTTTAGCTTTATTACAAACTTCATGTTTCCAAGTTTTTTTAGAAGAAACTGTTTTATACATCTCTTTCCAAAATGCTTTTTCGTAGAATCCAGAATTTAATAATCTATGATTTGCCCCAATTAATTCCTCTTTAGAATAACCACTTATTTGTATAAATTTATCATTTACGTAAGTTAAGGTTCCTTTGATGTCGGTAATTGCTACAATTGCATGTTCATCAAGAGCTTTTTTTTGTTCATCTAACTGTCTAAATAGTTCTTGTTTTTGCTCTAGAAAATCACTTCTATATTCATAATTTATATGTCTATAAAGAAAATAAAATATTCCTATAAGAATCAATAAAAAGATACCTTTCATAGTAGAAATGTAATTTTCGTTATTTATTATAGTGCTATTTTCAAAGGACAATAAATGTTCTTTTGAATGATTAGGTAAATTATGATTTTGCTGTATTTGATGTACTATTTTGCTATTATATTGATCTTCAATCAAACTAAAAAATAAATTATTAAATAGAATCAATAAAATACATGAACTAATCATATAAAATTTTAGTTTTACGTTTGATTTATTATTTAATATGAAAATTTCTTTCACTTGTAGTTTCCTTCTGATAACTTTAATTTTAAAATGTATAAATTAAGATTTTTTGGAATCATATAATAAAGAAGTCTTAATATCATCTCAATAAATTAAAATTGAAATCTTTTTATTCATTTCCAATTCAATAATAAAAAATTATTTAATATATTTAATGTTTCTTTATTATAAGTTTTTAAAATAATACAAATGAGGAGATTATGAGACTTCCTTATTGTACTATTCTAAAAAATTAGGAGTTTTACCTTGAGAGAAATACATTTAGAAAAAAATACAATGATAGTTTCAGAAACAGATGAAAAAGGGAATATCATTTATGCAAATAGTGACTTTTGTAAAATAGCTGGTTATGAAAAAGAAGAATTAATAGGTAAACCACATAACCTTGTTAGACATGATAGTATGCCAAGAGCAGCATTTCAAGACTTATGGAAAACTATACAAGCTGGAAAAATCTGGAATGGTATAGTAAAAAATATAACAAAAAGTGGTGATTTTTATTGGGTGAATGCTACAGCTTATCCTTCAACAGATACTAATGGGAAAAAAAGATATATCTCTGTTCGTGTTAAACCAACAAAAGAAGAGATTGAATCAGCAACTTCTTTATATAAACATTTAATATAAAGAGTTAGTGTGTTTTATAAAAAAGATAAAAATTCAATTCTTGATGCATTAACAACGTTAGAAGAATATTTAACAAATGATAGAAATAGTATTGAAAATACCACTGTTGCAAAAACTAAAAAGTTTATCGAAATAGAAGAAAAACTTCATTCTATTGTAGATTTAGTTCAAAGTAAAAATACTCAAAACTTAACTGTTTATGGTGAAATCATGTTAGCATGTGAAAAGTTATCTGATGGTTTTACAGATGATAAAATTACATCAAATTCAGATGATAGTAAAATAAACTATATAGCAACAACTTTAAATAATATGTTTGAAAAATTAAATATTTCTATAAATAATGCTCTTACAATTTTAGATGAATATAAAGATCAAAACTATTTAAATCAAATGGATACAAGTATTTTTTTAGGCGGTGGATTTAAAAATCTATTTGAAGGGATAAATTTACTTAATGAGAAAATAACAGAACAATCAATGCAAAGTCATAAATATGCGCTTGATTTAGAAACAGAATCTCTCTCCTTAACTCAAAAAGCAAATATATTATCATCATCAACACAATCACAATCTGTTTCAATAGAAGAAACTGCAGCTGCAATAGTAGAAGTAAATTCAAGTATAAATTTAAATAATGAACTAGTTGAAAAGATGTTAAACTTAGGAAATAAAGTTCAAGAGGAATCAAATAAAGGTTTGGTTTTAACAAATGATACAACAGTTGCAATGGATGAGATTAATGAATCTACAATGAAAGCTTTTGAATCGGTAAATCAAATCGCAAAGATATCATTTCAAACAAATATATTATCTCTTAATGCAGCAGTTGAAGCTGCAACTGCAGGAGAAGCGGGTAAAGGTTTTGCTGTTGTAGCACAAGAGGTACGTAATCTTGCAAATAAAAGTGCTGAAGTTGCAAAAGAGATTGAAGGTCTAATGGGGATACTTCAAAAGAAAATTAAATCTGGTAAAACAATCATAGATGAGATGAATGATGGATATAGTAACTTGACAACAAATATTACAGAAACCGTAGATTTAATTAAACAAGTAAATGATTCATCAAAAGAACAAGCGTTAGGTATTTCTCAAATTAATGATGCGATAAATAATATAGACATGGCTGTACAAAAGAATGCATCAGTTGCCTCTGATGTGGAAAGTATAGCTTATAAAAATAGTCAATTTGCAAATATATTAGTTGAAAATAATAAGAAAATTTTCTTTCGAGGTAAAGAAAATATATGATAGATAATTCTTCTTTATTATTTTATAATCGTCATGTAGAGAATATGAGCAAGCGATTAATGAAAGTAATATTTTATCAAGATCAAATCTTAACGGCATGATTACTTATGTAAACGATAAGTTTTGTGAAGTGTCAGGTTATACTAAAGAACAATTAATGGGAAGAAGTCATAATATTGTAAGACATGAAGATACACCAGATAGTACATTTACTAATATGTGGAAAACAATTAAAAGTGGAAAAATATGGAAAGGTATAGTTAAAAATAAAAATAAACAGCAAGAATCTTATTGGGTAAATACAACAATAATTCCAATAAAAGATAAAGAAGATGAAGTAGTAGAATATATGGCAATTAGACATAATCTTAGTGAAATATATTCTTTACATACTGAATTAGAAGATACTCAAAGAGAGATTATTTATAAGCTTGGAGAAGTAGGGGAAACAAGAAGTAAAGAAACTGGACAACATGTAAAACGAGTAGCCCAATATAGCAAAGATTTGGCTTTATTATGTGGAGTAAATCGAAAAGAAGCGGAAATTTTATTTGCAGCTTCACCTATGCATGATATAGGGAAAGTAGGTATACCAGATGATATTCTAAAAAAAGCAGGAAAATTAACATTTGAAGAATTTGAAATTATGAAAACACATTCCGAAATAGGTTTTAATATATTAAATGGATCAAAAAGACCTGTACTTCAAGCAGCTGCAATAGTCTCTTTATCTCATCACGAAAAATATGATGGTTCAGGTTATCCCAAAGGCTTAAAAGGAAAGAATATTCATTTATATGGAAGAATTACAGCCATTGCTGATGTATTTGATGCCCTAGGAAGTGAAAGAGTTTATAAGAAAGCATGGACAGATGAAGAGATAATAAAATTGTTAAAAGAAGAAAAAGGAAAACATTTTGATCCAGAATTAATAGATATTTTTTTTGAAAACTTACCTTTATTTTTAGAAACAAGAGAAATATATAAAGATACTGTTTAAAAACAATAGTTTATTTATCTTCTATAAATTATTTTACGGGAAGGGTGATTATAAAATGAGCACCTTTATGTTTTTCATCATTATGTAGATAAGATCTGTTTGATACACTAATAGTTCCCATCATTAATTCAGATACCAATTTATAACTCATATGTAATCCAAGACCAGTCCCTTGCGCTTTATCTTTAGTAGTAAAGTAAGGTTCGAAAACTTTCTCTATTATATTATCAGGAATACCTCCTGCGTTATCCTGTATAGTAATAGCAATATTATCAGAGTTTTTTGTAATATTTACTAATATGTGTTTATTTGTATTTTCTAATTCCAACAATGCATCCTTTGCATTATTAAAAATATTAATTAAACATTGTATAAGTTCGTTTTCAAAACTAGTAAGTTCTATTGCTTCTTTTGTATTGACCTCTACTGTTATATCATGGCTTTGAATAGATGGTTTTACTAGATTGATAAAACTGTCTATAGTATTAGCCAAATGAAATTTCTGTTTTATAGAATCCCCTTTTAAGAAATTTCTAAAATCATCGATTGTTTTAGATAGATATTGGGTATTTTCATTAATAAGACTACAAGATTTGTCAAACATCTCATCCGTTAACATATCAAATTCTTTTTGCATTTGGATACCAGTAGCCGCAGTTGAAATTATCGAAAGTGGTTGTCTCCATTGATGTGCAATATTTCCAATCATCTCTCCCATACTTGCAAGTTTTTCGGATTGAATTAAGTATTTTTGTTGTTCTTCAAAATCTTTTAATGCCGTTATATCATGTCGTATTGCATAATAACCAATCAAATTTCCATATCTATCTAAATCAGGTACTATAACTGCTTTTGTCCAATAATAGCTACCATTTTGTCTTAGATTTTTTATTTCACCCTCCCATGTTTTATCAGATTTAATTGTTTTCCAAATATTTGTAAATAATGAAGATGGCATATCAGGATGTCTTACAATATTATGTTGATTTCCAATAAGTTCTTTTTTTGAATATCCAGATATATCGCAAAAAGCATTACTTACATCTGTAATTACCCCATGCATATTCGTCTTAGAAAAAATCACATTTTTATCATATGATTCTATAAGGTCTAATAATTTGTTGTTTTTAATTTCTAAATCATTGTCTTTATCTTTTATGTCACTATGCAGGTTTTTAATATATTTTTTTAATATTATTATAGAGATAATAATTAATAATAAAATAAGAACTATAACAATGTTAAATAAAAAGCTAGTGTTGTATTTATGTATTAAACTCATATCAATTAGCTGTTTTTTATAAAACATAAGATTGTAACCCATAATGTTTTTATGAATATCTTTTATTGGATGAGAGGTTATAAGATATTCATCATCTAAAAGGTAGTTTTTTATATTTAAAAATTTATCTAATCCTTCATTTTTCATTTTTTCTATTAAAATAGGTGATGCTTTTTTATTAGAAATATAATGTTCATCGATATAAAGGTTATTAAAGGGTTTAATTATTTTTTTAGAATACTCTTTATTTACAATGACAATTGACTCAATATTATTTTGCAAAAGATCTAATGCTATAGAGTTAAAATGTGAAATCATCTCTATAATACCTATGAAATTTTTGTTATCATAAATAGGTATCATTGTTTTAAAGGTCATGTCAAATTTACCTGTACTAATGTGATTCATTGGTTTAGGGTCTTGTATCATTTGTTGAATATCACTTCTTACATTAAATAGATTATCATTTTTAAGTGATGTCCAACTTCTATATTTACTCACCCCATTTTTATCGATAATTTGAATCCAAATATTTTTATATTGGCTAAAGTTTTTAAATTTTTTAGAGATATTATTATAATCAATATAATGATTTTCATTTTTCAATAGAATGTTATTTATATCTTTATTGAGACTTAATAAATAAGTAAGATTTGCAGTGTATCCCTTTTTTATTTCCATTAGTTGTTTAAATTGTTTATTGATCTCTTGACTTTTTTGTGTATATACTTTTTTTTGAAGTTTATCAATGTCAATTAAATAATATTTCCTAACAAGTAATGATATGAGAACTAAGGAAATTATAATTATAAGTTGTTTTGAATAAAAATCCCACTTTTTTTCTGCTATATTATTTTTCATTTGTATTTATCTTCAATGATAAATATTAATCCTACTGAAGAGTTAGAAAGTAGGTATTTTGAATTACCAATTTTTTCTCTTAATCTATAGATCAAATTATTTAATGCAGATGAAGTCATAATATCAAAACCATATACCTCTTGCTCTATTTGTTCTTTGGAGACTAAAATGTTTTTATTTTTTAGGAGTAGTTCTATAAGTAGAACCTCTTTTGGTGTTAGTTGAATTGATTTTTCTTTTGAACGAATACATTTTTTGGAAAAAGAATAGTACGAATCGGGACCTATTTGAATTTTGTCTAAGTCTTTTTCTTCAATTATTTTAGCACATTTTGATAGGGCTTTTTTAAGTTGTTCAATATCTATTGGTTTGAGGATAAAGTCAGTTAAGTTTAATGACATAAAATCAAAAAGAAAAGATTCTTTAGATGTCGTACTAATAATGATAATAGGAGTATTTTGATTTAAATCTCTAATTGTTTGAGTTAGTTTTAATCCGTTTATTTCAGGCATTAATACATCTGATATGATTATAGTTGGATTGTATTTATGAAAAATCTCTATTGCTTCAAGACCATTGGATGCTTCATAGATATGGTTTGTATATAAAACTAAAAAAGATTTAATTTTCTCTCTTGTAATAGGGTTGTCATCAACTAGTAGTATAGATGATTGTCTTAATAGTTTTTTATCCATTTTATTCATAACTAGAATTATAACTTTATAAGGTCTCACAATACTCTTAACTAACGAATTTTTCGTATTTTTTATAAACTATAATTAGCAATATTAGTAAAAAATAATTGATTAGGTTATTTAGGTTAATAACTACCCATAAATTTAATAAATTTTGATAATAACTTTAAATTGAGTTCTTTATTCATATGTTTGTTCATAATCATAAAGGCCTCAAATGAGTTCATAGGTTCTTTATATGATCTTCTTGTTGTGAGTGCATTAAATATATCACATAATGCAACTATTTGTGCAAAAGGGTGTATTTGGTCACCTTTTAATCCTTTTGGATATCCTGAGCCACATAATTTTTCATGATGTTGTTCTATTATTGCAAATGTAATGTCACTTTTTTCATTCATCTCTTTTAATATTTCGACACCAAAAGTTGGATGATTTCTCATAATATTAAATTCATCATCAGTAAGCTTGCCTTTTTTATTGAGTATATCAAGAGGTATTCTTTTTTTACCTAAATCATGAAGCATAGCACCTTTCCCTAAAGCTTTTAGTTGTATTTCATTTAGTCCTAAGTAGCTACCAAAAGCCAAAGCATATGTTGATACATCTACAGAATGTGTGTAAGTATAGTAATCATGAGTTGTAACTTCCAACATTGATTTGATCGCATTTTTATCGTTTAATATAAATTCAACAGTAATATCAACACTTTTTGAAACTTGATTAATTTTTGTTTTTGTAATTTCCCCAGATAATAAGTCATGCATAGTATCACAAGCAAGTTCATGCATAATTTCTGATTTCATTAAAGAAGATAGTTCATCATTATTTACTATATTTGATAAGTATTTATTTATATCTTTAGAATATTTTTCAAAATCATCATGTTTTATATACAAATGCTCAATATTTTCATTTTCTAAAGATTCAATCTCTTTAAGAGTGTATTTCTGATCCATAGCAATATATTTTTTGTATAAATTATCTGTATTTTTTTTATAAATATTGTAGCCTAAATTATCACCTTGTATAAATGTTTTTGGTGATACTCTAATCAATTTTGTTTTTTTATATTGACTCAATTTTAATCCTAATATATTTTATATATTAAAAATATACAACAATCAAGTCTTAAAAAACTCTCTATAGATAAAAGTTTTAATTACTTATGAAATTTTTTTAATCAGATCTTGCAAACTCACTAAAATTACTAAAAGCAGCTTCAACACTTGTAATTGATTTGTAGTTTGTTTTTGTAAATTTTACCTTTTTTGTTGCAAGATCACATATTGCAATTTTGAAGCTAGACCCTATATATGGTTCTACAGTGCAGATAATTTTATTGTTAATTTGTCTTGTTAGATAAATAGTACCTTGTAAAGATGGAAAAAAATACTTTGGATAACTTAATGGAGTAATTTCAACTACAACAATAGATTTATTATTTTCAAGAGTTTGTACGATAATCATTGCATCATCATAACTCTCAAATTGAACACACCAGTCATCGAAATTTTTATTAAAATTTTGTAAATCTTCATCTAAAAATCCACCTTCTAAATATTGTACTGCAAAAATAGACATAAAACACCTTGAAATATATAATTTGAATTATAATTATATCTATATACTTCTTATAGAAAATTATCTTTTGAAGAAGTGAAAATTTATTGTATTTATATAATAACACTTATCATACATTGTACTTATTTATGTGGTATCGAATATTTAAAAAAGTATTACTGTATAATTAATATACAATAATACTATTTACATAGATACTCTTTTATACTACAATTATTTTATGAAAACATATTAGAGGCGTGAGCCTCACTTAAAATAAACTACTAGGTAGCTAGGGTTCCGACTTTTTATAGAGTGTCTGGTCCGAGAGCAACCGACTCTTAAATAGAGTTACACGGAGGGACAAAAGCCCGGGAGGTTAATACCTCTATGTGTTTCAAATTCTATTTAGGAGAAATAAGATGAAATCATCTACATTCACAAAACTTACAAAGATACTGTCACTGGCTGTTCTAGCATTAGGATTAACAACAAGTTCTCTTCATGCAGAAACTAAAAAAGACTTCAAAGTTGCATGGAGTATTTATGTTGGTTGGATGCCATGGGATGTTATTCAATCTCAAAAAATCATGGATAAATGGGCTAGCAAATATAACATAAATGTTGAAATAGTTCAAATTAATGACTACATAGAATCTATAAATCAGTTTAGTGCTGGTGAATTTGATGGAACTGCAATGGCTAATACTGACGCTTTAGGAATACCAGCTGCAGGTGGAGTTGATTCTACTGCTTTAATTATCGGAGATTTTTCAAATGGTAATGATGTTGTTATTTCTAAAACTGCAAACTCAATCAAAGAACTAAAAGGTCAGCCTGTAAACCTTGTTGAGTTGTCAATTTCACACTATTTATTAGCTCGTGGTTTAGAGATAAATGGTATGGCTGAAAAAGATTTAACAATTGTAAATACAAGTGATGCTGATATGGTTTCTGCATACACAACAGCAGATGTTAAAAATGTTGTAACTTGGAAACCACAAGTAAGTGAAATACTTAAAATGCCTCAAGCGAACAATATCTTTAATAGTGCAAATATCCCTGGAGAAATTATTGATTTAATGGTTGTGAATACACAAACATTAAAAGACAACCCAAATTTCGGTAAAGCGATGGTTGGAGCATGGTATGAGATGATGGCCTTAATGAATACCGACACTAAAAAAGCAAAAGATCTAAAAACTATCATGGGAAATGCATCTGGTACTGATTTAGCAGGATTTGAGGATCAATTAGAAACAACAAATATGTTTTACAATGCAAAAGATGCCGTGAAGTTTAACAATAGTGCTGAACTTATAAAAACTATGGAGTTTGTAGCTAAGTTCTCATTTAATCATGGATTATATGGTGAAGGAGCAAATGACTATAGATTTGTTGGAATCGAATTTCCAAATGGTAAAGTAGTTGGGGATAGAGGTAATATCAAATTAAGATTTGATGATACATATATGAAAATGGCAGCTGAAGGTTCGCTGTAGTTAGGAAAACTAAATGAAAAGGTTAATTAATCAAATCCCATCAAAAACAACAAATTTGTTTTTGGGATTATTGCCTTTTTTATTGATAGCGATTATTTATGTTAGTAGTTCTTCTGCAAGACTTGCCGAAAATCCTAATGATAAACTTTTGCCATCAATTGAAAAGAGTATAAATACAATGAACAAAATGGCGTTTGAGCCAAGTAAACGAAGTGGTGAATATATTTTACTCAATGATACATTGTCAAGTTTAAAAAGACTTGCAATGGGGGTCATTATTAGTGCTGTATTTGCTTTATGTGTTGGTATAACAATTGGAGTTATCCCCTATATAACATCAACATTATCACCTTTGATATGGTTTATTTCACTTATTCCTACAATGGCGATGCTTCCTATTTTATTTATAGTTTTCGGATTAGGAGAAGTTTCAAAAGTTGTTCTGATTATACTAGGAGTTGCACCTATTATGACAAGAGAAATTTATCAAAGGGTAAAAGAAATACCAAGTGAGCAGATAATAAAAGTCCAAACATTAGGAGCAAGTACATGGCAAATTATTACAAGAGTGATTACTCCTCAGATTTTGCCAAGACTAATAGATGCAATTAGACTGACATTAGGAACTGCTTGGATTTTTCTTATCTCTGCTGAAGCAATTGCTGCAACTGAAGGTTTAGGATATAGAATATTTTTAGTAAGAAGATATTTAGCAATGGATGTAATTTTACCATATGTATTATGGATTACGCTCTTAGCATTTTTAATTGATTTTGTTTTAAGGCAATTTAATAAAAAACTATTTCCTTGGTTTGGGAAGGAGTGATGATGAACCTAGTAGAAGCTAAAAATATTTGGAAAATTTATGGTGAAGATATTATTTTAGAAAATGTAAATTTTTCTATGAAAAATGGTGAATTTTGTGCTTTAGTTGGACCATCTGGTTGTGGTAAAACAACATTTTTACGAATGTTGTTGGGTGTTGATTCCCCATCAAAAGGTATTTTAAAATTTGAAGGTAACGATTATCCTAAAGAACCTAGCGATGAAAGAGGAATTGTTTTTCAACGATATTCAACATTAAGTCATCTCAATGTAATTGATAATGTAATTATTGGTTTAGAGTTTGAAAAATCTAAACTTTTTGGAAAACTTTTTGGAGCACAAAAAAAAGAAGCTTATGAAAAGGCACATAAAATTTTAAAAGCAGTTGGACTAGATAGTTCTAGTCAAAAATTTCCTCATGAATTATCAGGTGGAATGAAACAAAGATTATCAATCGCTCAATCTTTAGTAAAAGAACCGAAGCTTTTACTTTTAGATGAACCGTTTGGTGCATTAGATCCTGGAATTAGTTTAGATATGCATGAATTATTATTAGAGATACACGAAGAATTAAATTTTGGTGTAGTAATGGTAACGCATGATATTAGTGAGGCTTTTAAACTAGGTACAAGAGTATTAGTTTTTGATAAAGTAAAAGTGGATAAGGATTATCCAAATAGATATGGTTCAACCATAGTAAATGATGTAGATTCAAGTAAGGAAAGAATAAATGAGAAGTGAAAATATGGTATTAAACGAACTATTACCATCAAGTGTTAAATGGTCAAAAATTATAAAAAGAGGACAAACAATCCAGCTAAAAGCAAAAGGAAATAATGCAAGTTTGTCTGCAATGTTTTATAATGCTTCAAATGTAGCAGAAAGATTTAACAGTGCTGATACAGTAAAAATCCAATGGAATGCTTTTTTAAATAAAGGAAAAGTTTTATTTTCAGAGATGGGACGAGTATTATTTGCAATAACTGAGGATACAACGGATGGACTATTTGATACTTTAGGTGGTATTAGTAATGACAGACTTATAAAAGAAAATTTTACAAATGAAGCAACATTTGAAAGTTGTAGAAATGGATATCATAAAAGTGATAGAGAAAACTTTTTGATAGAACTTGGAAAATATGGGATGGGGAAAAAAGATATGATTCCTGCATTAAATCTATTTAGAAAAGTAGATGTAAAAGGTGGTTCAAACTTAGAGTTAAACTCTAGATGTGCTAAAGAAGGTGATATTATTGAACTTACTGCACATATGGATATTTTACTTGTACTATCAAATACTCCACATGCTATGGATAGTGGTATCTATAATCCAAGTGATATAGAGATAAGCATTTTTGAAGCTGTAAAGTTTAAAGATGAAGATTATGTAGATTTCTCTGATGAAGCCAAAAGAGGTTTCCAAAATAGTAATAGATACTTTGTGTAAGGATAAAAAATGACAAAAAAT
>Ga0193963_1000701_pt1 | contig 17318 bp, 17 predicted proteins | sample FB_6_MG_FD_140359 | JGI IMG/M metagenome (GOLD analysis project Ga0193963, IMG submission 140359) | Microbial mat bacterial communities from the Broadkill River, Lewes, Delaware, United States - FB_6_MG | ecosystem: Environmental > Aquatic > Freshwater > River > Microbial mats | place: USA...
GAATCGTCAATACATTTTTGATATTAAAATTGACTTGTAAGTCCATACTGTTACCTATAGAGTTTCCAATAATTTTATTTGCTTTTTTATACAAAAACCCTATAAGAATTATATTCATAAAGCCTTGAATACCATTCTTATGTTGCAAAGAGGGCATAGCTCTTTCGCTAATAATACATTTACTTTTCATGCCCAAAAGCTTAGCAATTATTGCTATATAATTTGGTCTATTCATAAAAGAAAGTGAAATATCTGCATCATTAAATTTTTTATACCGAAAAGCTAAAATAGGAAGTTTTAAAAGCTTCTTTAATCCACTCTCAAATGGACTTGAATTTTCAAGATAAATAATTTTTAAAGTTTTAGGAATATTATAAAAAATTGTTTTATTCATCAAAAAAAGTGTTATTTCATATTTTTCATGTAGTTCATGTAAAAGTACGGATACAACCCTTTCTGCACCACCTGAAGATAAAGAGTAAATTAAAATTGAAAGTTTTTTTTTCACTACTGTAAAACCAAACTTTTATTTTCTATTTTATAAACTTTTTCACATCTATCAATAGTACTTAAACGATGAGCAATAATTATAAGTGTTTTATCTTCACTTATCTCATATATTTCATCCATTATTTCTTTTTCTATAGCTTCGTCTAAAGCAGATGTAGCTTCATCTAGGACTAATATTTCAGGTTCTTGGTACAATGCACGAGCTATTGCTATGCGTTGTTTTTGTCCACCACTTAGCTTTACCCCACCTTCTCCTACAAATGTATCTATACCTTCTTGATGTATTTCTAAGAAATCTAATATTTTTGCTTTCTTTAAAACATTTTTTACCTTTTCTTCATCATATTCTAATCCAAAAGATATATTTTCTGACACAGTTCCATCAAACAAATAAACACTTTGAGGAATATAGCCTACCTTTTTTCGTAAACTTTTTAAATTAGTTTCATCGATTAGCAATCCATCTAGCTTAATCTCCCCTCGTAAAGGCTTGTATAAGCCAATAATTATATCTACTAAAGTACTTTTTCCACTTCCACTTGTGCCAATAAAAGCTATTTTTTCACCTTTAGTTATTTTTAGATGTACATTTTCTAAAATTAATTTTTCTTGACTATAACCAAAACTAAGCTTATTTAAATTTATACTAGTATTAAACTTTACTTTTTCATTACCTAAATTTTCTATGTCATACATGATATCATTATGTATGACATCTAATGACTTATGGTAATACATAATTTGATTATAGCTTGAAAGTAATCTATTTGCAGATGGCATAAGCCTATAAAGACCAAGTATAAACATCGATAATATACCAAGTGCAGATGATATATCTGTCTCATATTTAAATACTAAAAATACTACTATTAATGAGATAAGTCCAAAACCAATAGTTTCTAAAAATATTCTAGGAAAATGACTTAAAGTATCATTTACAATTCCACTTCGTGTAAATCCGTAGCTAGCATCTGAAAAATCATCCAAAATAGTTTTGTCATTTGATTGAAGTTTAATTAGCTTGTAGTTACCAAAAGTACTGTTAATAATCTTAAAAAAACTTCTTTGATATTGTTCTCTTATACTACCTTGCTTCTTGATTAAAGGAGATATTTTTTTTATAAGGAATAAAGCATTAAGCCCTAAAAACAAGGTCATTACTAATGTAATCTTCCAGTTTATATATATCATTGCTCCATAAATAAAAATCACTACAAATATTTCGCTTATCATCAATAATACTGCGGATATAAGTACAGCAAGATATTGTGTTTCATTTATAATTGCTTTGGAAAGTTCACTACTATTTCTTTGGATAAATGAGTGATACGACATACCCAAATAATTTTCAAATAATCTAAACGATAAACAATGGATTCTTCCTTTAGAGAATTTTGCAAGCATATAAAAGTATAAAAGATTTAGCCCACCTCTTAATATATAAAAAAACACAAGTATCATACCAAATACAATCACAAAATTAACTGCACTAGAAAATCCAAATAACTCATATACATATCTGTAATAATCTTTTGACTCAATCAGACTAAAGTCAGTAGCCACAGAAATAAAAGGCATAATAGCAGCTATGCCAACTGTTTCTACTAAGGCTATGATCACTGAGAAAAGTATCAGAAATAACAGAAATTTTTTATCTTCTTTAGTCAAAAGTGAGTTAAGTTTTTTATACACTGTCTAATAACTTTTGTATTATAATTTTACTTGCTCTACCGCCACCATATAAATTTAATTTCGAATTTTCAATATTAAATTTTGAAGAGTTTCTATACGCTTTCAATATTTTTTCTTTAACTGCCCCTACTAAACTATTTGCATTACAATCAATAAGCTCTACCCATTCAGTTTCATCTCTTAACGTTATGCACTGTTTTTCAAAAAAGAAAGCTTCTTTTTGAAGTCCTCCACTATCTGTCATAACTAGGTCACAATTATCTATTAACCATACCATTTCAAGATATCCAACTGGGTTAATTAGTGTCAGATACTTAGTGTTTAGGGAATATTGTTCTATAAGTTTTTTTGTTCTCGGATGAAGTGGTAAAACAACTTGTTTTTCTTTTGCAATTTCTTCTAAGGCTTCAAATATACTTTTTAATCTCATCTTATCATCTGTATTTTCTGCTCTATGTATCGTACAAAGTATAAAGTCATTTTTTATTTCGATATTTGGAGTAACAGCAAGATTTTTATAAAATATTGCTCCATCTTGCATGACATCACCACTTTTTACTATTTTACAGTCAAAATTTCCGTATCCTTCATTTTTAAGATTTTGTATTGCCGCATCAGTTGGACAAAAAAGAATATTGCTGACCCTATCTGTAAGTATTCTATTTACTTCCTCTGGCATATTCATATTAAAACTTCTAAGACCTGCTTCTACATGTGCTAATTTTATCTGTAATTTACTTGCAACTATTGCACCTGCAAGAGTAGAGTTTGTATCGCCATAGACCATTACCCAATCAGGTTTTTCTTTTATTGCAACATCTTCTATTTTTTCTATCATTTGCCCAGTCATAGCTCCATGGGATTTTCCTCCAATACCTAAAAAATAATCAGGCTTGGGTATTTGCATCTCTTCAAAAAAAATTTCACTCATATTAGGATCATAGTGTTGCCCAGTATGAACAATTACTTCTTCTATTTCATCATATTTTGCTATCTCTCTACTAACTGAACCAGCTTTTATAAACTGTGGTCTTGCACCTAAAATGGTTAATATTTTCATTTATTCCCTAACTTATATTTAAATTCTTGTAAATTATCTTTATTTAAAACTATTGAGGAGGTATTGATTTTAGAATTTAAAATAGTTTCTAAAATCAATACCTACAATAGGATAAAAGTGATCTCCATCTAGGGAGTATATATGATAATCAATGACATACTTATTTGGCATAGAAAAAGTATATACTTCTTCAAATACTTCAATTAGAGTACTTATCCAATCAAAGTAATATTGACGCAATCTCTTATCTTGAGAAATTGTATCTAAAAAAGGTTGTGAAAGTGGTGAGATAAATACTATAAAATTTGAATTTTTATTACTTTTTTTAATAAGTAAAGGAATTTTTGTACTGTTCTGCATTAACGTAAAAATCTTTATAATCACTTTTCGCTCTAGTCAAAGACAACTGTCTAGCTTTCCATCAAGAATAAAAAAAGAAACTTATAAATACTAGAAAACTTTTTGCTCCGACTACTAATCTTTTACTGTTTAGATAAAAGTATATTATAAATACAATTGGTAAAAATGCAAGTATAAATATATAAGAATTAAAGAGCATTAATAACTTTCCGATATATATTTATTATTTCTTCAACATGCTCATCCAAAGTTGGAAAATTGTCTTCTACAAATTTTCTACCATCTTTACCGATTTTTTCTGCTTTTTTTCTATTTTGATATAATTCAACTATTTTATCTTCAACTTCTTTCTGAATTAAGTTTTCTTCTTCTTTAGATAACATGGATGACTTTTTAATATTTTTAGCTACAATTGTAACAGCTTCACTGTTTTTAAATACTTCACCTATTTCTCCATATTCATATGTGATTACAGGTGTTCCATTTTGAAGCGACTCAATAATTGGATTATATGCAGTTAGAGATACAGAAAGATCTGTCTCTAAAAAGATTTTCTCAATTTTATCATATTCTAAATCTTTTTTAAAAAAAATATTCTTCTGTAAGTTATTTTTAATTATCACTGAATTTAATTTATTTTCATATTCTACATCTTGAGAAATACCAATTATATTTAATTCTATATTCTCCATAATTTCTGGAAATTTAATCCTAATGCTAACTAAAGCTGATACTAGTATGTGTATTTTTTTCCAAGGGTTTATTCTACCAACTTGAACTATACGAAATTTATTATCTGAATTCTCTTTTTTTATAGATTCAAATTTCTGTTCAGTTCTTTGATTTTTAACCATATAAAGTTTATTTGGAGAAATTTTTAATTTATCTAAATATAAAATTCTATTCGCACATCCATCTTCAGTACAAACAATAGCTTTACATCCCTTTGAATTTGCGATAATCCTATGTAGAATATATTTTAGCAATGTTTTAGGCTTAAAAAAATGTGTCTCTAGTTCATCGTTAAAGGTTGTACCAAACTGTCTCCAAATAAATGGTATTTTTTTAAACTTATAAAGTAAATAAGCTACAATAGCAGCATTAAATGTTTCTGCTATACATATATCATGTTTAGTTTTATTAGACAATATAGTTTTAAAAGCTTTTATTGGATTGCTATTCTCTTGCTTATTAATATAATTTATATATTCAACTTCAAGAGTTGCATTTCTAAGTTTATAATAGTCTAAACCATATTGGTATTTTTTATTTAAAACTTCAAATATTTTTACCATTCTATTGTTTGTACTATTATTAGAATAATTTAATCCCGTATTCCCAATAACTAAAATTTTCACATATTTTCCTTTCTTATATATACAATATACTCTTCATTTTCATAAAAATTATTAAATTTACTAAAATTATATTTTACATCTTTATCTAAGTATTTTTTATTTGCAACGATAAGATTAACTCCATACCCATTATATAAGTAATCAAAATCATTGGTATATATTTTATCTTCTGGCATTAACTTTTTATTAGAAACTAAATTAAATACATGATTTACTTCTATGGCAAGAGAATGTATTCCGGTCAATACTGACAACGGATAACTTATATATGAGCTTAAAATACCATGTATTACATAATGATCTTTTTCTTTAATATTAACATTTATATATTCCATAGCTTCTAAAAACTTTTTACCATAATTATCTGATGATTTTAAATACAAAACTAAAGTGAATGTATAAAGCAATATTTGAATAAATATAAGAATATATATATATTCTTCTTCTAAAGAAAATAATATAGCTATAGTTGTAAATATCACTAAAAAGTCCAAATACCTATCAGATTCACCTAGAAATAAGAAAGGTTTAAAAGATGTCAATAAAAAAATAATACAAAAAGAAATGATTAAATTAAAAATAAAACTATCCATAAAACCAAAATATAAAACTATAAAAATACCCATTAAGACATCTAAGTTTTTATAAAACATATTAAAAAAAGTAAGATCTGACATAAAAATGGCATATGCATTTTTTAAATCTCTATTAAGTACTAATTTAAAAAATAATAAATACTGAGAAAGCCTGTTTCTTTTTTTTACAGAGGGATGGTTAAATTGACCATATATTGCAAATTGATATGAGAATCGCAACTGTTGAAATAGAATATTTTTATAATGACCTTTACTTATAATAAATGCAAGAATAATACTTATAAAAAAACTACCAATAGGAATAAAATTTAGATATATAAAGCTAAAAACTATTGATACAAAAAATAGTACTTGAGAACCAAAAGTAGATGTATTTAAAGCTAATGAGGAAAATAATATTGCAAGAATAACAAATACATAGTTTTGTTCCAAAAAATAAGCATGCAAAAAAATAAAAAATAAAAAAATAAAAAATTCTCCAAAAACTCTTGGTGTAAAACTGTAAATCCTAGGCCCTGTAGATATTTTTAACATTGTTATTGAAAATCCCGTCAGTAAAAAATATAAAACTTCTGAATTATTAATAGTTTCAACAGCATAGAAGTTCATCAGATATAAAAAATAATAATATCCGATTATTACATATAAAGTGTCAATTACAGGTCCAATAAATTTTTCATACTGTATAACCTTATCTTTAAAAATAACTGCACTTACCCAATGAGCAAAATAAGGATAATCATATTTACCTCCAAGCTTAAATCCAAAATTACAATCAGGAAGTCTAAATTTATTCTTTACAATTGATAAAGAAGAAGATAAATGATACCATGTATCTGTATCAGTTTTGAAAGGTCTTAGTAATCTTGGTAATAATCTTATCCAAAATACAAGCAGTGAAGAAAGTAGAACTAATTCGTTCATTTTAAAACTTCCGTCAATCTCTTTCTATCAGGAAAATTAACCAAAACACCCATTCCTTTTTTTTGATAAACTACCATACTACCAACTGCACAGGCTGAGGCATTTGCTTTTTTTACTACTTCATCTATATGTTCAATAGTTCCACATCCACCATTGGCTATTACAGGTACTTGTACATTTTCAGTGATACTTTTAATAAGCTCTATATCATAGCCATCCCATCTACCTTCTCTTTCTACAGAAGTGATAAGAAGTTCTCCAACTCCAGAGTTTTCAAGTTCCATCGCCCAATTTAATACATCAGTGCTTTGTTTTTTTCTTCCATGATGGGAATAAACTTTTTTATTTCCAAAAAAAGAATTTTTCACATCGATAGAACCAACCACACTTTGTACCCCAAAGTGTTTTGATATATCTTCAATAAGTTTAAGATTATTAAAACTATTTGAGTTAATCACTACTTTTTCAAATCCTATTTCAAATATTTTTTTGGCATCATCTAAACTTTTTACATTTCCTCCATAACTAAGAGGCATAAAACATTCATTTGCTATATCTTTTAGTATTTTAAAGTTAATTTTTCTATTTTCTTTTGAAGCAAATATATCCAAAAATATTAGCTCATCTACTTCAAGTTCATTAAATATTCTTACAGTATTAACAGGATCACCTACATAGTTGTATTGTTTAAACTTTACTGTTTTTACAAGACTTTCATCTTTTAATAATAGACATGGTATTACTCTAGTTCGTAACATCTTTATATCCTTGCAAAGTTTTCAAAAAGTTTCATACCAAATTTATGACTTTTTTCAGGGTGAAATTGAGCACCATATATATTATCTTTTTGGATAGCACTATCAAACTCTACACCATAGTTTGATTTAAGAATAGAGTTTTTTTCATCTTCTACTTTTACAAAGTATGAATGTACAAAATAAAACCTCGTTTCATCAAACTCTTCAAATCCTTGAGTTAACACACTTTTATTTGATTTATTTACGATATTCCATCCCATATGTGGAATTCTATATTTTTTATCAATTTTATCTTTAAAGTTAATAGTTTTAGCAGGTACCCATCCCAAACCTTCCAAACTTCCCTCTTCACTGCCATTAGTCAAAAGTTGCATTCCAAGACAAATGCCTAAAACTGGTATTTGTTCTTTTAATGCTTTTTCATTTAATACTTCTTTTAAATCACCCTCATTTATCTTTTTCATAGCTGTATCAAATGAACCAACACCTGGTAAAAGTATCTTTGAAGCATTCTTTATTTTATCTATATCGCTTTCTATAGTTGCTTCTACTCCAATGTATTTAAACATATTTTTAATAGAACCTAAGTTTCCCATTCCATAATCTATTATTGTAATCATTTTTTAGTATCCTTTCGCATTGGAAAACAGTACTTAAGATAAAAACTCATAGGTACTAAATTTACCTTTGCTAATATTTTAAAAAGTGGTCTTAAAAGTTCAAATATTTTTTTATATGTTGGATATTGCGTCCATGATTTTGGCTTTCTTTTCATGACAGTTTCATATTCCTCATCACTTAACTCAAGTCTTTTTTTAAAATATTCTACTAGATCTTTTTCTATGTGAGGTGATTCATTGTATTCTATCCAAGCATCTTCTCGACTCATTCTTCCGTTTCTTGCAAGTGCAGATAAAGTATTATTTCTCATGTCGGTATTGAACTTTTGAGGTAAATAAACACTATGAACAAATGATGATATTCTATTTTCTAAATGATGTCCACCATAATACTTCCAATCATATTCTTTTTCTAAAAAGTCTCTAGCATCTTCTTTATTATAGTCTATGTACCAAAAAGGCCTTATTTTTCTAATTCTAGCAAATACACTCCAAAACAGAAATCGAGTTAATGTCATTAACGGGTATGACTTCATAGGTAATTGGCCAAACATTTTGTGAATTGACTTGATGTATCTTCCATCAAAATAAATTGATGAAATAGGAGAAATACCTTCTGTGATAAAGGAGTGACCTTCAAAAACATATTTAACATTATATTTCCATGCTGCTCTATACATTACTTCGGCAAGTGCTAAATCTGTGGGAGCATCTAACTCCAAAACATCTGATAAAAAAAATGCTTTATAGAGATCATCTGATTCTTTATTATCAATTACATGAGTATAAAGGTCAATATCAAGTGCTGTTAAAACCTTCCTTATATTTTCTGTAGCAATCGCGCTATTCCAAGTATTATCATAATGTACAGCAAGTGGTCTCAAGCCCAACTTTTTTACTAAATACAACATATATGAAGAATCTGTACCACCACTAACACCTATAATACAATCATATTTTTTACCTTTACCTGCTTTTTTTATATCTCTAACAATCTTAGAAAAATTATCATTACCTCTTTTCCCACCTGTTTGATATTCTTTTTTTAATGTATCTACTTGATGACAATAATTACATATGCCATCATGATCAAAAAAAATACCTGATACTCTTTCATCAAAAATACATTTTTTACAAACTACAATATTTGTATTTTCTAAACTTTCAAATTTTTTCATGATTAGCTTCTTTTATATTGTATTTAATTATTTTAGAAGGCACGCCTACTGATAGAGAATTCTCTTTTGTATCTTTAATTACTAAAGCGCCTGCACCAATAATAGAATTTTTTAAAATATTAATCATATCAATAATAGTAGCTCCTATACCAATGAAGGATTCAGATTCTACAGTAACGTACCCTGCTATTTTTACTCCAGGCGCTATAAAAGAATTCTCTTCGATTTTGGAATGATGAGCTACTAGACTACCTGTGTTTATTAAAACATTATCTTTAATAACAACATCATAATCGAGTATAACTCCAGGTAATATTACTATACCCTCACCCAATATACAACTACTATCAATATAGGCACTAGAATGTATAATATTAGCCAATGGCACTTTTCCTTTTAATATGTTGTAAGTATGTTTTCTTGCACTCATTTGTGAATAACCAATACCTATAATGACTGCGTCAAACAAATTACTTTGATAATCAGATATTACTTTAGGGATATTACCTAATAAAGTTATTTCCGAGCAGTCTTTTTCCTGTATAAAGTCATCATAATAGCCAACTACTTTTATCCCTGCATCATTAACTGCATGATATTCAATCATCTTTCCAAGTGTAGAAGCACCAACAATAGCTATTCTTTGAAGTTTAGTTTTTTTCATAATTTAAGTTCCTATCAATTATAGCTTCTTTTAGACCTCTTGCAACATAACCCGTATTAAAAGAAAAATTTGTTTCTATCTGTTCTTTTAAAATATGCTTTTTTATTAAGATTTCTGGTTCGTTATATCCCATTAATGCCCGAATAGATGTTGTTCCAGAAAATCTAGGATTTATTTCAAAAATATATACTTTATTATTATGCAATCTACATTGAACATTTATTGCTGCGCTTGCACCTAATTTTTTTACAACTTTTTCACATATTGATGTTACTTCTGGAAATTTACCTACATAACCTTCAGATATTCCACTACTGATTACTAAATTTCTCCCTAAGCTATCATTACCTGTTCTATTTTTAATTCTTATACGATTATTTAGTGCTGTTTCAATAGATTTATGAACTGCAATTGAATTTATAAATTCTGAATCCATACTATTTAATATACCGACAGTATACTCAGAATCTGGTGTACCAACATATTCTTGAACAATAAACTCATCATACATATTTAATAAATATGTAGCAAAAAGATTCACTTCATCTTTAGTTTGTGCAATCATAATATCTTTTGAACCACCAGCTCCAATAGAAGGCTTTATTACAGCAGGCAAAAAGTTTATTTTTTCAATATCTCTAATTGTTTTTATTGTAACACTTTGTGGGAAATCAAAACCATTATCTCTTAAAAAATCCATTGTTTTAGTTTTATCAGTACATATATCAATTACTTCATCAGAATTAATTGGTAACAAAATATTTTTTTGATGAAATATACTTCTATGTTTATTAAGTACTGTTAATTCTGCTTCAGACCCAGGAAACAAGACTTGCACAGTATGTTTATCACACAATTCTACAATAGTATTAATGTAATTATCATCACTTGCAAAAGGGACTATATATCCATAATTTCCTTCTGTTAATCCTTTACTGTTCTTATTAACATCTGTTGTAATAATATTTAAATTTAAAGAACTTAGTTTCAATGCTTTAATTATCTGTTCACCAACTCCACCACCACTTGTACCAGTAACCATCACATTTATTTTATTCATTATTTTCCCTTTTTAATATATTTATCAATTTTTCATTATATGATTTGAGACTAATTTGATTGCAGAAACCTTCAACATCAACAATAATTTTTTTTATACTTATATCTAAACTATTAGTATCTAAAACTACATAAGAAGGTTGTTGAGTATAGTCTCTTGGTTGACCTATTGAGCCTGGGTTTACAATACAACATCCATTATGATATTGAACAAATGGGATATGAGTGTGCCCAAACATATAATAGTCATATCGAGAGAATAACTCTTTATCTATAGAGGTTATATCATATACGTGATTTTCACTACTTTTAATATCTCCATGCACAAATAAGAATCTTTTCTTATCTATTGTTAAATCTAACATATCAGACCATGTAGTTACAAAATTTCTATTAACATTTGTTATATTTATTTTATTTTCTTCTACTCTATAAATTTTTTCATTTTCTTTATTATAGTTTAATTCATCTAAAAAATATTTTTCATGATTTCCTTTTATACATTGAGCATTAATATTTCGCAACCAATCTAATATATAGTTTGGATTGTCATAATAACCAATTGCATCACCAAGAAAAAATATCATATCAGCTTTTTCATCTTCAATTTTTTTCTGTATTATAGATAAATAAGAACTATTTGAATGTACATCAGATATTATAACTAACTTCATATATTTTCTTTTTTCCACTTAATATAATTAACAATAGCATCTTCAAATGATATAGTTTCTTCATAATGTAATTCTTTTTTTACTCTATCTAGAGAGAAATTACATAATTTTGTATTTTCTAATGGATCATCTTTCCCACCAATAACAATTTTCGATTTTGAGTTAGTTAGTTTAACAATAACTTGAGCTAAAGAAATCATATTTATATTTGACTTATTGACTAAGTCATATATACCATTTACTTTATACTCTATACATCTTTGAATACATTCATTTATATTACCAACATAAATAAAATTTTGTTCTCTTTCCCCTCTTCCATATACATTAATATCTTTATCTAATAATGCAGAATCAATAAACATATTAAGTACATTATTCTTTTTATTAAATTCTCCAAAAGGTGATGAAATTCGTAAACTTGCCGTTTCAATACCCTTACTTTCCATTATAGAACAAATATGTTCTCCCATAATTTTAGATAATGTATAATAATCTTTGATATCATATTTTATCACATTATTCATTGAACCAAAACTACTTAAATATATAAACTTTTTAACTTTTTTTTTACTTGCAAATTCTGATAAATTATGCATCATTTTTGTATTATCTATAAACAAATCAATATTTGCTTTATCAAAAGAGATTGGAATAATTGAGGCTAAGTGTATGATTATATCTATACTCGTATTTTTAAGTATTTCATCTATATCTGAATACAAATTATTAAAATTGTAATAATTTGTATTCCTTATTCGAGAGGTTGTTCCATATAATACAGTATATCCAGTACATTTGAAGTTTTTCACTAAATATTTACCGATAAATCCATTAGCACCAGTTATTAAAATATTTTTCACTTATACTCATTTATTTTTTCTACTATATATCCAATATTCACACCCTCATAACACGGAAATGTTATAGTATTTTCTTCTAGATACATTGCATTACTTTGTACATCATTATATTTGTTTTTATAATATGTTGTACCACTTAAGCAGTAAGTTCCTATAGTTGTTTCTACGTTATTTTCTTTTAAAAATTTTATTAATTCATCTCTATTTGTATTCATAGGAACTTTAAATACTAAAGACTGCACATTATACACTATACTATTAGATAAATTTTGTACTTTGAAACCTAATGGTTCAAGTGCTTTTATATACTCTTCTCTTATCTTATTTCTTGAATCAACAATACTATTTAGTTTTTGAAGCTGTTTTATCCCCATCACACATTGTAGTTCTGAAACTCGATAGTTATAGCCATAATCTATAAAGTCAAATTTGCCATCAGTTACTTTTGCACCATGATTAAGCTTAATATCAAAAAACTCTACATATTTTTCATCATTAAAAGTGACAGCACCACCTTCACCTGTAGTGAGTAATTTTCTAGGATGAAAACTAAAGCAAGTAATATCAGCTATATTTCCACATCTAATACTGTTTTCACTACTTCCTATAGCACATGCACCATCTTCGATTAAAGGAAGATTATTTTTTTTACAGATTTCTTTTATGTCATGAATTCCACTTGGATTTCCAAGAGCATCTACAAAAATAACTGCTTTTGTTTTTGATGTAATTTTAGCTTCCAATTGTTCTGGCGTCATATTAAAAGTATCTAAACAAACATCAGCAAAAACTGGAATAGCTCCTAGATCTTCTACTACATTTGCAGTTGCAGGAAAGGAGAAGTCTGAAACTATCACTTCATCAGAAGCTTTTATATCTAGAGCTTTTAAAGCCATAGTAAGTGCAGTAGTTGCAGAAGTAGTAAGGTAAGCATAACTTGCATCTGTGTAGTTTTTAATTTCATTTCTAAACTGATCTACAAATTTACCTTTAGTGAACCAACCACTTTCAAATATATCTTTAAAATCCTCTTGAACTTCATCAAAAGAGATATAAGGTTTTATTAATTTTATCATTTTATATTTTCCTGATACCATTTAATTGTTTTTTCTAATCCATCATCAAAAGATGTCAAATGATAATCTATCATTGATTTAATCTTTTTATTACAAGCATTATGACACTCTACATCTGCTCCTCTTGCTTCTTTTGCAAGTACAACACCTTTATAATCCATTATCTTCACTACTTTACTTATAACATCTTTCATAGATACTTGTCCATCTGTAGAGATATTTATACTATCAGCTTTTTCCATCTTTGGATAAAGTTTTATTATAGCATCAACTGTATCAAGTACATATATAAAGTCTCTACTTTGCAGTCCTGTACCATGTATTTCAGGATTGATATCATTTAATATTCTAAATGCAGTTATAGGTATGATACCAGCCATATAACCTTTGTGATTTTGTCTTGGTCCATAGTTATTAAAAGGTCTTACTATAAAAGCATCCAAATCAAACATATTTATCCAGCTGTTCACTGCTATATCAGCGGCTGCTTTTCCAGCTGCATAAGTAGTAGTAGGCTTTATAGGATGTTTTTCATCCATAGGTTCATATTCTGCTGTACCATAAACTTCAGAAGTAGAAAAATGGACTAGTGTCTTAAAATTACCTCGTCTTTGGTGCTCTAAAATATTTAAAATAGCATTTACATTTGTATCAAAGGCATTTTTGGGATTTACAAAAGAATAATTCAATGCTTTTGTAGCACAATTAAATACTATATCTATATCATGTTTTTCAAATATATAATCAAGAGAAGAAGTTATTTCTAAATCATCTTTATAAAGAATTGCACCTTTAGATATAGCATCTTTTAAATTCTCTTCACTACCTAAAAACATATTATCAATAACAACGACTTCCTTAGCACCATCTTTTATAAGTCTGTCTACAAGATGACTTCCTATAAATCCAGCTCCACCTGTAACTAAAATACCACTACCTTTAATATTTGGTCGATTTTGCATATTTCCCTACTTATTCATTTTTTTATCAGCTATTTCTAGAATTTTTTGTAATCTTATAGCTTGCTTTGGATTAGATATCGATTGTTTATTTTTTTCGATAGATTCTTTAAAGTGATCTATACTATTATATAAAGCATCTTCTTGTTTGATATACGGCATCCAAATATCACCATCTCTTGTTTTTACAGCATAATCTTCATAATCAATATCATCTCCATATAATACATCGACACCCTTATCATATATAGATAACTTTTCTGATTTTAAATCATCAAATACTACCATCTTTTTTGTTCCTGCTATTATAAGTTTTCGTTCTTTAAGTGGTGAAATCCAGCTTGACTGTATATGAGAAATAAAGCCTTCATATCTAAGTGTTAAAAAACATAAACTCTCTTTTGGGTTATAATATTTTTCGCCAACAGAGTTTATATAAAATGGTTCTTTCCCATCAGTAAGATAATCAATTATAGACAGATCATGCACTGCCAAATCCAACATAGCACTTACATCTTTTTTTATTTGTCCAAGGTTCATTCTCATAGCATCTATGTAAAGGATGTCTCCTAACTCACCATTCTCAATAAGAGATTTAATTTTTTTAATAATAGGATGAAATATCATAATATGATCTACATGTATTATAAGATTTAGTTCATCTGCTAATTCTTGTAACTCTTCTGCTTCTTTTACTGTAGATGTAAAAGGTTTTTCAACATATACATTTTTACCTGCAAGTAAAGCCTCTTTTACTAAATTATAATGCCCACTTGTCTCAACAGCAATAGCAATAGAATTTATATCAGTATTCTTTAAAAGTTGTTTATAGTCTAATTCATAATTTGTTTCAGCTATATATATAGACTTTGCTTTTACTAATCGCTCTTTCTTTATATCACAAATAGTATGTAATCTTAAACTTGGGTTTGCATGTATATTTCTAGCTACATTAGGACCCCAATACCCATATCCAATAAGCGCAATATTAATCATTTGGTTTTCCCACTATTTTATTTCCTGCTTTATCTATATAACTATAGTGTTTAGCAGGATTTCCCATTACTAAACTATATGGTTCTACATCTTTTGTAACTACACTTCCTGAAGCAACCATAGAGTATTCACCTATTATTACACCACAAACTATTGTTGCATTTGCACCTATACTAGCACCTTTTTTTATAAGAGTTGGCGTTATCTTCCAATCTTGTTCAAAAGCTCTTGGTACTTTATCATTTGTAAAACAAGCATTGGGACCAATAAAAACATCATCTTCGACTCTAACACCTTGATAGATAGAAACACTATTTTGAATTTTACAATTATTTCCTATTTTAACTTGAGTATCAATATATGTATCTTTAGAAATTATGCAATTATGTCCTATTTCACTTTTTTCCCTAATTTGAGAATTTATCCAAATTTTTGTACCATTTCCAATAATTGCTTCTGGTGATACTTTTGCTGTTGAATCTATATATATATTATCCATTTACCACCTCTATAATATAATCTTGTTCTTCATCTTTTAAAAATGCAGACATTGGTAATGCCATTATATCAAGTGATATTTTCTCAGTAATTGGAAAATCTCCTTTTTTATATCCCAAATATAAAAAAACTTCTTGTAAATGCAATGCTAAAGGATAGTAGATAGCGGTAGGAACTCCTTTATCATTACATTTCTGAATCATTTCTTCTCTATTTTCTACTCTTATACAATATTGTGCCCATGCTGATGTTGAATTATTTTCTACAAAAGGTGTTATAATATTGTTTAAATTATTATGATATTTTTTAGCTATCTCTTGCCGTTTTTCAATTTCATTTTGAAAATACTTTAACTTTACATTTAATACACCTGCTTGAATAGTATCAATTCTACCATTTATCCCTATTTTACTATGATGATATTTCGAAGATTGGCCATGATTTAAAATAACTCTCATATTATCAGCTAATTCATCATTATTTGTAAATACTGCTCCACCATCACCATAACAACCTAAAGGTTTTGCAGGGAAAAATGAAGTAGTAGAAATATCTGATAAATTACACGATTTTTTACCATTATATGTAGCGCCAAAACTTTGAGCTGCATCTTCAATAACTTTAAGATCATATTTTTTTGCAATTTTATTTATTTCATTCATATTAGATGTTTGTCCAAAAATAGATACAGGCATAATAATTTTAGTTTTGTCTGTAATTTTTTCTTCTATTTTAGATGGGTCAATATTATATGTGTTTTCATCTATATCGACAAATACAGGAATACCACCTAAAAAAGCTATCATTTCAGCAGTTGCAATGAATGTAAAAGGAGTAGTGATGACTTCATCACCTGGTTTTATATCAAGTGCCATCATAGCAAGTAGTAATGCATCTGTCCCCGAAGAACAAGCTATTGCATGCTTAGCCCCAGAAAATTTCGATAAATTGTTTTCAAGTAAATTAACTTTTTCTCCCATAATATAAGAAGAACTATCTAAAACATTGTGTATCTCAATGTCTATTTCATCCTTATATTTTTGGTATTGTGCTTGTAGGTCTATAAAATTTATTTTCATATTCTATTTTTCCTCTATTAAAGTTACTGCATCATTTTCTAATTTATATTTTGAATTATCAAATGAATCAATAGCAATATTATTTTCATTAAACTCTAATCTATTTCCTGCCATCGAAACCCAACCAATTTGTTTCGCTGGTACACCAACCATTAAAGCAAAGTCTTTTACATCTTTATTTATTACAGTTCCTGCTCCAACTAAAGCATATTTTCCAATTGTATTCCCACAAACAACTGTTGCATTTGCACCAATTGAACACCCTCTTTTTAGTAAAGTTATTTTAAATTCTTCACGTCTAACGATAAAAGATCTTGGATTTATTACATTTGTAAAAACCATCGAAGGACCTAAAAATACATCGTCTTCTACTTCAACACCTTCGTAAATAGAA
>Ga0193963_1000706_pt1 | contig 17240 bp, 21 predicted proteins | sample FB_6_MG_FD_140359 | JGI IMG/M metagenome (GOLD analysis project Ga0193963, IMG submission 140359) | Microbial mat bacterial communities from the Broadkill River, Lewes, Delaware, United States - FB_6_MG | ecosystem: Environmental > Aquatic > Freshwater > River > Microbial mats | place: USA...
AAATCCTTTTAAATATTAATTTTTTATTTTCGTTTGTTTGATAAGTGTATTATAGATTTTTTATGTGTATCTTGCGTAAAGAGTTCGTTTATTGTTTGTGTAGTGAGATTTAAACAATATATTAACTCTAGTATCATAAAATGGCAGTAAGGTATGTAAAAGTTAAAAGGACACATCTAATGTTAAACGCTAATGACAATCATCAACACTTCAAAATATTCAAACCACATGGTTTTTTAAGTCAGTTTGTACAAGAAGCTAAAAGAAAGAAAAAGCTATTAGGTGATTTATTTAATTTCCCTGATAAGACTATGGCTATTGGCCGTTTAGATCATGACTCAGAAGGATTATTGTTACTTACAACTGATGGTATGATGAGTTATAAAATAAGAGACAAAGGTATAGAAAAAGAGTATTATGTACAAGTTGATGGAGATATTACCGAAGATGCAATGACTAAGCTTCAAAATGGTGTTGAAATTACAGTTAACTCAAGTAAATATCAAACACTACCTTGTAAAGCATTTACTCTTGATATTGAACCTAAACTGCCCAATCGTGGACGTAATATTCGTGACCAAAGACATGGACCTACAAGTTGGATTTCTATTACTTTATGTGAAGGTAAAAAGCGCCAAATAAGAAAAATGACAGCAGCTGTTGGTTTTCCTACTTTAAGACTAGTTAGAGTTAGAATTGGCGATATTCACATTGATGAGATGAATGCTGGTGATGTTGTTGCACTAGCAAATTTTAATGATGTAATTGAGTGACAGTTTCAGATATAGACGGATGTCTAAAGATAAATTAAAACTTTTTATTCTTCAGTTACATCAGGCATATAATCTAAACTATCATGAATTGCATGATGAATAAATGAAAGTTTTGTTCTTACAGCTTGAGTTAAAACAAATGGGTAAGCATCATTCATCCCCATACTACGATTTAATGAATTAAGAATAATTGCAAAATCCATCCATGTATCTAAAATTGTATCTATTGATGTTTGAGAAGAAAAGAAATATGAATCTTGTGGTAAATTTAAATTTCCAACATGTTCTTTTATATCCATTCTTCCTGTTGTTGAACCAGTAATATTAAAGTTTTTTGCAGTTTCTAATGTATCCATTATATGCATATAATGAGCCCATGTTTCTGCCCAATCTTCATAAGGATGCATTGTTGCATATTCACTAATAAAATCTTTATCCCAATCTTTTGGTGCACCATTTTTATAATATTTTTTAAGTGCTTTTGAGTAATCTTCTTCATCATCTCCAAAATACTTTTTACATAATTCATGTTTCTCTTCAGAAATTAGAATTAGTTTATTAAAATAGTAGTGTCCTAGTTCATGTCTAAAATGACCAAGTAATGTACGATATTTTTCACTCATAGCAACTTTCGTATGTGATCTAGCTACTTCATCTGCTTCAGCTAAGTTAATAGTGATATGACCATTGTCATGACCTGTAAAAACAGCTTCTTGGTCTTCTAATTTGCTTACAAAGTGATCTTCTACATCTCTATCAGTTATAAAATCAAAACTCAAACCACTTTCTTCATTTTGAACAATATTTTCTAATGGTAGGTTTAATTCTTTTAAAGTATAAATAGCACGACGTTTTGCAACTTCCATTTTTTTCCATAAAGGAATATGTTTAACAATAGTTAAATCAGGAATCGTTTCATTAAAACGACAAGCAAAACACAATACTTCGTCTTTATCAGGCACTGGTTCAAAAGTATCCATGTTTACCATACCATTACAAGCTTGATATGTTTTGTGATTATCACATTTTTGATAAGGTACTTTTGATTGTGATGCTTTATAATAATAACCGCTTTCTTCATCAAAATCATAAGGTTCAACTTTATTAAAAGTGTCATCAACTCCTACAACTCTTTCACAAGCAACACAAGATTGGCTTTCAAAAAATAGTATTTGTTGATTTTCACAACTACATTTAAATGTTCTCATTTAGGTACTCTACTTATTATATGGATTTGTTAGATATAAAAAACGCAACTATTGCATATAGAAGCTTTTAAAAGGATTAAAAGTATACAGCTGATTACTTTTATCTAATTTATTGTTAAGTATAGATTTATTTAATGTACAGTAAATTGTGGCAATTTTAAATAAGGACAATTATGGATAATACTTTAATTTATATACCTTTGGCATTTATAGCTTTTATCGCTTATAAAAAATACGCTCAGTATAAGGTCTTAAAACTCGTTCCATCTTTACTTAAAGAGGGTGCTTTGATTATTGATGTTAGAAGTGTAGATGAGTTTACTATAGCAAATAAAAAAGGAAGTATAAATATACCCATAACTTCGATTAATGAAAAAATATCACAAGTTGATAAAAATAAACCTATAATTCTTTGTTGTGCAAGTGGAAGTAGAAGTGCAATAGCAAAGCGTGTTTTTATTTCTAAAGGATTTAAAAGTGTTCATAATGCAGGTTCATGGCATGCTCTAAGAAAATTTTAAACATTTATTACTAAGGAAGATATTATTTTTACAATCAAAGAAATGTGGATTTTTCCAATGTGTGTTACAGTATATCTTCTTATGGATATATATTATGAAATTCTAGGAGGAATCTCTCTTTACTTATTTTGTATAGTTGCTTTTGGTGTAATTTTTGCCTTTTCCTTTATAATTACTAGAAAAGGTAAACGTTTGGAATACGTTGGTATATACTTTATGACTTATTTAATAACTAGTATATTTTGTATAGTAATGTTATTCCCTCAAACGAGTAGAGAGCAGTACTTAGAAGCACCAGTTCTTAATAAAATTAGAAAAAGCACATCAAGATCAACTGGAGTTTATGCATATCTTCTAGAACTTAATATTAATGACAAAGAAAAGTTTGAATATTTTGTACCAAAAAGAATTTGGAATAATATAAGACCAAAAAATATTGTTTTTGTATTTTATAAAGAGAATATTTTTGGTTTCAAAGTTGTTAAGGATGTTAGACAAACGATTGAAAAAAGAAAAAGGTATTAATAAATCTAGCAAGTGTACTAATAAAACAATCTACTTAGTTCTTGAAATTTGGACTTCAAGTCCTCGTTTTAAAAACTAGATTATTTTTAATCTAGTTTATTTGTTAGACTTTCTCCAAAGGCTTCTTCTATATATGGCGAGATTTGCCACTGATTTTTAAACTCTTTGTATTCATTTACTACTTTTTGTATATTTTGTGTATCTTCAAAAAAAGCTCTTATCATAATATTTTTAGGTGTGTGTTCCATATCTACAAATTCTAAAACTTGCGTACGATAACCCATGATTTCTAATACATTCGCTCTTACACTATCTGTTAAAAGTGAAGCTAATTTTTCTTTTATAATTCCAAATTTCATCATTGGATTCATCTTTTGATTTTTGATTTTCTTTAAGAATTCATGTTGACAACAAGGAACTGCAAGTATTACTTTAGACCCCCAATTTACTGCTTTTGCCAAGGCTTCATCTGTTGCTGTATTACATGCATGGAGTGAAATAACCATATCAACATTTGAAAATTGATTAAATCCTTTAATATCACCTTGCTCAAATATTAAATCATCAAAGCTAAGTTTTTTAGCTAGGTTTGAACAAAATTCAATAACATTTTCTTTTAAGTCAAGTCCTACAATTTCTACATTGTAACCCATTTTTAGTACTAAATAATCATAAAGTGCAAAAGTTAAATATGCTTTTCCACAACCAAAATCAATGATTCTAATAGTTTTATTTTTATCTAAATAAGGAATACAATCAGAAACAAGCTCTAAATATCTATTTATTTGCTTAAACTTATCATATTTTGAGTTTACAATTTTCCCTTCTTTTGTCATAATTCCAAGTTCAATTAAAAAAGGTGTTAACTCGCCTTCATTTAGAATATATTTTTTCTTTCTATTATGAGAGGCTTCTTCAAACTTTTTTGTAGGTTTTTTTTGATTGATATTTAACTTACCTTTTTTATTTATTAAAACATGATAATCAGATTTAATTGTATTAATAAGTGCTTGTTTGAAATATGTTTCAAGAAGCTTTGTCATTTCTTCTATTGTTTCATTATTATTTAGATTTTTATGTTCTACATTTTTATCATAGAAGTATTCAAATTGATATTTTTCTTCATTTTTTATGATTACTTTTTTTATTGTCACTTTATTAAAAGTTTTTGAAGCTTTATTTCTTATTCCAGAAAAACTTGCAGATATTATACTTTCTTCGTTTATTACTTTTTTTACTAATTCAGATATATTTTCCAAAACTTTAAAACTCCTATTTTTTGTATGATATCAAAACACAAGTGAAGTTTAATTAAAATACGAAACAAATATATAAAAAGGCAATGATAATGTCAATAACAAGACAAATAATATTTTTAGCAAAAAAAGATTGTATTAATGAATTAAAAGCACTATTAAAAACAACAATTGAAGGTAGTAAAAAAGAAGAAGGATGTTTAATGTATGAAGTCTTTCAAACAAAAAACAATCCAGTAGAATTTATTGTTATTGATTCATGGGAAAATGAAGAAGCTTTAAATGCACATTATGAAAGTGAACACTATTTACATTTTATAAACAACTTCCAACAATATAATGCTCATATAGAGCCATTTGAACTTGAAGTTTTATAAAAATTAAGGATTACACTAATGAAAAAACAACGTAGAATTATAAATGCTTTAGTTCTAATAATAGTTTTAATAATGGGATACATTACTTTTTTTCCAGGAAGAGAAGCTATAAGTGAAGAGATTAAAAATAAACACTTTACAAATATAAGTATAAATAAACTTTATAAAATTAAAAATGCAAATGAAAGAAAATACTTTGTAATAGAAGATAAAAAAACTATCAAAGTTTTTGAAGTAGATGAAAATACAAATGAAATTCAAAAAAAGACAATAATTCCTTTTGATGAATACTGGTTTACAGAAAAAAACCAAGGAATAGATACATATTTAGTTCTTTTTAAAAATACTACAAAAACTGAAATACTGCTTTTTGATAATGATATCAGAACTTTAAGTAAAGAGTTAAAATAGATTTAAAGTTCAAAAGTTAAATAATACTTTTGAACCATATTTGTGAAAAAATATCAATTGCATCTTCTATTTCATTTTCTTGAAGACCCCCAAAGCCCATCATTATTGCTTGCCAATTATCTCCACTTCTTGTTTTTGCAAAGTAAAGTTTTAGTGATTCTTCTTTTGATAATTTTATTAACTTATCCCAATTAAGAGGAACACTTGGGTTTATGAGTATTGCAAGACCTCCACCTTGTGATTCTATTTTTATTGTATTTTTTAGTTTTTCTTTTAATAGTTTAAACATTAAATTATGTTTCTTTTTATTTAATGTTCTAATTTTACGTAAATGCTTATCCCAATGTCCTTTTTTTATAAACTCTTCAAGTACTTTTTGTGTAGTCAAACACACTCTTGCTCCATGATATGAAAAGTCTTTTTTAAATTTATCAAGTAAAGTATTTGGTAAAACTAAATAACTAACACGAAGACTAGGTGAGAGTGCTTTTGAGAATGTACCAATATAAATAACACGTTCTTCTTCATCTAAACCTTGAAGTGAAGGTATTGGTCTATTTTGATATGTTAATTCACTGTCATAATCATCTTCAATTATAAAAGCATTCTTTCTTTTTGCCCAATCAAGAATTTTAAACCTATTTGATATAGGTATACTAACTCCTGTTGGATATTGATGAGAAGGTGTTATATATACAAGCTTTGCTTTTGAATTTTCTAGCTGCTTAATATCAATTCCATCTTTATTTATATTTATTCTATTTATATTATAAGAATGGTTTTCAAAAACTTTTCTTGCAACATGATAACCTGGTTCTTCTATTGCTAAAGTGTCAAAATCTTCTTTTAATATCATTGCCAATAAGGACATACAGTCTGCAAATCCATTTCCTAATATAATTTGATTCTCATTACACTTGACTGCTCTTGAATGGTTTAAATATTTTGCAATTTGTACTCTTAATCCTAATTCACCTTGATTATTTGTATATTCTCCTAAATTAATTTGATTATCTATTACTTTATTAAAAACTCTTTTCCATGTTTTTAAAGGAAAAGAGTCTTTTTCTAATTTTGCTGGTGCAAAATCATATTTAATTATATTTACTTCTATATTTTTATCATTTATTTGTTTAGAAATTTTAAAGTTACTTGTATTTGTATTTATTACGTAATATCCACTTTTTGGTCTACTATTTATAAATCCTTCTACTATTAATTGAGAGTAAGCAGTTTCAACGGTGTTTTTACTAATATTGTAAGAACTAGATATTTTTCTTATTGAAGGTAACTTTTGATCAATCGTATAGTTTGAAATGATATCTTTTTTTAGTTCTTCAAAAAGTTGAATATGAAGAGGTTTTTTAATTTTAGGATTAAGTATATACAAAACTGTCCTTAATATTTTTTTATTATTTGGCACTTACAATAAGTACACTTTAATGATATACTACACAAAAAAAATAAAAGGAAGGTTTAATGAATATTGGAATTTATATTTATGATGATGCAGAGGTATTAGATTTTTCTGGACCTTTTGAAGTGTTTTCTGTAGCTTCAAGGTTTTTAAAAGAAAGTGAAAAGTTTAATGTTTTTCTAATAAGTGAAAATAAAACTACGATAATTGCAAGAGGAGGGTATGAAGTAAATTCAAAATATACTTTTACTAATCATCCAATTTTAGATGTTTTAATTGTTGTTGGTGGAGTACATACAAAAGAAGTAAAAAAACAAAATGTAATTACTTGGATTACTAATCAAGCTAAAAGTACTAAACTAATAGCTTCTGTTTGTACAGGTGCATTTTTATTAGCTCAAGCAAAAGTAGTAATAAATCATAAAGTAACTACTCATTGGGAAGATATAGAAGACTTAAAAAATGATTATCCCCATTTAGATGTTATAAAAAATGTTAGGTGGGTAGATGAAGGAAATATAGTAAGTTCAGCAGGCATATCAGCTGGTATTGATATGAGTTTACATTTAGTTTCTAAACTTCATAGTAATGATTTAGCTCTTAAAACAGCAAAACAAATGCAATTTGATTGGACAAAGAATAATTAAGATGAAAAAAATACATGAAATAAAAGACAAGATTTTAATAAATGGTGTTTTGGAAAAAGTAGAGTTTGGAACACTTGCTTTATGTTTTGAAAATAAACCATATTCTTTACCTTTAAATTTTGTACAGTTCAAAAATGATATTTATTTTCATGGTACTAAGAAGGGAAAGAAAATAGATATGATAAAAGAAAATTCTAATGCTAGTTTCTCAGTTGTTGAAAATATATCTTTTCTACCTTCTTACTTTAGTACAGCAGATGAAAATGCATCACCTGCAACTCACATGTATAAATCTGTAATAATTGATGGAATTATTGAAATAGTTGAAGATTATGAACTAAAAAAGTCAGCGTTATCTGCATTAATGGAAAAATATCAAAAAGAGGGTGGATATAAAACTTTAGATGATGAGATGTATGAAAAAATTATAAATGCTACAGGTGTTTATAGATTAATAAATAAAGAAATTAGTGCAAAGTTTTACTTAGGACAAAACTTCAATGAACAAAGGTTTAAAAGAGTAAGTGAACATTTAAAACAAAGAGGAAGAAAAGAAGATTTAGCTACTTTAAAAATATTAGAGGAGTTTAGAAAATAACTCCTTTATATTTATTTAGTTTGAATATTTGCTGCATATCCAAGATTGGAACGATTTTTTATTATTCCATAATAAGTTTGATCTCTTATTTTTTTAATCATATTTCTAAATGTATAAATAGAAACATTATCTTTTTTCCAAGATACTTCCATTAGTTTTTCAACAGAAACGATTTCGCCATTAGCTTGGATAAGGTTACGTAAAAGTTCTTTTCCAATTCTTGTTAAGAGAACTTCTTTGTTTTCTTTATCATATAGTTTATTTAATTGTTTATTATAATTAAAACCTTCTCCTAAATCTATTCTTAATAAATCATATTCTATTAAATCTAAAATATATTCTGAGTCGGTTAAATTTCTTCTTTTGAGTTTATAAGATAATTCATTTTCTAATTGTTCTGATAATTTAAAAGTTATTGTCCTCATATAATCTCCTTTAACTTTAAAGAGATTATACATTAAATTTATTTAATAACTAATATAAGTCCTATAAAATAGATAGTTATCATAATAATAATTTTATAACTTTTTATATGCTTCCGAAGAATAACATTGTTAAAATTATTGATTAAGTTCTAATTTTTTTAATATATCTATAAATAGATGGCTCTGACATAGCAAGTTTATTTGCCACTTCTTGAACAGAACCTCTTATATTGAAAATTCCACACTCTTCAAGTGCTTTCATTACTTCTGTTTTTTCTTTAGGAGTCATTCTTGTAGGAGTTACATTAAATTGGTCAATAATTGTATCAATTTTATTAAGTGTTAACTCTTGTCCATCTGAACTTAGATTTTCTTTGATAATATTTAATGATGATAATTTATCATCAACATAATTAGGTAATAAAGAAGTTAAAAAAGATAAAGAGTTTTTTACTTCTTGATAATCTGAGTTTAAACCTAATGCTCCAACAATTTTATTTGAATCATCTCTAATAAAGTATGTAGAAGAGTATAAAAGTTTGCCTTCAATATTTTTTGAATTATAATTACAAATAAACTGTTTATTTCCTTTTGATTCGCTAAGAATAAATTCTAACATTAAATCTGTAATTGAATCTCCAATTTTTCTACCACTTATATGTCCATTTACTATATAAACAATTGACTTTTGATAATCAGTTAAATCATGAAGTATCACTTCCGTGTTTGAGCCTAGAACTTCTGCTAAAAAATCTGCAATTGATATGTATTTATTAATATATTTATTCAAAAAAAGCCTTAGATATTTTATGAAGAGTTATTATAGAAGAATAATAAATTATTGTCAAAAAAATGATAAAAAATTATTACAATAATAAATTTGTATTAAAAATATACAATAAAAGTATAAAAATGATAAAAATTTATTATATAATACTTTTAATGAAAATAAATTATCATAAAAAAGGAATAAAATGAAAGCTATTAACTCAACAAAAGCACCAAGTGCAATCGGACCATATTCTCAAGCTGTGGACAAAGATGGTTTTATCTTTGTATCTGGACAATTACCAATTGATGAAAATACAGGAGAATTTGCAGGAGATGACATTGCATCACAAGCAAGACAATCAATGGAAAATATCAAATATATTTTAGAAGAAGCTGGATTAGAAATGAAAGATATTTCAAAAACTACTATACTATTAAAAGATCTTGAAGATTTTGTAACTGTTAATGAAATTTATGGAGAGTATTTTACTGTGCCTTATCCAGCACGTGCAACATATGAAGTTACAAGATTGCCAAAAGATGCTTTGATTGAAATTGAAGCAATTGCTAAAAAATAAAAAATAAAATTTATTATAAAATTAATGGAGAAATAAAATGAAAAAAGATGTGATTATTGTAGGTGGTGGTTGTATTGGACTTATGAGTGCATATTGTTTACAAAAAAGTGGTAGAAGTGTAACTGTAATTGAAAAAAATGATATTACAAATGGTACATCTTTTGGTAATGCAGGATTATTGTCAGCATTTAAAAAAGCTCCATTAAGTGCTCCAGGAGCTATTACTGATACTATTAAATTAATGTTAAAAGGAGAATCACCTGCAAGTGTTCATCCTACATTTAATTTACATTTATATAAATGGCTTTTAAAGTTTGCTGCAAGTTCAACTGAAGCTAGATTAAGAAGAACATTAGCATTATTTGAAAGATATGGGCAAATTAGCTTAGATATGTATGAAGCTATGGTTGAAGATGAAGGAATGGATTTCCATTTTAGAAAAGATGGATTACTAATGATTTATACAGAGCAACAAACATTTGATGCAAAAGCCGCTCATTGTACAGACCCAGATGCTTATGAAATTCTTTCTAAAGAAAAAACTAAAGAGTATATGCCAATTTTAAATGATAAGGTAATAGGTTCTATTTTATTAAAAGAAAATGGTCACATTGATCCAGGTGAAATGATGCTTGAATTAAAAAAATATTTAGAAGCAAAAGGCGTTGAGTTTCTTTTAAATGAAGAAGTAGATAGATTAGAGTTTGAAGGTTCAAAAGTTAGTAAAATAAGAACTTCTAAAGGTGTTTATGAAGCTGAAACATTTATTCTTTCAACTGGAGCTGATGATAAACTTGCACGACAAGCTAAAAACAAATTTATGATGACACCTGCAAAAGGTTATAGTCTTACATTTAAAATGAATGAAGAATTAATGCCTAAAACTACATCATTATTTGCAGATCTATTTATTGCAATGACTCCAAGAAAAGAAACACTAAGAATGACTTCAAAACTAGAACTTGGAACTACAGATCCATCAATTGTAAAAAAACAAATTGATAGTATGAATAAAAACTTAGCTCAATATACAAATGAATTTGAAAGAAGAGATGTTGTTGAATGGTCAGGATTTAGACCACTTACTCCAAATGATATTCCAATTTTAGGATTTGATGAAAACTATAAAAACTTAGTTCATGCAACTGGTTTAGGATGGTTAGGAATTACATTTGCCCCTTCAATTGGAAAAATTATCAATGATGTTATTACTATTGATAAGAAAAATGAAACTAATGCGGATATTTTATTGTTTTCATCATTTTTTCAAGGATAGATTTTAAAGAAAGAGTTTTTCTCTTTCTTTAGTTAAAAAAAGCTTATTTACTAAATCAATTAATTAATAATTAGTTAGATACGTAACAAAAAATTAATAATGTAATGTCTTATTACATTATGTAAAATAAAAGGAGATATCATGAACAAGTTTAAGAATGTGCTATTTTATATGGCAATGATGTGTATACCAAGTCTAAGTTTTGCAGAGGAAATTGTAGGGATTGATCAGAAAATCGATCAATTTTTTACTACATATTTTGGTTGGTTTGCAAGTGCAATTTTTTATGGTGTAAAAATAGAAGATGGAGTAACTTTTCCCCTTATTGTTGGTTGGTTATTTGTTGCTGCAATAGTTTTTACTTTTTATTTTGGTTTTATACAATTAAGAAAATTTAGATTATCTGTAGATATAGTATCAGGTAAATATTCTGATCCTAAATCTAAAGTACCTGGTGAAGTTTCACATTTCCAAGCACTTACTACTGCTTTATCAGGTACAGTTGGCCTTGGAAATATTGCAGGAGTTGGTGTTGCTTTAGCAATTGGTGGACCAGGAGCTACTTTTTGGATGATTGTTTGTGGTTTATTCGGAATGGCTTCAAAGTTTACGGAGTGTACACTAGGTGTAAAGTATAGAAATGAGAATGCTGATGGTACAGTATCTGGTGGTCCAATGTACTACCTATCAAAAGCATTTAAAGAAAAAGGTAATGTAAAAACTGGTAAATTTTTAGCTGTTGGTTTTGCAATTATGACAATATTTGCAGCACTTGGTGCAGGAAATATGTTTCAAGGAAATCAAGCTAATGCGATGATTGTTCAAACATTTGGAATTGCTCCTGGTTATGGTTGGGTTACAGGTATTGTTTTTGCTGTACTTGTTGCAGGAGTTATCATAGGTGGTATGCCTTCAATTGGGTCTGTTACTTCAAAATTAGTTCCTTTTATGGCAGCTTTATACATTGGTATGGCACTTATTGTTTTAATCTCTCATTATGATCAAATAGGCGGTGCTTTTGAACAAATATTTGTAGGAGCATTTACTGGTGCTGGTGTTGCAGGTGGTTTTATTGGAGCATTAATACAAGGACTAAAAAGAGCAACTTTCTCAAATGAAGCAGGTGTTGGATCAGCTGCAATTGCGCATTCGGCTGTAAAAACTAAAGAACCAATAACTGAAGGTTTTGTTTCTTTACTTGAACCGTTTATTGATACTGTATTAATTTGTACAATGACAGCTTTAGTTATTACTATTTCAGGAATGAATACAGGTGAACTAACTGGTGTTGCATTAACTGCTGCTGCATTTACAGAAACTGCATCTATTTTTGAATATCTTTTAGCACTTGCAGTAGTTATGTTTGCCTTTTCAACAATGGTATCATGGTCATATTATGGACTAAAAGCATGGACTTATCTTTTTGGTGAAGGTAAAACAACTGAACTTGTTTATAAAGGAATGTTTTGTTTATTTGTAATTGTTGGTACAAGTATAAGTTTTGGTGCAGTTATAGACTTCTCTGATGCTGCAATGTTTGCAATGTCTATATTTAATATTATTGGGTTATATTACCTAATGCCAATTGTTAAAGAAGAACTTAAATCTTACCTTTCAAGAATTGAATCTGGAGAAATTAAAAAATATAGATAAAAGTATAAATGGTAGCTTCCTTTTTATAAGTGAAGCTATTTATACTTATTAAAATCTTACCTTAGGTTTAGTAAATATTCTTATGGTAAAATTATACCTTATAGAATAGTAGGAGAAATGTACGTGAATTTATCAAGACCTGTGTGGGCTGAAATTAATTTAGATAATTTAGCTCATAATATGAAAGAAACAAGAAGAGTTGTAAATAAAAATACATTAATTACAGCAGTTATAAAAGCTGATGGATATGGCCATGGTGCCGTTTGTATTGGACAAACTTTACTTGATAATGGAGCTAATAGATTTGCAGTTGCTACTTTAAGTGAAGCTATACAATTACGAGCATCTTTTCCAAATACTGAAATAATGGTTTTAGGTTACACTCCAAATGACTTAACAGAAGATATTTTAGCAAACAATATTATTCAAACTATTTATACTTTAGAGCAAGCAGAATACTTTTCAAAATTAGCACTTTTATCAAATAAAAAAATTACAGTACATATTAAACTTGATACAGGAATGAATCGTTTAGGTATGCAAGAAAGCCAAGAAACAATTGATTCTATTTTACAAATGAGTAAACTTGAAGGCTTATTTATAGAAGGAATTTTTACGCATTTTGCAATGGCTGATGAAATTGATAAAGAATATACTAACAATCAAGTAAAAAAATATAAAAAAATAGTTAATACCTTAGAAGAAAATGGTTTAAATATTCCTATTAAACATGTATCAAATAGTGCAGCTATTATTGATATGCCTGAACTTAATATGGATATGGTTCGTGCTGGTATTATGTTATATGGTTTATATCCATCAAAAAATGTTAATCAAAATAATGTAAATTTAAAAGAAGTAATGTGTTTAAAAGCGAAAATATCTCAAGTAAAAGAAATACCTAAAGGTACAGGTGTTAGTTATGGTTTAAAATACAAATGCTCTAAAAATTCAAAAGTTGCAACACTTCCAATAGGATATGCAGATGGTTTTACACGTATGTTATCAGGAAAAGCATCAGCAATGCTTCAAAATAAAAAAGTTCCCATTATAGGAAATATTTGTATGGACCAATGTATTATTGATATAAGTGGTCTTGATGCAAAAATTGATGATGAGGTTGTTTTATTTGGTGGAAATGATAAAAATGGAATTTCTATCACTAGTGTTAGTGAACTTTTAAATACAATTAATTATGAAATAGTTTGTATGGTTGATAAACGTGTTCCTAGAGTATATATAAAAAATGAAAAGGCAATTTACTATAAAGATTATCTCAAACTTATTACAAGTTAATTCAAATTTTAATAGAATACGATAATTATAAACATTAAGGTAAAACATGTCAAGAAAAAACACTTCAAGCGTTGATACAACTAAAGGTGATAAGATTGCAATGAAGTCTAATCAAAATAAAAATCCTGTATTAGTTGATTTTAATCACAAAGAGATTGGTAAGCAAGTAGTAAACGCTAGAAAAGGTGCAAATGTAGATTTAGCAAAAGCTAAAGCTAAGAAAAAAGCCAAAATGGCTAAAGCTTCAAAAAAGAAGAATAAAAAATAAAATAGATTTTTTAATTAACAGAAAATTTAATTTCTGTTAATTAAGTTCTTTTTCTAAACCTTTTAAAATTTCTTTGTATTCTGAAGTTTTATTTGCTCCCATTCGTGCAATTTTATTATTAAATATAATAGTTGGAATTGCATAAACACCTTGGTCTCTCCAAAACTTCTCTTCATTTTCAATAGCTTTAATTTCTTTTTCATCATCTAAAAGTTTCATTGCCTCATCTGCATTTAATCCAACTGCTAAAAGTTCTTCTCTTAAAACACTTCTTTGGCTAATATCTTTTCTTTCTCCAAAGTATGCATGTTGTAATCGTACTTTTAATTCTGTTTGCCTATTAAATTTTTTTGCATATTTAAGTAAGATATGAGAATTAAATGAATTTACTTTTTTCATTTCAGCAAAATAGTCAAATTCAAATCCTGTTTCTTTTCCTAAATTTGTCACTCTATTTCTTGTTTCTTGAAGCTTTTTCTCAGTTAAATTATATTTATCCATTAAGTATTCATTCGCATTTCTACCTTCTCTTGGCATATCAGGGTTAAGCTCAAAAGGATGCCATACAATTTCAACTTTTTTATTGAGTTTCAACTCATCAATAGCTACACTTAATCGTTTATAACCAATTGCACACCACGGACATACAACATCAGATACGATATCAATTTTGATTTTATCTGCAGCAAAAGAAAATTGGGAAATTATTGTTATTGAGAGTATTGCTTTTAATATTTTTTTCATATTTTCACTTTATATTGGGATATGAAATAATAGAATGAATGTTCTAAAATATAACTTAAAAAAAGAGTAACTAACTAGTTACTCTTTTTTTATCTTATTAAAGTTTAATATTATTCTGCAAGTAAGTTTCTGTAAAAGTCTCTATAATTAGTGTCTTTTTCATCTCTAGCTTTCATTGCAGCTCTAGGATGTTCGTTTAATTGTCCTGTTAACATGTATGGAATTGAGTAACCCCAGTCAAGTTCTTTTTCTAATGGAATAATAAACTCTTCAATAAATTTTAATACTGGCATTAATTTATATTTTGGATTTTTTAAAAAACCAATTAAAAGTTCCATAGGACAGTTTCCAGCACCTCTTCCTAATCCAGAAATTGTAACATCAAGAAAACTTGTACCATATGTTAATGCTTCAATAGTATTAGCATATGCTAATTGCATATTATTATGTGCATGAATACCAATTTGTTTACCATGTGCTTGTGCAATAGTTAAATATTTTTCAGTTAATTTATTGATTTGCTCAGGGTAAAATGAACCAAAAGAATCAGCAATATAAATTACATCAACACTAGATTTAGCAACTGTTTCTAAAACTTCAGTTAATTCATCATCAAATGATTTTGAAATAGCCATAATATTAATAGTCGTTTCATAACCTTTTTTATGTGCTTCTTCTACAAGTTCAATTGCAGCAGGAATTTGATGAATATAAGTTGCAATTCTAATCATATCAACTACAGATTCACTTTTTGGAAGTAATTCTTCATTTACAGTTCTTCCAATATCAGACATTACTGCAATTTTCATATTAGTATCGTTGTTTCCTACAATTCTTCTAATATCTTCTTCTTTACAGAAATTCCAAGGTCCAAACTCTTCTTCACTCATAATTGAAGGTGAATTGTTTTTTCCAATTTCCATATAATCAATACCAGCTGCTACACATGTGTCGTATTGTGCTTTTACAAACTCATCTGTAAAATGAAAATTGTTTACTAAACCACCATCTCTTATAGTACAATCAAATACTTTTATGTCTTCTCTTACAGTTAGTATTGAACCTTTTCTTTCAATCATAAATATTTCCTATTCTCTTTTAATAATATTTTTCCAAATAATATCTTAACACTGCTCAATTCATCTTTAAATATATGATAAACCTTGATTTATTTCAATGAATTAAATAAAGATTATATGTATACTGTCCTAAACAAAGGAATTTTAATGAAAAAACTAATATTTACAATTATAAGCATAGCTTTTATTTCTTCTTTATCAGCGCAAGCTACAGAAGTAAATAAAACAATTACAAAGAAAGAAAAAACTGCACTGACATTAGAAATGTGTAAAAAGAAAATGGGTCAAGATAATTTCAATTTTATTAAAGAAGTTTTCAATGATGAAAATGTGTTACTATTAAAATGTAAGGAAGCACTTAGTAAATAAATTTTTGTTATAGTATTAGATATGATGATTTAATAAAAGGAATTTATAATGAAAAGAATACTATTTATATCTATTTTAATAATACTAGACTTATTTGCAAAGAGTGAATTTATAAGAGATGATCAAACAGTAATTGATAAGAAATTAAATCTTCAATGGCAAGATAATAAGCAATCACAAGAAACAAAACTTTTTTTAGAGGATTCTATTAATCATTGTAATAGCTTAGCTTTACAAGATAAGAAAGATTGGAGGCTTCCAACTTATGAAGAGTTATTAAGTTTAGGTGATTATGAAGTATATAAACCCACTATAAATGATATATTCAAATATACAGCTTCTGGTCATTATTGGACAATTTTATATAAAACTACACAATTAGGTGAACATATTACATTGAAAGATTCCACAGAAGTAAAAAGAATTTACTTCAGCGATGGCTTTTCTTATGATAATGATAGAACTGGTAAAGCCTATGTTAGATGTGTTCGTAATATGATAAAAGATTAGTAAGAAGTTAAGTTTAAAACTTCTTCTATCTTGTCATAAGAATACATCTCATAGTTTGTAGTTTGCTCTTTTATAGCAGTTACTGCCATTCTATCAGCAAGCTCATTTCCTTCAATTCCAGCATGACCTTTTACATGTTTGATTTCTATTAAATCTTTTATTCTCTCATATAGTTCATGAGTTTTTTTAATAAGTTCAAGGTTTTTAATCTCTCCTCCTTTTTTAGTCCAGCCTTTTGCTTTCCATCCATAAGCCCAAGTTGTAATACAATCAATAGAATATTTTGAATCAGAATAAATAGTAATAATATTTTTAGAACTTGTTTGCTTTGCTATTATTAAAGCTTGATAAAGTGCATTTAATTCTGCAATATTATTTGTACCATTTTCTACAAAATCGCCATGTAATAAAACTGGGTTTCTTTCATTTGAGTAAATAGCTAAACCACTTCCTGCAAGTCCAGGATTTCCTGAACATGCTCCATCACAATAAATTCTAATATGCTCTTCATCTTCATCTATTTGTGTAGTATTTTGTG
>Ga0193963_1000707_pt1 | contig 17232 bp, 13 predicted proteins | sample FB_6_MG_FD_140359 | JGI IMG/M metagenome (GOLD analysis project Ga0193963, IMG submission 140359) | Microbial mat bacterial communities from the Broadkill River, Lewes, Delaware, United States - FB_6_MG | ecosystem: Environmental > Aquatic > Freshwater > River > Microbial mats | place: USA...
AATTATTACAACCTTCTTGAATTTTTATATATGCTCTTGTCCTTCCTTCTGTTTGAGTAATTTCAGTTTCATCAAATTTGTTATTCAACATAATATCTGTAACTTCTACTATTTTAGTTTTATTAGCCTGAAATTCTTCACACAACTCCAAAATTCTATATTTATCTTTAGTACCTGCAATTACATCAATTTCTGATATTTTAGCAACTTCTTCTGGAGCAACTTGCGCATAACATCCAACTACCCCAATAATTGCCTTAGGATTTATCCTTTTAGCCTTTCTAATAAGTTGACGTGATTTTCTATCACTTAAATTTGTAACAGTACATGTATTCACTATATACACATCTGCATAATCATGATTGTCTGCTAATTCATACCCTTTTTCAACAAATTTTTCAATCATCGCTTCCGTTTCATAATGATTAACCTTACAACCTAATGTAAAAACGGCAACAATTTTCTTTCTATTATACTTATTATAAAACTCACTATTATTCAAAAGTAAATTTACCGAATCTAAACATTCTCTATTTCTATTTATATTTTCAACTTTCTTTTCTTTTTCCACTTTACTGCCTCCTCAATTAAGGTACTCTAGAAAGTACATCCTATGTATTATATCAAACTTAACGATAGGAAAAAAGACTAATATTTTTATACAAAATTCAATTTCCAATATATAATAATGCTAAACCTTTATAAACATATCAAAAATCAAACTTAAATAGCAATAATACGTTCTACTAACTATAGGCTATTTTTTAAAATAAATTTCTTATAACTATTGATTTAGTTTTTATCTAAACCTGAAATTACATTTCCTGTTTTATCACCTGACAAAACATAATCATACTATTTAAAATTTAGTATACCTAACTGCTTTCATTTTATTATTAATTATGCAATTCTTTAAATAAATTATTAAGCACTTATACCCTTAAACTCAAATAATAAAGCAGTTATACTAAAATCCAAAACGAATTACACAAACTTTATAACCCTATAACTAATTTACTTATAGTTATATTTTTTATTCCATGCAATTAATATTAAAGCTGTATTTTAAACATTAAAACATTCTAACATTTAAAATACAGCTCTATTGTCAATTTATAAACCCATATCACCTAATGCATATTGTAATATTGAATTAGTAGCTATTCCAGCCGTTTCCGTTCTTAATATTCTTTTTCCTAAAGAAACTACTACAGCATCATTTGATTTCAATTTTTCTATTTCAGAAATTTCAAAACCACCCTCTGGACCTATAAATAAAAATATTTCATTTACATTCATATTTTTTTTCACAAAATCCTTAAGTCCAACCTGCATTTCATCCTCATAAGGCACTATTATCAATTTACCTTCATTACTTTCAAGCCAATCATCTAATTTTATAAGTGGCTTTATCTCAGGTATAAGATTTCTCTTAGATTGTTTAGAAGCCTCTTCTGCTATCTTTTGCCATCTCGCCTGCTTTTTAGCAGCTTTTTTAGCATCTAATTTGACTATGCACCTATCCATAGCTATAGGCTGAATTGAAGCTATTCCTAATTCTGTATTTTTTTGAACTATATAATCCATTTTGTCAGATTTAGGTAGCCCTTGACATAAATGAATTTTCAGCAAAGATTCTGATTCAAAACATTTGCTTTCTATTATCCTTAACTTAACTATATCTTCTTTTATTTCTTCTATTTCACTTAGATATTCTTTAGAAATGCCATCTGATATCCAAATTTGATCTTCTACTTCCATTCTAAGCACATTCACTATATGCCTATAATTTTCTCCACTCAATATTATTTCATCTATAAATATTTCATTTTTTTCTGCAAAAAATTTCCTCATACTAAACTCCTGCTGGCTTAGAAACTATACAAGCCCATTCACCCATTTTTTGTATGTTAACTATATCTAATCCATTTGATTCTAAAGCTTCAACAACAATATCAATTTTATCTAAAATAATCCCAGACGAAATAAATACACCATCATCTTCTAAAAATTTTCTAATTTCAGAAGATAATATTACTACTATTTCTGCTAACAAATTTCCAACAATTACATTTGCATTTAAATCAACCATATCTAATAAATTTCCATGTTTTACATTAATTCTATTTTTAAGACCATTAAGTTCAATATTTTCTTTAGCTATACCTACTGCATCTTCATCTAAATCTATAGCCAAAGTATTAATTGCACCAAGCTTAGCAGCAACCATAGCTAATACACCTGTTCCACAGCCAACATCAATAACTGTATCATATTGATGTACATATTTTTCTAATTGTTCAATACACATCATTGTTGTTTCGTGAGTTCCTGTTCCAAATGACATCCCAGGATCAATATTAACTACAATATCTCCATCTTTCGCATTAAATTCTTCCCAAGTCGGCTTAATTACTATTTTTTCTCCAATTCTCTTCGGTTTATAATATTTCTTCCATTCCTCAGCCCAATCAGAATCTTCTACCTCGCTTATTAAAACTTCTCCCGGTCCATAATCTATATCGTAATTACTTATGTTTTTAATATTTTGCTTTAACAAGTCTATTTTATCCACCAAGTCATTAGATTTTTGTATATATGCTTTTATTAAAATTCCTTCAAAATCATAATTATTTACATCGCCATCTATATAATCTCCAGGCTTTTTCTCTAATTCAAAAATAATATTAGGATCTTCTATAACTAATCCTTCTGCTCCTGATTCATAAAGTAAGTTAGTAACGATTTCCGAGGCTTCAGTTGTTGTTTTTACCTGAATTTCTATCCACTTCATTTTTTACACATCCTTTAATTTTTTCGTTTCAAAAATAAATTTATTCTAGTACACAAAAATCATTCCACATATGTGAAATGATTTCTTAAACAATATTTTTTTATATTTATGGTTTTTAAAATTCAAATTAATTAAATGCATCTTTTACTTTATCAAAAAAGTTTTTCTTTTGCTCATTTACCATATCTCCTGTAGCTTCAGCATACTTCCTTAATGCTTCTTTTTGCTTTTCGTTTAATTGTTTAGGAACTTGAACTTCTACAGTTACAAATTGATCACCCTTACCATAACCACTCAAACTAACAATACCCTTATTTCTAAATCTAAATACAGTACCAGTTTGAGTTCCTTCGGCAATTTTATACTTAACTTTACCTTCTAATGTAGGAACTTCTATTTCATCTCCTAATGCAGCTTGAACAAAACTAATTGGCATAACTATATATACATCATTTCCATCTCGCTTAAATACTTCATGAGGGATAATATTAATATATATATATAAATCTCCTCTAGGTCCACCGTTAGTTCCAGGTTCTCCCTCGCCTCTTAATGGTATTATAGATCCCGTATCTACACCTGCTGGTATCTTTAAATTAATCTTTTTACTTTTATTTTCAACTCCCGAACCATGACATTTTTCACATGGAGATTCAATTATTTGCCCTGCACCTCTACATTGATCACAAGTTCTTTTAGTCATCATAGCTCCTAGTGGAGTGTTTTGTCTTACATTTATTTGACCTGTTCCATGACACTTACTACAAGTAGTTTTATTTGTTCCCGGCTTTGCACCCGTTCCACTACATGTACTACAATCGTCTTGTCTTCTAAAATTAATTTCTTTCTCAGTTCCAAATGCTGCTTCTTTAAAACTAATATCTACACGTTTTTTTATATCCGCACCTTTACGTGGTCCATTTCTTCTAGATGATCCGCCACCAAACATATCAAAAATATCTCCAAAAATATCTCCAAAACCATCAAAACCTTCAAATCCACCACCGCCAAAGCCACCAGCTTGACCATTAACACCTTGATGTCCAAATCTGTCGTATCTTTGTCTTTTTTCTGAATTACCTAGCACTTCATAAGCTTCATTAGCTTCTTTAAATTTTTGCTCTGCTTCTGGATCATCTTTATTCAAATCTGGATGATATTTTTTTGCTATTTTTCTATATGCACTTTTCAATTCTTTTTCATCTGCGCCTTTACTTACGCCTAATACTTCATAATAATCTCTTTTTTCCATATTCACTATTCACCTCATGTAAGGTCTATTTTTAAAATACATTATACTATCTTCAACTTATATACTATACCGTATTTTAACGAAAAATACAAGTCGGTAGTATTTTTACCCCTACCAACTCGCATTTGATTTAATCTATTTATTTAAATTTAATTTATTTATCTTCATCTACTACTTCATAGTCTGCATCTACAACATTATCATCTTGAGCTTGTCCTTGCCCTTGAGCTCCTTCTTGTGCTTGTTGAGCTTGTGCTGCTTGCTCATACATTTTTTGTGAAATCGCACTAAACGTTTCTGTCACTTCTGCTGTTTTCGCTTTCATTTCTTCTAAATTATCAGCTTCTATAGCTTTTTTTAATTCATCAACTTTTGCCTGAACTTGATTTTTTTCATCTTCAGAAATTTTATCTTCTAAGTCTTTTAAAGTTTTTTCTGTTTGATAAACAGTACTATCAGCTGTATTTTTTATTTCTATAGTTTCTTTCTTTTTCTTATCTTCTTCTGCATGCTTTTCTGCTTCTGCAACTTTTTTATTTATTTCATCTTCACTTAAGTTTGTTGAAGCTGTTATTGTGATTTTTTGCTCTGCTCCAGTTCCTAAGTCTTTAGCAGATACATTTACTATACCATTAGCATCAATGTCAAAAGTTACTTCAATTTGTGGGATTCCTCTTGGTGCTGGTGCAATTCCTGTCAATTGAAAACGTCCAAGCCCTGAATTATCAGAAGCCATTTTTCTTTCACCTTGAATAATATTAATGTCTACTGCTGTTTGATTATCTGCCGCAGTTGAAAATACTTGGCTTTTCTTTGTTGGAATAGTTGTATTTCTTTCAATTAATGGAGTTGCTACCCCACCTAATGTTTCTATCCCTAATGTAAGTGGTGTTACATCTAATAACAATACATCTTTAACCTCTCCACTTAAAACTCCACCTTGAATTGCTGCACCTAATGCAACACATTCATCTGGATTAATTCCTTTATGTGCATCTTTTCCTGTAATTCTTTTTACTGCTTCTTGCACTGCTGGAATTCTAGATGATCCACCAACTAAAATTACTTTATTTAACTCACTTGCTGATAATCCTGAATCTTTAAGTGCTTCTCTCGTTGGTCCTGCTGTTCTCTCAACTAAATCAGCTGTCAATTCATCAAATTTAGCTCTTGTAAGATCTAAATTTAAATGTAATGGTCCATTTTGATTAGCTGTTATAAACGGAAGATTAATATTTGTTGTCATAGTTGTTGACAACTCTTTTTTAGCCTTTTCAGCAGCTTCTTTTAATCTTTGTAAAGCCATATTGTCTTGTCTTAAATCAACACCATTTTCTTTTTTAAATTCATCTGCTAAATGATTCATAACTACATTGTCAAAATCATCTCCACCCAAATGATTATCACCTTTAGTTGCTAATACTTCAAATACTCCATCACCTAGTTCTAATACCGATACGTCAAATGTTCCTCCACCTAAATCAAAAACCATAACAGTTTGATGCTCATCCTCTTTATCTAATCCATAAGATAAAGATGCAGCAGTCGGCTCATTTATTATTCTTTTTACTTCTAATCCTGCAATTTTACCTGCATCTTTAGTTGCTTGTCTTTGACTATCAGTAAAATAAGCTGGCACTGTAATAACAGCATCTGTAACTGTTTCACCTAAATAACTTTCTGCATCTGCCTTTAATTTTTGTAAAATCATAGCTGATATATCTTGTGGCGTATATTCTTTACCATTAGCCTTTACATTGTGGTCTGTTCCCATATGTCTCTTTATAGAACTAATTGTATTGTCTGGATTTGTAATAGCTTGACGCTTAGCTGTTTCTCCTACTAATCTTTCTCCATCTTTAGTAAATGCTACGATCGATGGTGTAGTTCTATTTCCTTCTGTATTTGGAATTACTACTGAATCTCCACCTTCCATAACTGCTACACATGAATTTGTTGTTCCTAAATCAATTCCTATTACTTTACTCATTATTGTTCCCTCCAAATTATATTCTGATTTTTTTATTTATTGTGATACCTTAACCATACTAGGTCTTATAACTTTATCTTTTACGCAATAGCCCTTCTGAAATACTTCAACAACAATATCTGATTCAACATCATCAACGCTAGCTTGCATTACAGCATGATGTTTATTAGGATCAAACGTTGCATTTAAAGCATCTATTTCACTTAATCCATATTTCTTCAATGTCTCTAACAAACTTTTATAAATCATATCCATGCCTTTGCAAAAACCTTCTTCAGCATTTTCTTTATCAACTGCCGCTAAAGCTCTTTCAAAATTATCTAATGTTCCAAGCATATCTAAAAGTATGTCTTCAGATGCATATTTGTAAATATCAGATTTTTCTTTTTCAGTTCTTTTCTTATAATTTGAAAAATCCGCCTGCAATCTTATTAAACTTTCTTTATAAGATTCTTCCTCTGCATCTAATTCCTTTTCTTCAACTAATTCTTCATTTTCAGTATCCTCTGATTCATTTTCTAGAACTTCCTCTATTGTTTCTTCCTGAATATCCTCTTCAACTTGAATATCTTCTTTTTCTTCCTTTTGTTTAGGATTCTTAGCCATTTGTAGCCCACCTTCCTACTTATTTTTGTAAAATTTATCTAATATATCATTAATATCCATAACCAAAGCTTGAATTACCTGAATAACATTTGAATACCTCATTCGTTTAGGTCCTACAACTCCAATTTTGCCAACTTCTTTTCCATTTAACGAATATGTTGCTGTTATAAGGCTACAATCTTTTAATTGATTACAATTATTTTCACTACCAATTATTATATTGACGCTTGAAGATGAGTCAGAAGAAGTTATTATTTCTTTAGAATTTAACAACTCAATAACTTTATCTTTGCTACCAATAAAATCTATTATTTCCTTAGCTTTTCCTATATCTTCATATTCAGGATAATTAAAAATATTTGTAATACCTTCAGATACAATATTTATTTCACTCAATCTATCTATTGATCTCGTAACTAAAGGTGCTATATCTTTAAATGTATCCTTTACTTCTAATAAATCCCTCAGAGCATTTTCGCTAAAAGATTCATCCATTTCTCCAATATAATGTCCTGTAAATTTATCATTTAAAAAATTTGTTATTATATTTAAATGTTCTACTGGAATTTCTTTGTCAACTCTAAAGTAAGCATTTTTTATAAGTCCCGTATTAGTAACTAAAACAACTAATATTTTTGAATTATCAACAGGCACCAACTGAATATGTTTTAATTTATTCATTGCAAGTTCTGGAGTCATAGCAATTGATGTATATTGCGTAAACTGAGATAAAATTTTAGTACCAGTTTTAATAACATGATCTAGTTCTCTCATTTCACTTACCATTTGTTTTTTCATCAATTCTCTATCTATCATTTCTGTAGAATTAATTCTAATTAAATTATCTACATAATAACGATATCCTTTATCTGATGGTACTCTTCCAGACGAAGTATGAGTTTTTTCTAAAAAGCCTAAATCTTCAAGGTCTGACATTTCATTTCGAATTGTAGCAGAACTAACTCCTAAATCAGATGATTTAGAAAGGGTTCTAGAACCTATAGGCTCTCCTTTTAAAATATAGTTCTGGATGATTGCATTAAGTATATCTAATTTTCTCTTATCTATATTCATAATCACTCCACCTCATTGTTAGCACTCATATGAATCGAGTGCTAATCACTTCTTCTATAAAATACCACTGAATTAACTCTTTGTCAATAGTTCTAACTAAATTTATAACATTATTTTTTCAAAAACATAATTTGAAAGATCTATCCCTTTAAGTGTAAGTTTGTAACCTTCATTAGTTTTGCATAATAATTTTTCATTTATTAATTCATCAAATATCTCCAAATATCCAGCTGAAATCTTTTCATTAAATCGTTCTTCATATTTTTTAACATTCAATCCTGAATTCATACGTAAATTTAGCATTAAATATTCAAAAACTTGCTCTTTATAATCAATAGTTTCAATTTTTAATATATCACAAGGAACTTTATCATTTTGTATACTTCCTATATATTTTTCAAAATCATCATAATTGTTAAATCTATTATTTTCGAAATAACTATAAGCTCCTAATCCAAATCCTATATATGGTTTTGTTTCCCAATACACCATATTGTGTAAACACTCAAAATTTTCCTTAGCAAAATTAGATATTTCATATTGATTATATCCAAATTTTGCCAATTCTTCAATTCCGCAATGATACATTTCTCTTTCCTCATCTTCATCTGGAAATTGTAATTCACCCTTTAAGTTTTCTTCGTACAAAGGCGTTCCTTCCATTAAAGTTAAACTGTAAAAAGAAATATGTTGTATATCTAATTTAGCCAATCTCTGAATATCCACTAACACATCTTCTTTTTTTTGATTTGGCAAATTATAAATTAGATCCACATTAATATTATATACTTTTTCAGATTTTAATAATCTTACTGATTCTAAAAACTCTGCATAAGTATGTACTCTACCAATTTTTTTTAAAAATTTATCATTTGTAGTTTGTAATCCTAAACTAAATCTATTTATTCCCATTTTTTTATATTTTTGAATTTTATCCCTAGTAACAGTATTAGGATTCATTTCAATAGATATTTCTTTTATATTGTCACAAGAAAATGATTTTTTGATTTGAGTAAGTACTTCTTCTATATATTTTGGATTAACTAAACTTGGAGTTCCACCACCAATATATATTGTATAAACATCTAAATTCTTTTTTTTCTTAAAATTTATAATTTCTTTTTTTAATGCCTCAAAATACTCAAATTGTTTATCAATTTTACTTGGAAATGATGCAAAATCACAATATTTACATTTCGAAGTACAAAATGGTATGTGGATATAAATACTTGTTTTCATATTTTCACTTCTTTCATATTAAATATTCTAGATACAAAAAACTACTAGTACTTTTACACACTAGTAGCTATATATTAAAATACTTTATTTTTCATCGAATTTTAAAACTGCTAAGAAAGCTTCCTGCGGTACGTTTACACTACCAACTTGACGCATTCTCTTTTTACCTTCTTTTTGTTTCTGTAATAATTTTTTCTTTCTTGAAATATCTCCACCATAACATTTAGCAAGTACATCTTTTCTAAGAGCTCTCACTGTCTCTCTAGCCACAACTTTAGTACCTACGCTTGCCTGAATCGGAACCGCAAACATATGTCTTGGAATAACTTCTTTCAAGCGTTCTGCAATCATTCTACCTCGCTCATATGCTTTTTCTTCATGAACAATAATAGAAAATGCATCTACTAATTCCTTATTTATAAGTACATCTAATTTTACAAGTTTTGATTGCTTATAACCTTTTAATTCATAATCTAAAGATGCATAGCCCTTAGTCTTTGATTTTAAAGCATCAAAGAAATCATATATAACTTCATTCAAAGGTATCTCATAATGCAATATAACTCTTGTTTCTTCCATATATTCCATATTCTTAAATACCGCTCTTTTATTTTGACACAAATCCATTATTTGTCCAACATAATCTGTTGGCGACATTATACTAGCCTCAACCATAGGTTCTTCCATATATTCTATTTCTTGTACCGGTGGTAAATTTGACGGATTTTGCAATTCCATCATAGTACCGTCTGTTTTCATTATTTTATATATAACTCCTGGAGCTGTGGTTATAATGTCCAAATCAAATTCACGCTCTAAACGCTCTTGTATTATTTCTAAATGTAGCAATCCTAAAAATCCACATCTAAATCCAAAACCTAATGCTACTGACGTTTCTGGTTCAAATATAAATGCTGCATCATTAACCTGTAATTTCTCTAGGGCATCTCTTACATTATTATAATCTTCACCTTCAGCAGGGTATATTCCACAATATACCATAGAATTAACTTCTTTGTAACCATCTAAAGGCTCCGTAGCTCCATTTTTTACTGTAGTAATAGTATCTCCAACTTTAGCATCTCTTACATCTTTCATACTTGCTGTTAAATATCCAACTTCACCGGTAGATAGTTCTTTAGTTGAAACCATTCCAGGTGCAAAAAATCCTACTTCAGTAACTTCAAACTCACGTCCTGAAGCCATCATTTTGATTTTATCTCCAACTTTAACACTTCCATCTACCACTCTCACATCTACAATTACACCACGATATGTATCATAATATGAGTCAAATATCAATGCTTTAAATGGTGCATCTACATCTCCTGTTGGTTCAGGAATATTTTCAACCACTGCTTCTAATACATCTTCTATATTAGTTCCATTTTTAGCTGATATCAACGGAATTCCTTCAGTATCTAAACCAATCACATCTTCTATTTCAAGTTTTATTTCATCAGGTCTTGCGCTTGGTAAATCAATTTTATTAATAACAGGCATAAGTTCTAGATTTTGATCCAATGCCAAATAAGTATTAGCCAAAGTTTGAGCTTCTATTCCTTGTGCCGCATCTACTATCAATATTGCACCTTCGCAAGCTGCCAAACTCCTTGAAACTTCATAAGTAAAGTCGACATGACCTGGTGTATCAATTAAATTCAATATATATTCATTACCATCTTTAGCTTTATAAACTAATCTTATCGTCTGCAATTTGATAGTAATACCACGTTCTCTTTCTAAATCCATATTGTCAAGTACTTGTTCTTTCATTTCTCTTTGTGTAAGTAAACCTGTTTTCTCAATCAATCGGTCTGCTAATGTTGATTTACCATGATCTATATGTGCTATTATAGAAAAATTTCTAATCCATTTTTGTTTATTCTCTTTACTCATTTTATTCCTCCACTTAATATATTTATCATAATAAAGCTCTCTGCTAATTAAGTCCTCCAAATTTATCAAATGGATAGTATCTTATTACAGCTTTACTTTTAACCAAGCTAACATCTATAGGTCCAAAATATCTTCCATCTTTTGAAGCACCCTTTATTCTATTGTCTCCGACTACCAAAACTTGATTTTCTGGAATTATAATCGTTTCACCTTCAACATACTCTCCATAAGTATACTCAGCATCACCAATATATTCCTCTTCAATAAGTTCATCATTTCTATAAACCAATCCATCTTTAATTAATATTTTGTCTCCTGCAACGCCTAAAACTCTTTTAATATAATCCGCATCATCTCTATCTGGTGCTTTCAATACGATTATATCTCCTACAGCTGGTTCTGAAAAATAATATACTATTTTAGCAGTTACTAATCTATCTCCATTTTCTAATGTTGGATTCATTGAATTACCATCAACATAGGTTGTATTAAATATAAAAGTCTTAATAAAAAGTCCAATTACAATTGCAATCAGTATGCTTTTACCCCAATCTAAGGCTTCTGCTTTCCATACTTGATTTTTTTCTGTCATTTTAATCATTCCTTTATTATTTTTTAGAGTTTATAAACTATAAACATTTTATTATAATTAATTATTCACCCTTATTACGTCCTAGTCCACACCTTATTTATTATAGCATTTTTAAAATAAAAAAAAAAGAAATTTTATTTAGTGTTTCCTTAGATTTCCCTTGCATTTGTAGCCCTATCATGTTAAAATAAATTTTGTCAGTTGAAATATAAGGAGGTGAGCCCGGATGGCAAATATTAAATCTGCTAAGAAAAGAACGTTAGTTATTGCTAAGAAATCAGCTAATAACAAAACTAAAAAATCACGTATTAAAACTTATATCAAGAAGTTTGAAATAGCTTTAGAAGATAATAACTTAGAAGAAGCTAAAGCACACTTAAGATCAGTTGAAAAATACTTAGATCAAGCTGCTTGTATCAATCTAGTAAGTAAAAACGCCGCTTCAAGAAAGGTCAGTCGTTTAACTAAAAGATTAAATAACGCTGTATAATCTAAGTACTTATAAAACAAAGGTTGTCTAACCTTTGTTTTTTTATACAAAAATATAACCCTAATGGGTTATAACTTTGCAATAAGTATCTCAACTGCTAACTTAGCATCTAGTTCTCCTGTTTTTATCATTCTATCAGTATTCAAACAAAGCCTATAACTTTCTTTTAACTGTTTTACACTAAATTTAGAAAGCTGATTCATCAACTTAGATGCCACAAATTTATGAACACCTAGTTTACTTGCTATATCATTTTGATTATAACCCTTACCTATAAGTGCTTTTGCAAAAAGCAAATTTCTATATTGTTTAGTAATCATAAATATAATTAAATTAATAGGTTCATTTTTAAGTAACATATCCTGCAATAATTGCTCTGCTCTTCCTTTTTTCTTAGAAGTTGTCCAATCTACCAATTCAAATATATTATTTTGTAAAGATTTAACAAATACTTTATCTATGCTTTCTTTTCTTATATAATCATCGTCCCCAATAAAATCCAACAACTTATCCAATTCATTTTTCACATCATATAATGTTTTTTTACTATTTTTATCTCCGTAGCCTAATAATTCTACTATATAATTTTGCTCTTTAACTCCAATGGACTTATTTTTACTTTCAAAATATAATCTAATCCATTTTAATAAATCAGAATCACCTAATTTTTTAAATTCTATAACTTCTCCCGCTTTGTTAATAGCTTTATATATTTTTTTACGTTTATCTAACTTTATATCTTTTAATACAAAAACTAATAGTATCGCTTGATTGCTCTTTCCAATATAATTATAAAATTTCTCTTCACTATCCATACTCTTTTCAAATAATGTAAGATTTTCAACTATTATAACCTTTCTATCACTCATAAAAGGCATTTGTTCACATTGATCCATTAAAGACATTAAATCTATATTTCCACCATCAATTTTCAAATAATTCAATTCTTGAAATGATTCTCCAATGTAATTCAATTTGATTGATTCAATAATTTTCTCTAAAATGTAGTATTCTTCTCCATATAATAAAACAACAGATTTCAATTTATTTTTTTCTACACTCTCTAAATATTTTTTATAGTACATTCTGACACCCCTATTCCTAGTACCACAAGATAAATCAATATACCTAAATATATCATTCCAATTTCAACTTTTTTATCTCTAGCATACGTATCTATTATACAATACTTAGGATTTATAAACAAAGTAATTTCACCACTTTTATCTGTTCTATATATTTTTATATTCCTAGCTTCAAGTCTATCAATTAATTCATTCGAAGGATGACCATACGCATTATTTTCACCAACAGATATAAACGCTATATCAGGATTTAAATGATCTAAAAAATAATCCGATGTAGATGTAGCACTTCCATGATGTGCAATTTTCAGAATGTCAATTTTGCGCCCCTGTAACATTCGTATAACTTCTTCTTCTTCCGCGAATCCCATATCTCCAGTAAACAATATCGTTTTTCCATAAGCTTTTAAGCTCATTATCATAGAATTGTCATTTTCGGATAAATATGTTTTATTAGGCGCAACAACTTCTAAACTAGAATATTTATTAAAACTAATACCATGATTTATTCTTGTAAACCATGGTAATACACTATTTTCTTTAGCTTTCAACACTAATTCATTTTGAACTTTTAACTTTTGTGTTTGTTTCGTTAAATATATTCTATCAATAGGAATTTTACCTAAAGCTTCATTTATTCCACCATAGTGATCATAATCCAAGTGACTTATAAAGCAACCTTCAATTGGAAGTTTATGATTAGAATACAAATATGGTTTCAACACCCACTCATAAATTCGATTCGTTTTTTTACCATTTCCACCGCTATCTATCAAATAATGATGCGATTTATAATTAAGACTAATACAATCACCTTGCCCAACATCCAAGATATTTATTTCAATAGTTTCATCTCTAAATCCTAAAACTAAGCACCAACAAATTACACATAAAATCAAAAACACAAAATGTTTTTTCCAATTCAAACTAATAATATATCTATAATCCACAGAATATATCTCATTTTTTATTACATAGATAACTAAAGCAATGATAATATAATAATAAACTATTTCAATTAAAGTAAAACTTTGTACAGTATTTTCAAGAACAAACACTGAATCAAAGACATCTATAATCAAATCATTATAGTATAAAATTCCATTTATAATATTAAATATAACAAATGATAGAACCTGTATATTACTAATAACTAAAGCTAAATATACTAATACTATTAATATACTAAAAAATGGTGTAATTAATATATTAAATAATAAAGTCCAATAGTGCATTTCTTGAAAATTACAAATCAATATAGGAAATATCATTAGTTGTATACATATAGGCATAAGTATAAAATCCCCAATTTTTTTATGTTTTATTTTAGGCCTTAATATTTTATTGTATATCCCAATTCCAAGCATTGCAATAAACGTTAATTGATAACCTACATCAAATATATAATATGGATTTATCATCAATATTATAAAACTTGAAAAAGAAATTGTATTTAAAAATTCAGTGCGTAAATAAAACATTTTTGATATAATCAAAACAATTAATACAATTAATGTTCTAAGCACTGTTACTTGATTTCCCAACACCATCCATAAAAATATAATTCCAAAAAATTCAATAACCCCTCTATAAAAAGACTCTACTAATAATTTCTTCAAAATGTACTCAAAAGCTAAGTATAATATACCTATATGAAGCCCTGATATTGCTAATATATGCGCTAATCCAGCTTTTCTATACTTTGCTATACCATCAGTTGTCAAAAAGCTTCTTCCAGTTAATAATTTTTGATAAATGCCTCTATACTCTAATTTTACATTTTTACTAGACTCTAAAACTTGATTCAAATAACATTGTCTAATTTTGTCAATTTTAGTAGGTCTGTAATTAATATCTTTAATTTTTGTGATGAAGATTGAACCTAGAATGCCTTTATTTTGCAAATACTCATTGTAATTAAAACACCCACGATTTCTATACACTGACATTTTTGATATTTTTCCATCACAATTTATAATATCGCCAATCAAATATGAGTCATCGCTATATAATATTAGCTTTATATCTTCTCTTTTTCCATCATCATAAAATAAATTTACAATATATTGTTTTTCTCCAAAATGATCTATGACTTTTATGCCCATATTTTCATAATTTCCTACTTCAATATCTGCTTTACTATATACATCAGAGATAGCAACTCTAGTAAATATCAAAAACAAAAACACTATAAACCATATTTTTACAGTTTTATCTTTTATAAATAAATATGTAATAAAAAAAACTAAAAAAGCAACTAGATACCCCAAAAAACCACCACTTAAAATCAATACTGATGTAATTATAAAAATAAAATTAAATTTTACAAATTTATTGTTCATTTTGTCACCTTCTACAAAGCGTCTTTGTATATATTATAACAATTTCAGAATATTTTTAAAACTACCTATTATAAAAAAATCCCGTATATTAATAATTAGTATTTTAATTATCAACATAGGGATTTTTTACTTTCATTAATCTACTATAACAGTTCCACTTTCACCTTTCAAAGCTTCTCTAGCTTTTCCTAATGATGAAATAACAGCTTTACGACCTTTTTTCGATTCAGCAAATTTCATAGCTGCTTTGATCTTAGGCAACATGCTTCCAGGTGCAAAGTGACCTTCTTCAATATATTCTTGTGCTTCACCTAATGTTATTGTATCTAGATTTTTTTGATTAGGTTTTCCAAAGTTAACTGCAACTTTTTCAACAGCTGTAAGAATCAAAAGCATATCAGCATTCAAATCCTCTGCTAATTTTTCAGAAGCAAAATCCTTATCAATTACCGCTGCAACACCTTCTAATGTTCCATCTTTATGTTCTAATACCGGAATTCCACCACCACCAACTGTTATAACTATATGTCCTGCATCAATTAGTGTTTTTACCGATTCAATTTCTATTATTTTTTTAGGTATTGGAGATGCTACAACTCTTCTATATCCTCTACCTGAATCTTCAACTATATCATAACCTTTTTTAGCCTTTAATTCATTAGCTTCATCTTCTGTGTAAAAAGGTCCTATTGGTTTAGTTGGATTAGAAAAAGCATCATCATCACCATCAACTACAACCTGTGTAACAAGAGTCAATACAGGTCTGTTTATACCTCTTTTTTTCAATTCAACACCTAAACATTGTTGTAAATGATACCCAATCATACCTTGGCTCATAGATCCACACACATCAAATGGCATCGAAGGTGTAACTTCTTTTGCTGCTTCATTTTGTAATACAATTCGTCCAACTTGAGGACCATTACCATGAGCAACTATCACTTCATTACCATCCTCTATCATATCTGCTAAGTATTGTACTGTTTCTTTAATAATCTCTAATTGAGCATCTGCCGTAGCAGGTTTTCCTGCTTGTTGTAATGCATTTCCGCCTAAAGCTACTACTATTTTTTTCATAGTTAAAACAACCTCCCTAGAGTAAAAAAAGACCGGATTAACCGGCCTTTATTATATTTGTAAAATTTTATTGGTTTCCTAATGTTGCAACCATAACAGCTTTAATTGTATGCATTCTATTTTCTGCTTCATCAAATACTACTGAATGCTTACTTTCAAATACTTCATCAGTTACTTCCATTGATTCCAAACCAAACTTCTCGTAAATATCCTTACCAACACCTGTATTCAAATCATGAAACGCTGGTAAACAATGTTCGAAAATAACATCTGGATTGCCAGTTTTATTAAGCATTTCCATATTTACTTGATAAGGGCTTAATAATTCAATACGTTCTTTCCAAACTTCTTCTGGTTCTCCCATAGATACCCAAACATCAGTATAAATAACATCTGCTCCAGCAACTGCTTCATCAACGCTCTCTGTAAACATCAACTTTGCACCAGTTTCTTTTGCAACTTCTTGACATTTTGCTACTAATGATTCTTCAGGGAATAAGTTCTTTGGAGCTGCAATTCTAAAGTCCATTCCCATTTTAACCGCACCAATCATTAAAGCATTTGCCATATTGTTTCTTCCATCACCAGTATAAACAAATTTAATTTCATTTAATGGTTTATTAATATGCTCTTGAATTGTTAAAAAGTCAGCTAAAATTTGAGTTGGATGATCTTCATCAGTCAATCCATTCCAAACAGGTACTCCTGCATATTCTGCTAATGTTTCAACATTTTTTTGTGAGAAACCTCTATATTCAATACCATCATACATTCTTCCTAAAACACGTGCTG
>Ga0193963_1000709_pt1 | contig 17230 bp, 19 predicted proteins | sample FB_6_MG_FD_140359 | JGI IMG/M metagenome (GOLD analysis project Ga0193963, IMG submission 140359) | Microbial mat bacterial communities from the Broadkill River, Lewes, Delaware, United States - FB_6_MG | ecosystem: Environmental > Aquatic > Freshwater > River > Microbial mats | place: USA...
AATAGTTAATACACAAACTATTAATAATTATACTATATACTATCAAATCAATTTAAAAAAGGTCATATGATGAAAAATTTCGATTTAATAATTATTGGTGGAGGAAGAGCAAGTAATCTTGCAGTTACTGCTGGAAAACAAGGTCTAAAAGTTGCACTGATAGAGAAATCTACTTTAGGTGGAACTTGTCCAAACAGAGGCTGTGTTCCTTCTAAACTACTTATAGGTTATGCTCATGTTGCAAATTCAATAAAAGAATCTAACAGACACTTTATTAATTCTTCAATAAATAATATAGATGTCGAAAAAATATTTGAAGAAACTAATAATTATGTATCTAAAATAGATTCAAGATATGAAAGTAGATTTAATAAAAATGTAAAAATATTTAGAGGAAGTGGTTCTTTTGTTTCAAATAATGTTGTAAAAGTAAATGATGAAGAATTAACAGCACCAAAAATTGTAATAGCAACGGGTACAAAACCAATAAAAGCTGGACATGAAAAAGCTTGGACAAGTGATGATATCTTTCCATTAAAAGGAAAAGTTCCTAAATCAATAACAATAGTAGGTTCGGGTTTTATCGCGTGTGAACTTGCAAACTTTTTTTCAGCAGTGGGGATTGAAACAAAGCTGTTATCAAGAAGTCAACGAATTTTAGGAAATGAAGACCAAGATATATCTGCAGTTTTCAAAGAAGAATTTAAAAAAAGTGTTAATATTGAGTTTGATACAACAATCCAAAGTGTTGAATATAAAGATAATAAATTTGAATTAACATTAGAAAGTAAATCAAAAGGTCTTATAGAACATACAAGTGAAGCTTTACTTTACGCAACAGGTAGAAAGTCAAACTCGGATAGTCTTCAATTAGAAAATACAACAATAGATATAGATGAAAGAGGATTTATAAAAAGGGATAAATTCTTTGAAACTACAGCAAAAGGTATTTATGTAGTTGGAGATGCTTCAGGAGAACACATGCTACAACATGCAGCAGCTTATGAGGTAAATCATTTAGGAAAAATATTACTTGAAGATTGTAAAGAAGCATTAAATTTTAAATATATGCCACATGCTGTTTTTACTGAACCTGAGATTGCCAGTGTTGGATTAACTGAACAAAAAATAAAAGAACAAGATATACAATACATAACAACAACTACAAATTGGTTAGCAAGTGCAAAAGCAATGTCAACAAGACTAAAATATCCAGTTACAAAATTTATAGTAAATCCAAATACCTATGAAATACTTGGATGTCATATGATAGGTCCTGAAAGTTCAACAATGATGCATCAAGTACTAGCAGTAATGCATATAAACAATGATATAAGACATTTAAAAGAGATGTTATACATTCATCCAGCACTTAGTGAAGCATTACTTCCTGCAGCAGTTGAGGCTGTTAAAGAAATAGAAAGATATAATAACACTATTTAAAAGGATTAAAATGGCAAAAGCAACAGCTAGACATATATTATTAAACAGTGAAAAATTAGCAAAAAAATTAAAAAAAGAAATTATTAAAAAAGAGATAACTTTTGAAAAGGCTGCAAAGAAGTTTTCAAAATGTCCATCAGCAAAAAGTGGTGGAAATCTAGGTACTTTTGAAAAAGGTGAAATGGTAAAAGAATTTGATAATGTAATCTTTACAAAAGATGCACAACTAAATAGAACTATTGGCCCTGTAAAAACAGAATTTGGTTTTCACTTGATTGAGATTTTGGCTAAATATTAATTCATAAATTTTTCAATTTGATTTGCAAAAAATACTGGACATTCTATCATAGGATAATGTCCAGCTTCCATACACTCTATTAATTCAAGATTTGGATAATATTTCATAAACTCTTTTCTAATTGAATTTTTATGAAAAGCAGGTAAATCATATTTTCCAACAATTATACAAACCTTTGTTTCTATACCTTTAACTTCTTTTGAAAAATCATTAGAGAGATACATATTCATATAACCAAGTTTAGCATCTAGCAAAGAACAATTATGTGCAAGTTCTTTTCTATAATCTTTCCAAATTTTATTATATCTTTTAGAAGCACCCTCAACTACCTGTTCAATTACACCATTTTCTTCTTTTACATTTTTGAGTAATTTCTCTTTTGAACTAGGTGTCATTTTTATACCAGAAGGAGGAATAGGAGTGATAAGAATTAATGTTTTTACTCGTTCTTCTAAATCTAAGGCTATTCTTTGAGCTACTAATGAAGACATAGAATGCCCAATTAAATAAAATTTACTTATACCAAGTTTTGAAATTAAATTTTTTATATCACTACAAGCCTCATATAAATCGTATTCTCCAGGAATATCTTTTGAAAGTCCATATCCTCTAAAATCTACAAAAATAAATGTAAACTTTTCTATATTTAAGTAAGGAATTGTTGCATCATAATTTGTATGATCACCCATCCACTCATGCATAACTATTACAATTTGAGAACCTTCTCCAATTTTTTTATAATTTAAATCCATAATATTCTACTTAATAATTTTTCTTTGAGTATATCAAGTATTTAGTATATTGACACTTATCAATGTATTTTAAGAGTTTTTTTTATATATTTCAAAAAATTAAAAAGGATTTCCCATTACTTTCACAATCATTCACTTAATTCATTTTTTTGCAGTATTTATTTATGGTGGTTTTCTATTTGTTGATAACTTATTTATGTCAAAAATGTCACAAACTTTAGATGCAGATGAAACAGCAAAAGCGAGAGAAGCTATAATGATGCACGTTAGAAAAGTTGTACCTTGGGCACTTTTAGTTGCAGTTGCATCAGGTATCTATCTTATTGGAAAAGTTTTTGGCCCAATATCAGAAGAAGGATTAAGTAGTTTTCAAATTATTTTAAGTATTAAAGCATTTTTCGGTTTATGGCTAGGGATCAGAGGATTTAATCAAAAATTCTTTAAAATTAATCCTTTCCTTTTTACAAGTCACCTATTTCCATTTTTATGTGTGATCTTAATAATATTCTTATCTCAAATAATGTATTCATAAAGAAGACTTGATGTTAGAAAAAAATATTACTGAAGAAAATATAGAAAAGTTTGTTATTAATTTTTATACAAAAATATTAAAAGATGATATAGTAGGTCCATTTTTCATTGATATATTAGGAGATGATATGAATAATAAGAAATGGCAAGAACATATTGAAACATTGTGTGATTTTTGGGCTTCTGTTACATTAGGTCATCGTTCTTACGTAGGCTCACCATTCGCACCACATAGACAAATTCAAGGATTAGAAAAAGAAACTTTTTATAGATGGCTAGAAATATTTTTTGAAACACTTGATGAAATATATGAACAAGATATATCTTTAAAATTTAAGGAAACTGGCTCAATTATGGCGCAAAACTTTATGAGAAATTTAAGAATATAAACAATAGCTACATACAAAAGTATGTAGCTATTTTACTTTAGGCTTTTATTTCATTTTTACCAATAAACTCTTTCTCATCTGCATCCTCAACAATCTTAGTAGCAATATTTCTTGTATTTACTGCGATATCTTTTGTCTGAGAAGCAACTGATGCATTTTTCTGTGTTTGCTGATCAAGCATTGCAATAGCATCATTTATTTGTTCAATACCAGTTTGTTGTTCTTTTGAAGCACTCGTTACATCATTTATAAGCTCAATTGTTTTAGTAATACTCGCATTTAAACTAGAATACCCATCTGTCATTTTATCAGCAATACCTTTACCTTCATTTGCTTTTGATGTAGCATTTTCAACTAATGTTTTAATTTCATTTGCGGCTTCAGCACTTCTTGCAGCAAGATTTCTTACTTCTTGAGCAACAACGGCAAAACCTTTTCCTGCTTCTCCTGCTGTTGCTGCTTCAACTGCTGCATTTAACGATAAAATATTTGTTTGAAATGCAATTTGATCAATAATACTGATAGCCTCTGTAATTAAGTTTACTTGCTCATTTATCTCATCCATTGCAATAGTTGTTTTATTCGCAAGCGTCTGTCCATCTTTTACAGCAATGGTTACTTCTCCTGCATGAGATGACATTCTTACTACATTTTCAGTATTATGACTGATACTACCAGTCATCTCTTCAAGTGCAGCTGCTGTCTCTTCAAGGGAAGCTGCCGCTTCATTAGATGATGTATTTAATATATTTACATTTTCTAAAAGTACTTTTGCAGAATCATCAATAACTAGTCCATTTTTTTTATTTTCTATTAACATATTAGTAATCATCGTTCCAACATTTAATATACTTTTTTCAACATGACCTTCTGCATTTTTGATATTATTTGTAAAGTCTAAATCAGAATAAGAATTTAAAACATCAGTGATTTTATTTACACTTCCGCCTACTGTCTTGTTCATTACTTCAAGCATCTCATTCATCTCATTTTTTAACTCTTCTAAATTTGGACTCTTTGCATCATATTCTAACCTTTGGAATAAATAACCTTTTTTAATTTTTGAAACAATATTTTTCACTTCTTCCATAAATTTTATATCATCTAATATGATGTCTTTTGTAATTTGAATATTCTCATTAACTTTTTTAGCCATAATTCCAATTGCATCATTTCTATTTGCATCAAGCAATTTAACATCATCACTTTGTTTATTTAAGAATTTAAAGAAATCATCAATTCCATTTGATAAACCTCTAATACCTTGGATTATATTTCTAGATATTTTTTGTCCCAATATCAAAGAAGTAATAAAAACAAATAAACATAAAACTACATAAAAAATTAATTCAATTTCTGATTCATCTGATAATTCATTAGATTTTTTCACTAAGTTATGTGCTAAATGATCATCTATTTTTTTAAGTAAATTAATTTTTTCTGTAATTGTTTTAAACCAATAATAACTATCTACACCAAATCCTTTACCATCTTTTGAATTTAAAGCAACACTTCTCATTCTAATTACTTCATCAACAGCTTTCCCTTGGAGAGTTTTTTTATAAAATTCAAATGTCTCTTTATTTGTTAGTTTTTCAAAAGAATATATATAAGCATCTTGTTCAGAAATTAATCTATTAAATTTTAATTTCATTCCAGGTAGAAATTTATCTGCTGCAAAAGTTACTGCCCCAACTGCTCTTTCAACTCCCGCTCTCTCTTTTGCTAATAAAAAGTTTGAATATGAAGTTAATTGTTGTGTCATTTTATTATTAGGAGAAAAACTAGATGCACCTCTTACAACTTCAAGAAAACTTCCATTCATATTTGTAAAATAACCAATAGCTTCTTTCCCTCCAATACTTAAAGAAGATATTTGTTTTCTTTTTTCTTCTATTTTTGATAATCTATTCAAGGCATCTTTAACTAAGGCATTAAATTCCGAACCATACCAATTCAAATCAAGATTTTTTAGATTTAATTCAAATTCTTTTTTTCTTTTATTTGTTAGTTCTCTTTGAGAAGGAAGATTATCTTTAAATTTCACCCCTTTACTACCAATATATCCTGCAGTCATACCTCTTTCTTTTTGAAGTTCATGAACAAGTGAAGTTATTTTTGTTGAAAAAGAAACTACCTGACCTAATTTCTCATAACGTACATAACTTGTGTACCTTTCATAACTAACAATTGAAGCTAAAAATAACAAACCTACGATAGGCAATAATAGCAATAACTGAAGTTTTGTAGCGATTTTTAAATTATTCATAAAGTCCCTTGAAAATTAATTTATTACAGTTTATTATAATTAATATTAATATTTTATATAATATTAAGAAATATTATAAATAATTTTATAATATTTCTGTTATATATTACACTCATTACTAAGTTATATGTAAATAATCTATTTATTACATAAAAATTGCTAATATTCCGTTCAATTTTAAAATAGGATTTATATGAATACATTTTTAAACAAAGACGAATTATTGAACTATAGTTTTATTGTATCTGGTTCACTTATTTTAGCACTTGCAGTAGTTGGATTTTTTTTACCTAATAATCTAATAACAGGAGGAACAGCGGGTTTTGCTTTACTTTTACACTATATAACTCCTTTTAGTATTGGTTCATTAATAACTATAATAAATTTACCTCTAATAATTATAGGGATTAAATACCTTGGTAAAATGTTTGCAATAAGAACAGTCATAACAATAATACTAATTTCACTGTTTATTGACCTTTTAGCACAAATTCTTCAACTTAAACCATTTATTATAGACACTACACTAAGTTCAATATTTGGTGGTATATTCGTAGGAGCGGGTTTAGCATTAGTTATAAAAGGAAATTCTAGTGCTGGAGGATCTACAATCCTAGCAAAAATCATATCATCAAAAACAGAAATCAAACCAAGTCAAGTTATATTAATAATAGATACCTTAATTATTTTTTCTGCATTATTCATACTAAATGATACTGCAAAAGTATTATGGAGTATCATAAGTATTTATATATCGACAAAAGTCATTGACCTCATATTAACAGGGAATCTAAATAAAAAAGTTGTATATCTTGTAACGCAAAAAACAGACTTACTAAAAGAAAAAATAAGAGAAGAATTAGGACCAGAAGGAACTATTTTAAAAGGAGATGGGCTTTACGAAGGACAAGATAAAAAAATGATTCTTTTAGTTGTAAAAGTAGGTAAACTACAAAAGTTAAGACATCTTGTAAAAGAGACTGATCCTGAAGGTTTCTTAATCATAACAGAAGCAACAGAAATGTTAGGAAGAGGACATTAGTTCATATCTCTGACATTGTTGCTTTAATAAATAATTTAATTGACCTTTCAATATATTAATTTTTTCTTAATTTTTAAAATAAATGTACACTTTTAAGCCACTTCAAAAGTATAAAATAAAGTCTATGAAAGGATAATAAATGAAAGAAAAGTCTTTATTTAAAAATGTGGGAGTCCAAATTATTATAGCAATGATTCTAGGTACTGCAGCGGGGTTTTTTATGGGAAAAGATGCATCAATATTTGCACCTTTAGGTACAATTTTTATTCACTTAATCAAAATGCTTGTGATTCCATTAATTGTGATATCAATTATTTCTGGAGCTGCAAACCTTAGTGATAGTCCTAGTGCAGGTAAAATTGGCCTAGGAACAATTATATTCTTCCTTGGAACTTCTGCAGTTGCTGTTGCCCTCGCCTTAATTGCAGGAGAAATATTTAAACCAGGAGTTGGACTAGATTTAAGTTCAGTGACATACATGTTTTCTAACCAATATGCAGATAAAGGTGCTTTACCTGGAGCAATGGATACTATAATTGGTATGATTCCAACTAATATTTTTGAATCATTAGTAAATGCAAATATACTTCAAGTTTTAGTTTTTTGTTTATTTCTGGGTATTGCCATTTCTAAAATTCCTAAAGAGAAAAGTACCCCTTTAATTAACGGACTAGATGGTCTTATTCAAGCACTTATTTGGATGGTAACTATAGTTATGTTACTTGCACCTATTGGTGTATTTGGGCTTATGGCCGATTCAGTTGGAACATATGGCTTTGATATGCTAGGACTTGTTACAAAACTTTTCTTTGTATATATGGGTGCTTTATTAGTTTATGGATTTATTTTCTATCCAACACTAATCAAACTATTCTCAAAAACTTCACCTAAAGATTTTTTAACAGCAATGAAGAAACCTCAAGTCGTTGCATTATCTACAGCTTCTTCAATGGCAACACTTCCAGTTACGATGAAAACTTGTGAAAAAGATTTAAATATTTCAAAATCTACCTCATCATTTGTTCTTCCATTAGGAGCTACAATAAATATGAGTGGAAATGCAATCTATTATGGTCTTGTAGCCATTTTCTTTGCTCAAGTTTATAATATAGATTTAGGATTTGCAGGATATATGGCAATTATTTTTACTGCAACAGTTGGTGCAATAGGACAAGCAGGAGTTCCTGGTCCTTCATTTTTAGTTGTTGCTGTTTTATTAGCTGCTGGCATACCTATAGAAGGATTACCTTTACTTTTTGCATTGGATAGAATCTTTGATATGGCAAGAACTGCATTAAATATCACTGGAGATGCAGCTTGTGCAGTTATAATTGATAACTTTAACGAAAAACAAGATAAGTTAGAAACAGTATCTTAGAATAATGCTTTTAATTATAAATAAGTGGCATCTGACCTTGCCACTTATTTCATCCACTCTCTTATTTCAAAACTTAACTTCTCAGGAACTTCTAAAGGTATCATGTGACTTGTTCCTATTCGTGATACTTTAGTAATATGTTTATGTTCACTAGTAAAATTATCTAGTGACTTATGAGTAAAAAGTCTATCTTCAGTACTATAAAAAAACTTAATTGGTATATCAAGTGAAATCAATTCATTATGTAAAGCTTTTCTTTTAAAAGTACTATTCATTTGAACATTATAAACTTCTTGTCCTAAATCAGAAAACATATTTTTAACAATACTAATTAATTCTTCATCATTTTTATTTGATTCTTCTAGTAAAGATATTACTTTATGTCTAGATAAACCTTTAAAATCCATATTATTCATTTGTTTTAAAGTTTGTTTTCTTTTCTCAATCTCTTCTTCTTTCATTTTACTTGGCGTTCCTGCAACTAAAAAAAGTCTATTAACCCTATTTGGATTTTTAATTGTAAAGTGTATTCCTACATAAGCACCAAGAGAAAAACCTAAAAGATTAATTTTTTCATCTTTAATAACACTCTCTAACTGTTTTGTTGCAATATCAAAATCATCTGTTAAAGGAATAGGAAGATGTATCAATTCGTATTCATCTTCTAAAAAAGGAATTAATCTCTCCCACAATCTTTCGTCTGTCATAAGTCCAGGTAATAAATATATTTTTTCTTTCATTTTATAATTTGCCTATTAAATATTTAGAATAGAGTTTTATCAAAAGTTTCTTTAATCTTTTATTTTAATATAGATATGTACGTTATTTGAATCATCATTAAACTTACGTTCATCAATAACAATATAGTTTAAATTTCTTATTAGTTTACCTAATTTATCATAACCATAATTTCTAGAATCAAATGAAGGATTATTTTTATTAATATATCCTCCTACAGTGGAAAGTCTAGCCCAGCCATCATCTTTTGAAACTGCATTTATAGCTGATATAACGATAGGCTTTAGCTTAGTATTATTTGACTCATCTTTATTTTCAATATCTTTTTGTTCACGTAAAATTTCAGTAAAGACAAACTTATCACATGCAGCAATAAAAGCCTCTGGCGTTTTTTCTTCACCAAAACCATATACAATTAATCCTGATTCTCTAATCCTTGTTGCAAGTCTTGTAAAATCACTATCAGATGAGATTAAACAAAACCCATCTAAACTATTCTCATGTAAAATATCCATTGCATCTATAATTAATGATGCATCAGTAGCATTCTTTCCTTGTGTATATGAAAACTGCTGAATGGGTTGTATAGCATGTTTATTAAGATGTTCTTTCCATTGTTTTAAATTTGTAGTAGTCCAATCACCATAAGCTCTTTTAATACTAGCTACTCCAAATTTTGCTACTTCTGCAAGTAATTCAGCAATTAGTGAAGCTTGGGCATTATCTGCATCTATTAATACAGCAAGTTTAACTGTTTTGTTATCTAACATTTTTTTCCTTATATTATATACGCTTTGTATATTAGCAACATAAGTATTAGTTTATACTTCTAAAGATAATTTAGATAAAAAAGCCTTATAATTATTAATTTATATGTTTAATAATTTATTAATTATCCTTTGTTAACATATCTCATGAATAAAAATTTACAAATGGTTTATACCTATCACAACGATACAAAACACTCTCAGCAAAGATACGCAAGATCTTTAGGTTATCTGGATTGGGCAACACAGCCAAATCCATATAGAACATACTTTAATACAAATAAGACTAAGTTACCATTGTCTTTTGATAATAAAACATTAGAATATAGTCAAATATTTAATCAAGAAAAAGAAAATAAACTTTCTGCACCTTTATGTATAGAAGCTATATCACAATTTTTTCAATTCTCTCTTGGATTAGCAGCGGTTAAAGAACATGGAGAACAATCTTGGGCATTAAGATGTAATGCATCAAGTGGGAACCTACAACCAAGTGAAGCTTATATTATTTCTAATGATATTCAAGGCATAGAAAATGGACTTCATCATTATTCTCCTCAAGAACACGAATTAGAATTACTTACAAGTGCAAATGAAAGCTTATCATTACCAGAAGATAGTTTCCTTGTCTGTTTATCTTCAATAGTCTGGAGAGAAGCATGGAAATATGGAGAAAGGTCTTGGAGATATACGCAACTTGATTGTGGGCACGCTTTAAAAGCTTTAGAAATCTCTGCTTTAATCTTAGGTTGGAAAATTGAAGTATTAAATACAAAAGATTCAGAACTTCAAAATCTAATAGGTTTTGACCAAATTTCAAGATATGTGCCAGAAGAAAGAGAACTTCCTGATATGTTATTAAAAATATCATTAGCTGATAATTCAAACAATACAGAAATCAGTATAGAAAATATTAGAAAATCTTTTCAAGATGAATATAAAGGAAAAGCAAACCAACTAAGTCATAATTGGCATAAATGGGATATATTAGAAAAGATAGAAGATGCTACATTAAATGATGAACTAAATATAAATAAATATACAAATGATAAATATGAAATAAATCCATATAGAGAATCATCATTTATTGCAAAAGATGTTGTTTTAAAGAGACGTTCCGCTCAAGTTATGAATAAAAATGATTGTACTATTACTAAAAAAGAATTTGAAACTATACTTGGTTCTGTAAAAGCAAATAATTCAGCAATTCACTTAGTAATTTTTGTTCATAGTGTAGAAAATTTAGATTCAGGACTTTATATCTTAATTCGTAACAATGAACATAAAGCGCAATTACAAAGTTTATTCAAAGAGAGTTTCTTATGGGAAAAAATTAATACAGATGCAGGAGAGTTGTATAAACTTGAAGAAAAAGATTGTAAATTTATATCTAAAGCAATTTCATGTAGTCAAGATATTGCTAGTGATGGAGCATTTACATTAGGAATGTTAGCAGAATTTACTAATCAATTAGAACAATATGGAGCATCTAGATATAAACAATTGTATTGGGACTGTGGAGCTATTGGCCAGCAGTTATATTTAGAGACAACTTCATTACAATTATCTGCTACAGGAATAGGATGTTTCTTAGATGATATACTTCATGATGTAATAGGATTAAAAACAAATCATTTCCAATCACTGTACCATTTTACAGTAGGAAGAGGATTAATTGATACAAGACTAAGTACAAAAAAACCATATCTAAATAGATAGATTTAAAAAGGAGGAAGTAATTATCCTCCTTAATATTTATTGACAAGTATATCCACCATCAACAGGAACTAAAGCTCCTGTCATAAAGCTATTTTCATCTGATAATAAATAACAAGCTGTACTAGCAATCTCTTTAGGCTCTGCAATTCTCTTTATAGGCTGAGCTTCTTCTAATAGTTTTTTAATCTCATCATTTTCCAAACCAGTCAAAGATTGAAACTTATCTACTGCTTTATCTAGCAATGGAGTATCAATTGTTCCAGGACAAATACAATTAACTTTTATATTATAGTCTGCATAATCAATAGCCGTGCTTTTAGTAAGCTGAGCTACTGCACCTTTGGTCATTCCATAAACTGAACTTTTACCTTTTCCTACAAAAGACTGATCAGATCCCATTAAAAGTATACTTCCTTTATTTTGTTCTTTCATAATAGGAATTACTTCTTTTAGAATATAGTACATTCCTTTTATATTAACAGAAAGCACTTTTTCAAATTCATCAATACTCGTCTCTTCAATATTTGCAAATAAATGAACCCCTGCATTTGCAAAAAGAACATCAATCTTCCCTTCTTTTTCAAACACTGATTTAACAGCATTTTGAACTTCATTATAATTACTAACATCACATTTTATAAATGTACTATTTAAATCTTCTACTTTAACAATATCAAGATTATAAACCTTTGCTTTCTCATCATTTAACTTTGCAATAGTTTCCTTACCTATTCCAGTTGAACCACCTGTAACAATAGCTATCTTTTGAAAAAATCTCATTTACACTCCTAATATTATTTCTAATTTTATCAGTGATTTTATTATTATATTTATTAAGGTTTCATTGTATTTAGAGTAAATTCTAAACATAATTCATTTAGGTAAAGATTTTTTTACCTAAATGAATTTATTTGGAAGTAAGATTTTTATATAATTCAAAAAAACTAAGGAAAAAACAAATGGAAAATAAAGAAGAATTTGTAAAAAGAGCTGATGCCCATATTTTTCTAGCAAATGATCAAATGAGTGATAATGTTACTCCAGGAGAAGTTAGTGCTTCTTTTATGTATGGCCTTACTAGATTTAATGCATGGATTGCAGCACAATCATTTGCATCAAAAGATGAAATGATTGCAGAAAAAGCGGAAGCAGTAGACTATTTTGTAAAACAATACAAAGATATGCTAAACGAACATTTAAATGAGCATATAGCTAATTACAAATTTGAAAACTAGTTAATATATTCCTAACATTTAGTTAGGAATATATTTTTATTCTTTATTCAAAATTTCATAAAAGATTAATATCAATTTTAAATATAATGTTCTTCTTTTACTGTACGTTCTGATTCAATAGTACCAGTAATTATATGAGGTTGCCATTGTTGTTTAAAATTTTCAAATTTATTTTTGATATTTATAGGTTTTAATTTCATTTCTTTCCTTTTCAAACAATACTATCTAATTAAATTTTATTTAGATAGAACATCATTGCAGGAAGAAATTAAATTTATTATTCTAATAACCATCTTACATTTTTAATGTAGTTCAACTCTTTCTATAAACTTATTCCTTTATAACAAGGGATATACATAATATCCTCATTTTTTCTTTACTTTTTATACAAATATTTCTAATACATTAAGTTTTTGATTTGAGATTTTTAACATTTATTCACCTAGCAAAGGTAGATGATTTAGACTTTTGTATTTCAAAGACAATTCAATACTTATCTTTTGATTTATTCTTCCAATCAATTCTAATTGGACTTCCCCCTTTTACTAAATAACTAGGTTCTCCCCACTTTAAAGTTTCTTCATAGGTTTCAAACTTATTAGTTTTTATTACATCAATTATTAAAGCCCTCAACTCTAACATTCTATCTTTTACAGAAAAAGGGTAACTATCAAATTTTAGTTGAACTTCTGTATTCATCATTTTATTTACCTTCTTATTTTTCTATACTTTTATACCAAATATTTGAAAACATCTCAAGTGCTGGTTCTATTTCATCTTCATTAAAAACACCAAAGCCCATACGTATAGCATCCCAGTCTCCTCCACATACATTTTTAGCAAAATAAATTTTTATTTTTTCTTTATTAGCTAATTCTTTTAACTTCTCTTTATTTATATTTACTGTTGGGTTAATAAGTATGGATAAACCTGCTCCTTGAGTTTCTATTTTCATAGTATCACCCAATTTTTTTATTAATATAGATTTCATTTGATTATGCTTTTTTCTATTCATAGTTCTTATTTTTCTTAAGTGTTTTTCCCAATGCCCCTCACTCATAAACTTTTCTAAAATTTTTTGCATCATTACAGGTACACTTGCAAATACTTTACTATAATGATTATTGTATAAACATAGTAATTGTTCAGGTAAAACCATATAACTAATACGTAATGGAGCAGACAGTGACTTTGAGAAAGTTCCTGTATACACTACTCTTCCAAATTTATCTAAACCTTGCAAAGAAGGAATTGGTCTATTCTCATAAGAGAGTTCACTATCATAATCATCTTCTATAATAAGTCCATCATTTTCCTCAGCCCATTCTAATAATTTATGCCTATTAGATACAGGCATTGTAACTCCTGTTGGATACTGGTGTGATGGTGTTACATAGACTAAATTTGATTTTTTTAATGCATTTATTTTAATGCCATTTTTATCTATTGGTATTTTTTTAATCTTATAACCATATGATTTAAATACATTAGCAACAGTATTATAACCTGGATTTTCAATAGATAAAGTATCATATTTTTTATGTATTAATTTAGCTAATACTTCCATAGAGTTTGTAAAGCCACAACCAATTATCACTTGATGAGCATAACAATTAACATCCCTTGATTTACTTATATATTTTGCAATCTCAAGACGTAAACCCTCTTCTCCTTGTCCATTAGGATAAGCTCCAAAATCTATATTTTCATCAATGTATTTATTAAATAAACGTTTCCAAACTTTTATGGGAAAAGTATCTTTTGAAAGACGAGTAGGATCAAAATCATATATATACTTTTCTTTTTTCTCTACTTGATTATCTAAATTTATTTTAGCTTTAAAAGAAGCAGCATTAATATCTTCAACTATATATCCTTTCTTTGGATAGCTTTCAATATATCCTTCTACTACAAGTTGAGAATACGCCGATTCTACTGTAGTTCTACTCAAGTTATATGAAGAAGCAACTTTTCTAATAGATGGTAATTTATCGCCTACTTTATAATTCTCAATAATATCTTTTTTTACTTGTTCAAATAGTTGTATATGCAAAGGAGTTTTAATCATCTGGTTTAATAAATACAAAATCTGTCCTTAGTATTTAAAATAATTTGGCTCTTGTGAGAAGTCCAGTTTAATGTTAGGATACCACAACTTAAATTAATTTAATAAACAAACTACAAAAAAGGATATAAAATGAAAATCAAATTACTACCTATAGTATTAGTGTTTTTAACATTTAATTCTATAGAAGCAAAGCAGTTAATTGAAATAGGTACAAAACAAATAAATAAAATGATAAAAACTAATACTATATATGTAATAGGAATCAATGAAAAATCTAAATGGAATAAAAATAAAGTAAAAGTCAGAAATTTTCAAAGTATTGGAAAAGGACTACTTGAATTTAAATTTTCAAAATTGGATTTTAATACTTATAGAAAAGATATGATTTTTGTTCTATATTCAAAAGAAAATGCTACTTCTATAAAATTTGCTCAAAAACTAAAGTCTTTAGGTTTTAAGAATGTGACTTATTTAAAAAATGGATATCAAGACTGGAATAAAATACTTAAAAGTTTTAGAGGAATTAAGCTTTTTTCTATGTTTAATAGTTAACTTTTACTTTTGAAAACAAATGCTTATATCAGGTAAAGAAATACCTTTTATATTTGTACTCCATGTTTCTCCTATACCAATAGGAGGAACAGAAGTTAATGTTCCAGTTGTTATTATATCTCCAGCTTTTAGAGGTATAGACTCCTTTTGTTTTGATAAAACAGAAATCAGATGTAAAACTGCTAACAAAGGACTACCTAATGCATTTGATCCACAACCTTTATCAACTACTTTTGAATTACATAATAAGGAAATTTCAAAATTTGATAAATCTTCAATTACATTGTCTCCTAACAAATTAATTTTCTGTGCTTTACCTACTAATAACTTAGCATGTAACCCCCAATCTACAATTGTATCAACGGCTTTAAATTTCCATTCTGGAAAGTGGCACTGTACAATTTCAAAACCAATTGATATAGAATCAATACACTCTAAAAGTTCTTTAATAGAAGAATTCCCAAAAGGAGTAGAAGAAAGGTGAAAAACAACTTCAGGTTCAATTTTAGGTTTATAGAATTCTTTAATAGAGCATACCTCGTTTTCTTTTTCAATATATGTAACTGACTTATTATAAATATAAGACCAAATTGGTTCGGATACACCAAAAGCTGACCATAGCTTACTATTTGTAAATCCTATCTTTCTACCTACAGGAATATATCCATCATCCATACGTATTTGATGAATTATTTCAGCAACTTTATACGCATCATCTATACTAAAATTCGGAAACCTATTTGAAATTGGCTCAATTTCAATACAGTTATCTTGAGCATATTTTATATTTTTTGCAATTTTTTCTAAATCATGCATAGTTAATTCTTTCTTCTATTCTAACTTTTTTAAATATTTTTGCATAGTACATTATTATATGCTTGAAATTTTTATAGGGAGAAGACTTAGAAAACTTAAAGCCTCAGGAAGAGAAAATTGAGCTTTTTCAATATCATTTTGTTTAGGATCAATCAGATAGTTTTTTGATGTTTCAAAATTTGACTTTTTTAAATTGTTATTAACAAAAGATGAAAGTGCTAAATCACAGTTATCAAAAAGTGCTTTTTCCAAATTACATTCTTCAAAACCAGTATCTTTTATCAAAGAATTAATAAACTTCATTTGTCTTAAATCTAAAAGATGAAAAGAGTTTTGAGAAAGGTTACAAGAATCAAATTTTATATCGAATGGCTCATCACATTTACTCCAAGAGATTCCAAGAAGTTTTGAGTTTTCAAAAATAACATCATTAAAAGTACAACTATTCAATACACTTAAAGATAAATCACAGTTTATAAAAACACATTCTGTAAACTTACAATTATAAAAAATACTTTTTGAAAAATTACATTTTATAAAAGTACAATTATCGAAATAAATAGAATCTAAATTTTTATCATTATACTCTATAAATTCCTCTTCCCAATAATCATTTGTCTTAAACATAACACTCTTTTTAATTTAATTTTATCATATTTTATTCATATTTAAATTAAAAAAATCAAATAATAAAAACCCTTAATTCGCTAAACTCAAGCTATATTTCTTCACTATACTCTCTTCAAAATTTAAAAAAGGAAAATAATGAAAAAACTATCTTTTGTTACTAGTCTTCTATTAGTAACTACAACATCTGTATTTGCAGAATCAGATTCTATACAAGAGGCTATCTCTAATGGTAAAGCATCAGGAGATGTAACTGCATTTTTTAAAAATGAAGATACAAAAGATGAAGATGCTGGATATATAAATGGTTCTTTAGGTTTATCTTATCAAACAGATTCAGTATATGGAGTTAATGCAAAAGTTGGATTCAGAGCTAACCATAAATTTTCAGAAAAAGAAGATGGAGATTATGAAGAAGAGTTTACAAATAAATCTTTATTAACTGAAGCATATTTACAATATAGAGATGTAGGTCTTAAAGCTACAGTTGGTAGACAAAATATTGATTTAGAGTGGTTAGGTGATTTTAACGAAGCAATTACTTTTCAAACATCAAAACTTATAGATAGTACTACAATTACTCTTGGATATGTAGATAGACAAGCT
>Ga0193963_1000710_pt1 | contig 17217 bp, 21 predicted proteins | sample FB_6_MG_FD_140359 | JGI IMG/M metagenome (GOLD analysis project Ga0193963, IMG submission 140359) | Microbial mat bacterial communities from the Broadkill River, Lewes, Delaware, United States - FB_6_MG | ecosystem: Environmental > Aquatic > Freshwater > River > Microbial mats | place: USA...
AGAAAAAGAATTTCAAAATTCTTTTTAGGGTATCAAATAGATTTTTTCAGGAAATAAAAAAGCTCCACATAAAAAGTCAAAAGACTAATTATGTGGAGCTTTTTAATGGTACGCCTGGCAGGATTCGAACCCGCAACCACCGGGGCCGAAACCCAGTGCTATATCCAGTTAAGCCACAGACGCATTTTCTTCGGCTAAATTAAGGATGAAAGAATATCTCTTTTATCCTTAAAGTTTTATATTGTAAAGATTACAGTCTAGACTCATATCTTCTTAACATATAAAGTTTTTTTAACATTTTTTTACGAGCGTTAATTTTTTGTTTCTTTTTCTTTTCAGGGTTAGATTCAAAATATCTTCTTGCTCTTGTTTCAGTAACGATTAAACTTCTATCACATTGTTTTTTAAATCTTCTATAAGCTTCTTCGAAAGATTCACTCTCTTTTACTTTAATACCAGGCATAACTACATCACCCACTTTCTTGCATAGATTTGACTGCTCTTGGCATGTCATTGCTGAAATTTGTAGCGGATTATATATAAAATTGTCTTAATGTAACTTGAAGTATAATACACATAAATAAATTATTGGACTATTATATATGAACTTAACACATTTAGATGAGAACAATCGACCTAAAATGGTAGATGTATCAGAAAAAGAAAACACAACACGAGTAGCAATTGCAAGTGGAATCATCACTATGAATGATGAAGCATACAATAATGTTATCTCAAATGAAAACAAAAAAGGTCCTGTAATTCAAACAGCAGTAATAGCTGCAATCATGGGGACAAAAAAAACGCCTGAGCTTATTCCTATGTGCCATCCTCTTTTGCTAAGTGGCATCAACTGTGATGTCGAAGAGTTACCAGAACTTCCAGGTTTTAAGCTTACGGTTACTACAAAACTAGCAGGAAAAACAGGTGTAGAGATGGAAGCACTTACAGGAGTATCTATAGGACTTCTAACGATTTATGATATGGTAAAAGCTATAGACAAAGGGATGATAATTAGTGAAGTAAAACTTGAACATAAAAGCGGTGGAAAAACAGGAGATTTTCAAAGATGATAGATTTAAGTCAACATAAATTAGAGTTAGATTATCCATGTAATTGGACATATAAATTAGTGATACGAAATGAACAAAATATCAAAAAGATCATCAAAGAGGTTTTAGATGATAGAAAACATGGGGTAAAACCTTCAAAAGTAAGTAGTAAAGGAAAGTTCAAAAGTTATACATTGGATTGTATAGTTGAAGATGAAGAAGACAGAAAAGAGCTTTACAAAATTTTAGGTGACCATGAACATATTAAAATGGTTGTATGATGGACGATTTAATTATTTACCAAAATGATTTAGTAAAAATCGAAATTGAAAAACACGAGATACCTTGGCTCAAAATATTTACGCAAAAAGATATCAAAGAGTTTAGTTCTTGTGATACAGAAACAAAAAATGAAATCTGGAGATGTTTAGATATTATTGAAAAAGAGATGATTGATTATTTTCAAGCAGATAAAATAAATATTGCTTCATTTGGTAACTACTGTCCACATGTTCATTTTCATATACAGGCTCGTTTTAAAGAGGATAGTTATTTCCCCGAACCTACTTGGGGAGTAAAACAAAGAGATGCAAAGCTTGAGTTAAAAGACTTTTTACCTTTTTACTCAAATGTAGTTTCAAAGCTAAGTTAGGATAATATCACGACTATGAATAGAAGAAATTTTTTATTATTATCAACATTGTCACCGCTTTTTGCTAAAGATTATATACAGATCAATCACGATGTAAACTTACATATTAATGATTTGAATACATTATATACTTTAGATAGTCGTCTTAAAAGACTTAGAAGATACATAGGGTTTGCAAACTTCAATATCGTCTCTCTTGATCAAGCTTTATATTACGCTAGAAACTATTCTAGCATAGGAAAATTTACAAAAGAAGAACTAGTTTTAATAGAAAAACTATTTTATAGTGAGCCAAATAAGTTTGGATTTTATGGAAATAAAACTGTAGACAATATCTCACAAAGTATTTCAAGTAAAGATATTCAAAAAATACCACACTCGGGTCACTTTATATTTAAAGGGAAACCCCTTGAAGATTACAATAGAATTTTAAAGGATGTGGGAACAAATATTATATTGACCTCAGGAATTAGAAATGTTGTAAAACAACTTAGCTTATACATAAGCAAAGTAAAAAGTCTCAATGGTAACCTTTCACAAGCTTCAAATATCATAGCACCACCTGCATATACTTATCATGCTATTAGTGATTTCGATGTAGGGAAAAGAGGCTGGGGAAATAGAAACTTCACTTCTGATTTTGCACAAACAAAAGAGTTTCACAAGATGCAAAAACTCGATTATATAGGTATTAGATATACTCACAACAACAAAGATGGTGTTCGTTTTGAGCCATGGCATGTAGAGGTTATATAAATTATGAACATCAATTTCAAAAAATCCTTTTTTCTTATTTTTATATCATTTTTATTTTTAGGATGCAATGAAAAAAATGAACCTATAAAAACACCACCTCTAAATCAAAGTACTATCATCGAAAAAGAAAATGTAGATTCAAACAAAACAAAAGTAAAAGATCTAAATCAAGTTGAAGAAAAGACAAAAGAAGCATTGTCTTATCCTCCCAAAACTATACAAAGATCAAGCTCAATTGCAACAAAAAGTACAATAAAAAACTTTGATTTCAATATCATCAAAAAAGGTTTTAAAGATGATAATAATACTCTTCTAATTGTAGGAGGTATTCAAGGTGATGAACCTGGTGGTTTTATGGCAGCATCTTTAATTGTGACTCATTATAAGATTACAAAAGGTTCTGTTTGGGTTGTACCAAATCTAAACTTTTATAGTATCATCAAACGAAGTCGTGGACCTTATGGTGATATGAATCGTAAGTTTGCCAACTTATCAAAAGATGACCCTGAATATGAAACAATCCAAAGAATTAAAAACTATATCAATCATGATAATGTAAAATTAATAGTAAATCTCCATGATGGAAGTGGTTATTATAGACCAAAATATATAGACAAAGAACATTCTCCATATAAATGGGGACAGTGTTCAATCATTGATCAAGAGATACTTAAAGACCACAAATATTCAAACCTTTTTGAGATATCAAACAGTGTAGTATCTCATGTAAACAAAAGTCTTATCAAAAAAGAACATATATATCACCTACACAATACTCGTACAAGTGAAGGTGATAAAGAGATGGAAAAAACACTCACTTACTATGCTATAAATAAAGGTAAAGCTGCCTTTGGAAATGAAGCAAGTAAAAATTTACCAACACACCAAAGAACTTATTATCACCTTCTTGCTTTAGAAAAATATATGGACACGATGGGTATTGAGTATGAAAGACAATTTAATCTTAACGATCAAGTGATAAAAAATATTCTTGACAATGATATTGAAATATCTTTTTATAATAACAAAATCAAACTTCCTCTTTCAAAAATAAGAAATATTATAAACTATTTTCCAGTTAAAAATGATGGAAGCATAGACTTTGTCCCAAGTAATCCTTTGATGACAATAGTAAAGAAAAACAACGAATATAGCATCTATTATGGAAATAGAAGATTGTCTCGTTTACAAGCTGACTACATTGATTATGAGGTTGAAAATAAAGATATAGATATACAAATAGATAGCATCAAAAGAAAAGCATCGTTTGGTTCAGTTATAACAGTGAAAGAAAACTTTAACATAATGCCAATTGATAATTATAGAGTTAATGTGATTGGATATACCAATAAAACAAAAAAAGAAACAAATATAACAATACATCACAGAGATATGATGAAAAAATTTTCTATCGACAAAGATGGTTTAATTTATAGAATTGAATTTTATACAAAAGAAAAATTTGCTGGGATGATACTTGTAAAATTTGCAGGATGACAAATAAATGATAAAAGAACAAATACAAAAACTTATACAAACAAGACCATTAGTGATTGATGGTGCGATGGGAACACAACTCCAAAATGCAGATATACCACAAAATGCATGGTTAGATGACAAAGGTATTGATCAAGAGGGTTGTAATGAACTTTTAAATGCAACTGCTCCAGAAATTTTGACACAAATACACACAGCGTATGCTCAAGCTGGTGCTGATATGATAAAAACAAATACTTTTGGTTCTATGCCATGGGTACTTGATGAATACGATATGGGTGAACGAAGTTATGAGTTATCGAAACAAGGTGCAAAAATTGTAAAAGATGTTTGTACAAAGTTTTCTACCCTTGAAAAACCTAGATTTGTTTTAGGAGCAATTGGTCCAGGAACAAAACTACCTAGTTTGAAACATATCGACTATGATACTATGTATGAGGGATATTGTGTAACAGCACAAGGTCTAGCTGACGGTGGTGTTGATGTTTTCTTACTTGAAACTTGTCAAGATCCTTTACAAATAAAAGCAGCTATTCATGCACTCCAAGATACAACACCTCATATTCCTATTATGGTGAGTGCTACTATTGAGTTATCAGGAACTATGCTAATAGGTACAGATGCTCAAACTATAGCAACTATTTTAGAGCCTTTTGATATTTTATCGTTAGGATTTAACTGTGGTACAGGACCAGAACAGGTTAAAAAGCATTTAAAAATATTAAGTGAATGTTCAAATAAACTACTTTCAATTCATGCAAATGCAGGACTTCCTGAAAATCGTGGTGGATGTAGTTTTTATCCAATGGAAGCACAAGAGTTTTCTGATATTCAAACACAATTTTTAGAATTTGATGGAGTAAGCTTTTTAGGTGGTTGTTGTGGTACTACTCCTTCACATATTGAAGCTTTAGTAAAAAGTGTAGAAAATGTTGTACCTAAAGTCCCAACAGGAGATCATCCTACTTCTTTAGCCTCACTCTTTAATACAGTTGAACTCAAACAAAACCCTTCACCACTTTTAATAGGGGAAAGAAGTAATGCTACAGGCTCAAAAGCTTTTAGAGAACTACTCAAAGCTGAAGACTTTGAGGGTACTTTAACTGTGGGGCAACAACAAGTACGAGCTGGAGCTCATATTATTGATGTGAGTGTTGGTTTTGCTGGGCGTGATGAAACAAAAGATATGGAAGAAGTTGCATCACTTTATGCACAAAAAATATCACTTCCACTTATGCCTGATTCTACACAGATACCAGCACTAGAACAAGCCTTAAAACTCATAGGTGGTAAACCTATTTTAAACTCTGTAAACCTTGAAGATGGGATAGAGAGATTTGATAAAATTTGTTCTATGGCAAAAAAACACGGTACAAGTTTAGTTTGTCTTGTTATCGATGAAGTTGCTATGGCAAAAACAAAAGATAAAAAAGTAGAAATTGCTGAACGGATATATCAAAGAGCCGTTAACTTACACAAAATCAATCCTGCTGATTTAGTATTTGATATGCTTGTATTTACTGTTGGTAGTGGGGATGATGAGTATAGAACAGCTGCTATAGAAACAATTGAAGCGATAAGAGAGTTCCAAATAATGCATCCAGAAGTGGGAACAACACTTGGACTTTCAAACATCTCTTTTGGTCTTAATACTCATGCAAGAGTATATTTAAATAGTGTGTTTTTACATCATTGTATCGAAGCTGGACTAACCTCTGCAATTGTAAATGTAAAACATCTTATCCCTATAAATAAGATGAGTAAAGAAGATTTAAAAGCGTGTGAAGATTTACTTTTTAATAATCAAGAAGATGGTGATCCTCTTTTTGCTTTTATTGAACATTTTTCAGATATAGAAGCTGTCGAGCAACAAAGTGATGAAGAGTATGAAAAACTCACAGATAATGAAAAAGTGATACAACTTCTCAAAGATGGAGATAAAGAGAGGCTTATCCCTTTAGCTTTACAATTAAAAGACACAGTACCTGCTGAGCTTATTGTCAATGAGTGGCTTATCGATGGGATGAAAGAGATAGGTGTACTTTTTGGAAATGGTGAGATGCAACTACCATTTGTACTTCAAAGTGCGGAAACTATGAAAGCTACTGTTGATCAACTGAATCCATTTTTACCAAAAGTAGAAAAAGAATCAGAAACTATACTTGTACTAGGAACTGTAAAAGGTGATGTGCATGATGTTGGAAAAAACCTTGTAGATATTATTTTGAGTAACAATGGATTTAAAGTTATAAACATAGGGATAAAAGTTTCTATTGAAGACTTCATAGAAACAGCCAAAAAACACAACGCAAGTGCAATAGGTATGAGTGGATTACTTGTAAAATCTACAAATGAGATGAAAGCAAATATGTTAGAGCTTGAAAAACAAAAACTTGATATTCCAGTTCTTATAGGTGGAGCTGCACTTACAAAAGCTTTTGTTGATGATTTTTGTCGTCCTATTTATAGTGGAGATATTTTTTACTGTCGAGATGCTTTTGATGGTGTTATTGCTATGCAAAGAGTTGAATCAGGTGGAACACTCGACACACAAATGGCAGCAGACTTAATAGTATATGATGATGTAGAAAAAAAAGAAAAAGTAATTTTTGATCCAGCGATTCATACTCCAAATCTACTAGAAAATAAACACAACTATACAGCTCCATTTTATAAAAGAAGAGATATGAGTAAAGATTTTGATCCTAGTTTAGCTTTTGAATGGATAAACCACAGAGTTTTATTTAGACAAAGATGGGGCTACAAAAAAGGAACTCAAGATAAAGAGAAATTTTTAAAATATGAAAAAGAAGTTGTTCAAGAGATATACAATGATTTAAAAGATGAGTTTTTAGAGAAAAAAATCTTTGATCCTATTGTTTTATATTCTTATTTTTACTGTAAATCAGAAGATACAAAACTCCATATTTACGATAATGAGAAAAAAAATATTATCAAAACTTTTGATTTTCCACGACAAGGGGCATCTCCACATAGATGTTTGAGTGATTATTTTACAAGTGATGAGTTTGATACGGTTGCTTTTAGTTTTGTAAGTTCAGGACTTAAAATCACAGATTTTGAAAAAGCTATTTATGATGAAGGTAACTTTGTACGATACTATCAAGTTCATGGTTTAGGAGTAGAATTAGCTGAAGCTTGTGCTGAGATGGTTCATAAACAAGTAAGACTTGACCTTAATATAGTAGATAAAGAAAAACCAACATTAAATGATGTGAGAATGAAACAATATCAAGGGTGTAGATATAGCCCAGGGTATGCAGCGTGTCCTGATCTTTCTATGAATAGAGATATTTTTGATCTACTCAAACCTGAAGATTTTGGTATAGAGTTAAGTGAAACATTTCAAATACATCCTGAGCAAAGTACGGTTGCTATCATTGTTCCAAACAAAGAAGCAAAATACTTTAATGTATGATTTTAATTCATACAGCTTTATTATGTGAAGCACAAAGTTTTATAGAGTATTATAAACTGAAAAAAATAAACAATAAACTTTATCAAAATGATAAACTTATTGTTTTAATCTCCGGAATAGGAAAACAAAATACTCTTTTAACACTTGAAGATATATTTTCAAATCATAGCATCACAAAAGCTCTTAATATCGGAATTGCTGGTTGCAATGATATAAAAATAGATATAGGAACTCTTTTCTGTACAAACAGATGTTTAGAAAATATAAAAAAACTTCCATTAATAACACACGATAAAATCACAACAAATTCACAAGAAACAAACCCTACTTTGTATGATATGGAAGCAAAATATTTTCACAGAATCAGTTCGTTGTATTTAAAAAAGGAAAATATATTTATTTTTAAAATAGTAAGTGACCATTTATGCTCAAAAAAACTTCCAAAAGACTACATAAAGTCACTCATATCCAAACAAAAGATTATACATCAATTTATTAATCTAAATTAAATGATATCTTGATATATTTACACTATTAAAGGACAAAAACGGATGAAAACAAACTTGAAAAAATTTAGACTGATAGCTTTTATCGAAGGTATCTCTTTTTTAGTACTATTATTTATAGCAATGCCTATAAAATATATCATGGGTGAACCTATAGTGGTGAAATATGTCGGCATGGCTCACGGTGGATTATTCTTACTTTTTCTTTTTTTACTTTTTGTAACGGCACGAGAATTAAAATGGAATTTTGGATTTATTACAATGGCTTTTATAGCTTCTTTAATACCTTTTGGAACATTTTATTTAGAAAAAAAACTCAAAGTTATTGATAGTTAACTTAAACTTATATACTAGAAAACTATTTTACATACTAACTTAAATGTTATTAGTGTATAATTTATACAATTTAAAACAAAAGGAAATTAATATGCCAAAAATTAATAAATATGTAGATATCGACACTGTTGAAAGAGAAGCAAAAAAAGATTTAATAGATAGACATAGTCCGTTTATTCACTGTGCTGAGACTGCAACTGCAGGTGAGCCATTTGAAGTAACAGTTAAAATGGGTAATGAATATACTCATCCAGATGATTTTGATCATTACATTGAATCAATTACACTATTTAATGGTGAAACAAAATTAGCTCAAGTTTCTTATGTTCCAGGAACATTAGGAAATGTAAAAGCACACAACACAACAACTTTTACTATTATCCCTACAACTAAAAAGTTAAACTTAGTTGCTCACGGATACTGTACAAAACACGGTATTTGGGAATCTACACCAGTTACTGTAGCTGTTAACTAGTATTTAAAAACTAGAACTATTTATTAAGAGGTGGAAGTTTTAACTTTCACCTCTTTTTATTGAAAACGACAAACAGGAAAATAGATGCACTTTTTAGGAATGGACTATATCATCTCATCACTTTTATGGTTAATGGGAATATTTGCTTTTGCATTTACATTTAGAAAACAGATTGCAAAACTTTTTTATAAAAAAACAACTCTTGATCTTTTTATTAGTAAACTCAAAATCTATCTTGAAAAAACATATCCAGATATAAAATTTGACTATTCAATAATTTCTCAAAGCCAATCTGAAAAAAATCCAGAAGTTAGAAAATCTATTATTATAACAAATATTATAAATCATTATAAACAATTGCCATTTAACTCCTCTTTTTATCCAACCTCTACACCAACTTCACTTCATAATTGGAGCAGTTATATCTTTCATTGTGAACCAAATAAAAACAAACTTCCAGGTGATTGGGGACAAAGAAAAAATGCAATTCTTACAAGAGATAAAGCAAAATGTTTACGATGTAGCAAACACTTGACAGTCACTACAGTTGTAGCACATATGATAAAACCTTTAGAAAATGGTGGTAAATATCATCTTGAAAATTTAGTAAGTATTTGTAAAGACTGTGAAACTCTTATAACCAACAATCAAAAAAGAATGAATCATCTAGATATTGTTGATGATTTAAATGAGATAGTTGAACAAAGCTAATTCTATTCTATAATCACATCTTTAATAAAACTTTGATAACATATAGTATTTAATATAAATAATCAAAGGAATCTTAGTATGACTATACTTGATGGTAAAAAGTTATCAAATAAAATCAGAGCAGAAGTAAAAAACGATGTTACTCAGTTACAAGAAAGAGGTATCACTCCAGGTTTGGCAGTAGTTTTAGTAGGTTCTGATCCGGCAAGTGCCGCTTATGTAAATATGAAAAGTAAAGCATGTAAGGAAGCTGGTATCTATAGTATAGCTCATGAGATGCCAGAAACTATTTCACAAGACAATATCTTAGAAATCATCACTATGATGAATAAAAATCCAAATATTGATGGAATTTTGGTGCAACTACCTCTTCCTAAACATATCGATACAACAGTTATTTTAGAAGCGATTGACCCTAAAAAAGATGTCGATGGATTTCACCCATATAATGTTGGTAGAGTCGTAGCAGGTCTTGATGGATTTATTCCTGCAACACCTTATGGTGTAATGGAACTTTTAAAAGAGTACAATATAGATCCTCAAGGGAAAAATATTTGTGTTGTTGGTGCTTCAAATATTGTAGGGAAACCTATGGCAACATTACTTTTAAATGCAAATGCTACTGTTGATATTTGTCATATCTATACAGATGATTTAAAAAAACATACTTTAGCTGCTGATATTATTTGTGTTGGTGTTGGTGTAGTTAATCTTATCAAAGAAGATATGGTAAAAGATGATGCAATTATTATTGATATTGGTATCAATCGACTTGATAATGGAAAACTAGTAGGTGATGTAGACTATGCAAATGTTGCAGATAAATGTTCTTATATCACACCAGTTCCAGGTGGAGTTGGACCAATGACTATTGCTATGTTATTAAAAAATACTGTAAAATCAGCAAGTAAAAGAGAAGTAAAAGAGCTATAATGAATATTTTAAAAAAGCTTTATAAATGGAGTAGCTCATGGACAGGTACTGTTGTAATTGTTTTGGGTATTATATTTTTTATTGCACAAGCTTTTGTAATCCCTAGTGGGAGTATGAAAAATTCTCTTCTTGTAGGAGATATGCTTTTTGTAAAAAAATTCTCTTATGGTATCCCTACACCAAGACTTCCATGGTTAGAATGGAAAGTATTACCAGATTTCAATGATAATGGACACTTAATAGAGGGTGATAAACCACAAAGAGGAGATATTGTAGTATTTCGATATCCTCACAATGAAAAAATTCACTATGTAAAAAGATGTGTTGCTACGGGGGGAGATATTGTATTTGTAAAAAATAAAAACTTATATCTTCATTTAAAAGAGGGAAATGAGTATATGATTGAAAACTATAAGGGTTATAATATTGCTCAACTAGGAGATAAACTTTATCTTGAAAATCCTTATAAAAAAGATCATCCTGGTATTCACAATGATGAAACAGTACAAAAATTCAACACACCTTATCGTCAAATTTTTGATACTGTACCTACAAAAATACCTGAAGGGGAATTTTTCATGATGGGTGACAATCGAGATCATAGTAATGATAGTCGATTTTGGGGAACAGTACCTTATAAATTTATTGTAGGAAAACCTTGGTTTGTATATTTCTCATGGGATGAAAACAAACAAATAAGATGGGATAGAGTATTTCAAACTCCATCACAATTAGAAAAAACAAAATATGTAGAAAATAAAACAGATCATCAAGAAGGAATTTATTAATGAAGTACTTTATAGGTGCAGATCATGCAGGTGTTGATTTTAAAGCTTTTGTAAAAGAGTTATTTGAAAAAAGAGGACATGAAGTAGTCGATATGGGTCCATCAACTAAAGATAGAGTTGACTACCCAGATTTTGCAGAAAAAGTGTGTGAAGAGGTACTTAAAAATAAAGATAGCAAAGGGATCTTAATTTGTGGTAGTGGTATTGGTATGTCGATGGCTGCAAATAAATTTGATGGTATCAGAGCTGCACTTTGTCACAATGAGTACTCTGCAGTAATGGCAAGACAACACAACGATGCAAATATATTATGTTTAGGTGAAAGAGTGAGTGGTCCAGGTATGATTGAAGCAATCGTTGAAGCATGGGATACAAACTCATTTGAAGGTGGTAGACATGAGGGCAGAGTTGAAAAAATCAATGCCTTAAGTAAAATGGGAAGCTGTAGAGTATAGTTTTTCTTCAGAAGTAACTTAAAAGGATTATAAAATGACACGAACTCCACCTCCTGAAGACTGGGTAGTATATGCTGTAGTCTTAAGTGTAGTTGCTGCTATTATGTTTGGAAAATATTTAATGGGTAGAGGTGATAAAGATGAATTTATCAGTTCAAATACACCAGAAGAAAAGACAATAAACAAAGATGATTAACTCAAAAATTGTAGACTATATTTTTAGTTCAGCATCTATTCAAAGATGGAATGACTACCCACGCATGGTAGATTTAGTAGAGTTAGACAAACAAGCACACAAGTTTATCATTGCTTTTTTTATTGCAAAACATGAAACAGATGTAAACTACACAAATCTCATAGAAGCAGGTATATTTGAGTTTTTGCGTCGTGTTGTTGTCACAGATATACGACCAGATGTGTTCCGAAAAGCTTTACAAAAAAAAGGCAAAGAGATAAACTCTTGGGTTTTAAATAAGCTAGAAAGTACTCTCATAGAGATAGACAATGGAAGTTTTTTCCAAAAATTCAAAGACTATTTAGAAGATGATTGTTCATATACAAAAGAGCGATTTATCTTAAAAGCAGCTTCTTATTTAGCAACAAAATGGGAGTTTGGTATAGTATACCAAACAAGTCAATTTTTAAACGATATAGATGAAGTCAAAAAAGAAGTTGATGCTGAGATTGAAGATTATTACGAGCTCATTGGTGTACGGAAAATTGCATTAAATAAAAAACTAGCGAAAGTGATCGATTTAAGTGGTCGATTACGATTTCAAAAAAGATGGGCACAAACTCCAAGAATCCCTGAAACTTCTGTCTTAGGACATATGCTCACTGTTGCACTTTTTGGATATTTTTACTCTGTAAAAATAAATGCTTGTCCAAAGCGATTGCAAAATAATTTTTTTGTTGCACTATTTCATGATCTGCCTGAAGCATTAACCCGAGATATTATAAGTCCTGTAAAATATAGTGTTGATGAACTCGCAGACATCATAGCAGAGTATGAAGTAGTACAAATAGAAGATAAAATTATGCCTTATATTCCACATAATCTAAAAGAGGAATTTTCATATATTTTAGGATTGGATAATCATAACTTTAAAGATGAGTTTGAAAATAAAATAAGAGAAAATGGAAAGATAAAAGTAGTTGATGATATGCAACGATATAACCTTGATAGATATGATGCTATAGATGGAAAAGCATTAAAACAATGTGACAAATTATCTGCTTTTATAGAAGCTAGTCTATCTATCTCTCATGGTATAAAATCAAAAGAACTTATGCAAGGGAAAAAACAGATTATGGCAGGACTACAAAGTATTGGGGAGATCAATTTTAAAGAGATTGCACAAACTATTGATGAAGAGTTTGGAACTACAGGGGTAACACAAACTAGAATGGAGCTTTAATATGGAATTTATTTTACTTATATCACTTTTTTTAATTCTTATATTTTTAATATTCAATAAAAAGAGTTATAGAATTAAAGATCAAACTCTTAAAAAAGAGGAGATTGTTCAAGAATATGAAAAAAACTTGAAAAATATTCTAGCTCGATATAGTACCAATAAAAATGAACAACTCAAACAAAAAAAAATATTTCTACAAAACTGTAATAAAGAGTTATCACGCAACATTTTTTTTACAGAAGAGGAATCAATTCTCATATTACAAAGACTCTCAAAATTATGAAAAAGAAAAAAATATATTTTATAACAGCAACAAATACTGATGTTGGGAAAACTTACGCAGCTGAGAAAATTTTAATAAAGTATCATAAAAAAGGGAAAAAAGTTGGTTATTTTAAACCTATTGAAACAGGTGTAGTATCTACACCTCTTGATGGTTCAAAACTTTTAAAACTTACAAAAAAGTTTAATAGTGATTTTGATTTTAGCCTTAATGAAGTTGTTCCTTATCAATTTAGACTAGCTGCTTCACCTTTTGTAGCTAAAAAAAAGAGTTGCATCGATATAAAAAATATTTTTAAACAAACCAAAAAACTTTTAAAAAAATGTGATGTTTTAATAATTGAGGGTGCGGGTGGTCTAATGGTACCTATAAACAAAAATTATTTTATGATTGATTTAATCAAAGGTTTTCAAGATTTGTTTAATAGTAAAACCATTTTAATAAGTTCAAGTGCATTAGGAAGTATAAACGACACTCTTTTATCTCAGAAAGCTTTGCATAATTATAGTATAAATTATCAATGGTATATAAACTTATATAAAGATAAAAAAGATTTTAAAAAAGTCACCCTACCTTTTTATAAAGAGTATTTCGATAAAATATCTTTTCTTTAAATAAATAAATAAGGCTCTATATGAAAATAATTTTTTTTCTCTCTTTAGCATTAAATTTTCTTTTTGCTACTGTACACTTACAAACACAAACTACTAAAATATTTGATGTAACACAAAATAGTGCAACTATTAATATTCCAAACTTAAGTATTGGGCAAAGTGGAGTTGTTGTTACTGATATTGACGAAAATAGTATTATTTTAGCTCAAGCAATTATAACAGAAACTTCAAATAGCAATTCTACAATAGAGTTTTTGGATACTAAAGTATTACTTCAAGATGCAATACCTACAACAAAACTCAGACCAGTAGATGGTGATAGTTTTATTTTAAACCATCTTTATAATACAAGTTTACTCATTGTTCCAAATGAAACAGCAAAACAATCAGTGCAAGAGTTATATAAAAACCAAAACTTTCTTAGTGAAGATTTTTTTGCAGCATATTTAAAACTTATAAATAAACCTGTGCCTACAAAAGAAACATTTTTAGCTTTTGCTCAAAAACAACAAATAGGAACACTTTTTATAGTTGTGCAAAACAATCTATTTATTGTAGATAGTTTATCTTTTAAAGTACTCGATACAATCTTAATAGATAACAAAGACAATAGTACAAATGTCCCTTTTCTTACAAAAATTGATCAAATAGAAACAGGACTATGGAGTTTTGATGAAAAAAATATAGACAATTATGATCTACACTATTTAAAAATGTTGGAGATAATAAAATGATAGAACAAACACATATTGATACATTTATTAGTATTGTAGGTGATGAAAATGTAAAGAGTGATAAAGCACATCTAATAGCATATTGTTATGATGCTACAAAAACACGATTCGAACCAGACGCTGTAGTTTTCCCAAAAAATGAAGAAGAGATTAGTAAAATATTAAAATATTGTAATGAACATAGAATTATTATTGTTCCAAGAGGAGCTGGTAGTGGATTTACAGGTGGTTCTTTACCTGCTAGTGGAGGAATTATACTTTCACTTGAAAGACATATGAATCAACTTCTTGAAATCGATATGCAAAATATGGTAGCAAGAGTTCAGCCAGGACTTGTGAATATGACATTTCAAAAAGCTGTAGAGGAAGTTGGTTTATTTTATCCTCCAGATCCTGCTAGTGAAGAGTACTCTACTTTAGGGGGAAATGTTAGTGAAAATGCAGGCGGTATGAGAGCTGCTAAATATGGTATCACAAAAGATTATGTCATGGCTTTACGAGCTGTGTTGCCAAATGGTGATATTATTCAAGCTGGTAAGAAAACTATCAAAGATGTCGCAGGATATAACATAGCTGGAATTTTAACTGCAAGTGAAGGTACATTGGCAGTTATCACAGAGATTACTTTAAAACTTATACCAAAACCAAAATTTAAAAAAACATATATGGGAATATTTCCAGATGTAACAAGTGCTATGAATGCAGTGTTTAAATCTCTTGCTTCTGGTGCAAATCCTGTTGCTATGGAATTTTTAGATAAACTTGTAATTCAAGCTTTAAGAGAAAAACTCAATGTTGACTTGCCTAGCGATGCTGGTGCTGTATTAGTGGGAGATGTTGATGGAAGTTTAGAAGATGAAGTAAAATTTCAACTTGAAACTTTAGAAAAATCATTTAATGAAAATGGTGGAAAAAGTTTTGTTATAGCCCAAGACGATGATCATGCAAAAGAGTTATGGTTTGCAAGAAGAAATGCAAGTCCTGCTGTTACGATTTTCGGTACAAAAAAACTCAATGAAGATATCTCAGTTCCTAGAAGTATGCTTCCTGTTGCATTAGAAGAAATCTACAAAATTGGTGATAAATATGGTATGCAAGTACCATGTTTTGGTCATGCTGGAGATGGGAACATTCATGTAAATGTAATGGTAAAAGATAAAAATGACCCAAAACAGATGGAAGATGGACATAAAGCTATTGAAGAGATTTTTCAACTTGTTGTTGATATGGGTGGAACTTTAAGTGGTGAACATGGTATTGGGACATCAAAAGCTCCTTATATGGATATCGCTTTTAACGATGCAGAGATGAACCTATTTAAAAACATCAAAAAAGCTTTTGATCCAAACAACATACTCAATCCTTTTAAAATGGGACTTGATTAATTGAAACTTATCAAAGAGGTGTTTTCATTTTTTAATGATGACACCCCCTATTATGCTGCAAGTTTAAGTTTTTTTACTATTTTTGCAATTCTTCCACTCATTGCGTTACTTATTGTTGTGATATCAAATATTCCCGCTTTCTCGGAACATTTAGATACTATGATGCTTTATATTTTAGACTTTATAAATCCTACACATTCAACAACATTAGCAAATCAACTTTCAAGTTTTTTACACAATACTGAAAAATTAGGGTCTATAGGTTTAGCATATCTTTTGTTTGTATTTACTATGTTCTTTAAAGATTATGAACATATTATAAATAAAATTCATAAAGTACCCTCAAGAGCATTCTATAAGTCCTTTGTACTTTATATAAGTTTTCTTATTATGCTTCCTATTTTGTTTTTTGTATTTATATTTATAACAACATTTTCTAATATCTCATTTTTTATTTATATTTTTACTTCACTTTTTATCTGGATTGTATTTATGTTTGTATTTATGGTATCAGCAAATACAAAAATAACTTTTGTTGCAGCTGCTTTCTCAAGCTCTATAACACTTGTGTCATTAAGTGTTACAAAAACATTGTTTGGATATTATGTTAGTGAAAATACAACTTATGCGACAATTTATGGTTCATTTAGTGTTGCTTTGTTTTTCTTTTTATGGATATATATTTCATGGAATATATATTTATATGGTACAAAACTATGTTCAATCTTAAATAAGGCACAACTATCAAATGAAAATTAAATCTCTATTTTTATTCTTATTATTAACAACTATATCTTTATTTGGAGCTGAAGATACACCACTTGTAAACCTTTCAGTTGCAGCTGTTGAGAATCCTGCTCAGTTTGTAAAAACAATTAACATAGCTATCATTCTCATGCTATTTGTTTTGGCACCTACTCTTTTACTTATGGTGACAAGTTTTACTCGACTTATCATTGTATTTGGACTTTTACGACAAGCAATGGGGCTACAACAATCTCCACCAAACCAGATCATTATATCATTAAGTTTAATACTCACTGTATTTATTATGGAACCGTATGCAAAAAAAGCATGGGAAAATGGAATCGACCCATATATGAAAGAAACTATTGGCTATGAAGTTGCTTTTGATGAAAGTGTTGGACCTTTCAAAGAGTTTATGATCAAAAATACTAGAGAG
>Ga0193963_1000712_pt1 | contig 17198 bp, 13 predicted proteins | sample FB_6_MG_FD_140359 | JGI IMG/M metagenome (GOLD analysis project Ga0193963, IMG submission 140359) | Microbial mat bacterial communities from the Broadkill River, Lewes, Delaware, United States - FB_6_MG | ecosystem: Environmental > Aquatic > Freshwater > River > Microbial mats | place: USA...
CACATAAATTCGGCCCAGGTTCTGAACCACGGTAAGGGCGGTGGTTTGATTGGCCGTAACCAATGAGCCTTCGGGTACCGATGATTTGACGATGCGTCCGGCAATGGGGGAAAATACATTAGTATAGTGTAGATTGATTTTTGCCGAGGTCAGATTTGCTTTGGCAACCGCCACATCGGCCTGGGCCTGGGCCAGAGCTGCCACGGTATCGTCATACACCTGGCAACTGACACCGCCCATTTTCACCAGACGGCTGTACCGGGCAAGCTTGGGTTCCACGGCCTTGACATCGGCCCGGGCGCGAACCAGGCTCGCTGCGGCGGATTCATATGCGGCTTTGTAGGTGGCAGGATCAATTTGATAAAGCTGCTGTCCTTTTTTAACCAAACTGCCTTGGGTAAACATCCGTTTCAGGATGATGCCTGTTACCTGGGGGCGAATTTCAGCCACCTGATATGCAGACGTTCTGCCGGCCAGATCTTTGGTGAAGACCACTTCCTGGGGTTTGACCGTGTAAACGGCCACTTCAGCCGGCGGACGGGCCTGGGCAGACGGGGCGGTCGTCTGCTCGGACTGGGATGGAGCCTGGCCTTTTTGCGCCCCTGCCCAGGGCAGAGTAAGCTGTCCTGAGTAATACAAATATCCACCGCCAATGAGTACGGCCGTGACAAAGCCAAGCAAAAAACGCTTCATGATGATCTCTCCTGTTCCTTAAGTATACATTTGTCCAGAAAGCGGACAATTTCCTGTTTGAGTGTTTCCAGATCCCGGAGCGGTTCCTCCCGGTATGTCAGGGACTCCAAAGGCCCCACCACCGAACCGAAGATCATGGCTGCCATGACATAGGGATCGGCATCGATAAACTGTCCCTGGCGTATGCCCTCCCGGCAGACATTGACCAGGGGGAGAATGATGACCTCCATACGCTCTGTAACGGCTTCGGCTGCTGACCGCTGACTCTGGATAAATTTAAAATAAAGGGGGTATTCCTTGTGGAAATCAAACACATTACCCACAAATCCGTATATTTTCTCCATGGGCTGGATATCTTTCTTAAATATCTTGCTTGATCCCTTTTTAATGGGAATAATCACAGCCTCATGGACATAATTCAGCAGATCTTTTTTGTTTTTAAAATAGTTGTACAAGGTTCCTTTCGACACCCCGCATCTGGCGGCCACTTTATCCATGGTAATGGATGTGCCTTCCTGGATCATTGCCAGCACGGGTTGTACCACTTGTCCCTTGAGCAGACGGTTCATCATCTCTTTTCTTTTAGTGGCCGATTTCATTTAATATTTCCTTGGGTTGTCCCCGGCATTATCCCTGTGGGGAAAAATAAAAACACTTTCTGACTGTGTCGTCTAAAAAAATGACCGCATGGTCAGAAAAATGACTTCCGGGTATAATATGGATGGGGTGCTTTTCTGTCAAGGATGTTTTTTGACAAAATAAAAGAGGATGTCACACGATCAATCCAGGTTGTTTTTTATAAGAAAGGATGTGTAACCGACACAGATTTTTCAACTTTCGTTGTGGGCCGAAGCCTGGGCATAGATAGACCAGGGGCGGCCCGCGGCCGTTATAAGAACGCATGTGTAAGCGACACAGATCGTTCAGTTTTTTAATGAATCAGGAATCATTCGCATGAACAGGAAATAGAATTTAGTTTCTTCCGGGTAGAGGCGTCGGGCAATCGATGCCTCTACCCGGAAGGATTAATTTTACCCTTACAACGCTGATCATTAATCGATATGCGTTTTGTGAGACCAATCATTTTATCTGCTTGCTTCAAAAGCAAAACGCCTGCGTCAGAAATGATTTCTCCACCATTAAAATTTGCTTGGATTTTGCGTCCTTTGCATCTTGTGAATTCAATGGGGTTTGTGGTACATTTTGCCTCTTTTTTATGAATTATTCGGGCTTACCCCATGGACGTGATTGGGCATGATGATCAATTCATGCAGACATAAAGGCCAAAGGTCGCAATTAAATCGTCCAAAATAGGACTTAGGGTTTTATGTCGTATTCCAGGCGGGTCAATGGGCGCATATTTGTTATATGTTCCCATTGACCCAACGAAGAAGCTGGCCTAAAAGACAAGCCACAGGGACGATTATTATTTTGACCATGGGCTTATCTAAGGGAGAATTACTGTCCTTCAAAAATGACTAAAAAAAGCCTCTTTTAGCCGTTGCCATTCCTATTTTGTCATGCCATTGCCCGAGTCGTTCTCCGCGTAAGGAAAACATCTGTAATTTACATGTGTAGTAGGTGAGTTTGCTGCCGCCATTACCATGTTGAGTGGTTGAGGTAACTGTCGTCTTTATGATGAAATCATAACTGCTAGATAAGCTACTCTCGTCAATTACCCGGGCAACACCACTATCTAACACTTTAGAAATAATTTCATCTTGTAGGTCTTCTGTGATGATATTTGGGTCATGCGTGGTATTTTCAGGCGTAGCGATCACCAGCAAAGGTCTCCTGCTTCTCTGTGCCCAGGATTGTACTTGTGAGGAACTAAGCATTTTTTCGGTCACAGTGCTTGCTAGGGCAATATAATCCTCGGTTGTAAGATCATCTTTGAGATGTGCTCTCTCACCGTCATCAACCATTCCAACATTACTTTGTGTGCCGATAGACTTCCCGCTAACACAACCCGACAAAAAGAATGCTGAAGCCAGCAAAAGAATACAACCCAACAAAAAATTTCTTTTATACATCATCTTTACTTCCTCCAAATTACGTTAATCTGATTTTAGTTTATTTAGTTCAATAAAGGTGTCATCAACCAAGCGAACTGTAAAAATTGTTTTTGCCGCCTCTTGTTGCAAGGCCATCTCAGAAAAATTCTTTGCCTGTTTTGGTCCTAAAACAAAGCGTTTCCAAGGACGTGGGGTTCCAACGGAAAAGCCGGAGACATCTTCCCACTGGTACTGGTATTCAACCTCATATCTGTTTTCAGTCAGATTTTGAACTGTGATCTGTGCTTTTGTAAAAATGCCTTTTTTACCTATCTTTGGATTGACAACAGCGATATATCCGATGAGTTGATCGGAGGCAATGACTCTAGTTAGTCCAGGGTAACTGGTGTCAACAGCCTTGGTGTTAATAATCTGCTGATTGGAGTCCTTGTTTAATCCTGGCTCTGGCTGTGCAACACAACCAAAGAGCAACCCACTTGAAATCATGACTGTAAACAATAGCAATCTTTTGATAATTTGCATCTCTTTCTCCAAATGTATTTATAGTTAAATATTATTTCTGTGATGACCAAATCTTTTTACTTGGATAGGCATTAAGAGTTTGGTCAGAGCTTCTGACGAGAACAAAGTGTTGGGTGCCTTTATTGAGCTTAATACACGTTTCTGCAATCATTTTATTATGAATGTTGTAGGATCTAATTTTTAAGGTTTTAAGCCCTGGGTGGATATATATTCTTGCAGCCAGTACAGTTGAAGGCAATGTCATCCAGGATGTGGTATCGGGTTCCTGTGCGTCGTCTGTAATGCGTTTAACTATACTGCCCAGCCCGCCAAATAGTGAGTTGCCTCCTTCAATGAGTGCAATGTCCCTGGCTGCTGCTGTGAGCATCATTGATTGAATATAAGGCAGAGAGTCCTTCTGGTGCCTTAAGGCAAGGGCTTCAATATCTGCAACAGGAGACAGGGTTGCCAGGGTTTTGTTGCTTTTGGATAAAACCTTTATTTTCGCTACGTGGGATTCAATGGGATTAAAGGTCGGCAGCTCAACATCAACTTCACCTATCACCGGAATGGAAAGGATTTTCTTTTCGGGAACAAAGCCGTCAAGGGCAACGATATGGACCAAATTTTTTGCCCGCTTCCGGGCTTTTGTATCTCTTACGGCTTTTTGCAAAACTTTACTTTTCGGATTAAGTTTAAGCGCCTGTTTGTAAGCAATATGAGCATTACTGATAAGAGATTTCACCTTAACGCTTTTGAATTCATTGACCATGCCGGTCACATAATCGCCAAAGGGGTTAACAAAGGCACTCGAAACAGTTAGTGCACTTTTATCATACTTGGCAAATTCTTTATTAAGGGCATCAATGAGTTTAATCGAGGTATTTTTATTGACCCTCTCTTTTTTTGCAACTTCTTTACTTTCGCACTTGGGGTCTTTTTCTGTTTTCTCAAGTTCTTCAGTAAATTTATCTTTTTCATCTTTTTGCCATTCTACGGCTAGACGAGCCACGTTGAACGCTCTTGCATCACCTTTCAAAAGATAGGCCATAGAGGTCATGTCAAGGAGCATAACTTTTTCGTACCCTGGGGCATTGTAGCGACCCAATTCACCAGAGCCAGCTACGTCAAGGAAGAAATTACCAAACGCGGATGCACCCTCTGCCAGATATGATTCAGAATTACGCTCTTCAATAAGCTCTTGTGCTAAACGCGAATACCCAAGCGCTTTATCTGGCTCGCCAAGTTGCAAGGAAATTGACGTTCTTTCCATGAGTCCAACCAGGCGAAGTTCCGAGGCTAATTTTTCGCTGTCTTTTGTACCAATTTTTTCCTCTTCTTTTTTAAGCAAGGAGTCAATAGCATCGGTTTTACCCTGGGCAAGCTTGTCGCGATATGGCGCATATTTTTTAGAATATCCTGCGTAGTAGGGGGTTTCTTGTTTTGCGGGGTCGGATTGGAATAATTGAGAAGTCCCGCCTGTTTGGGTTGGAACGCATCCTTGTAAAGTAAGACCAAAACCCATACAAATGGCTATAACGCATAACCATTTTATTCTTTGAAAATACGCAACAGTAGTTGTCATTGTGTTTGTTTTTCTCCTGTATTAAAATTGATTTGAGCTTGCTACTACCACGATACTTTCATTTTCTTTTTTTTCTTTTTGGCGGGTTTTTTTTGATTTCTGAGTATATCTCCGGCAAGTGGTGTCTCACCTGTAATTAATTCGGCTCTTGATCTAACTGCCTCGACCATGGTTATTTTGACAGTACCGATTGTGGTTTCTGCGACACCAAAGGAAACGCCTGTGTCTTGGTCTATCAACGCTTGTCCTGGACGTTGGAGAGAAAATGTCATGCCTGCCTTTATGGCGGCATCTGCACCTCTGTTGATAAAGATCGTTCCATCCGGTAAGACGCCCAATACCTTCATTGGGTATATATATTTAACGATCCCGTTTGCTGCCTCTAACGCATATTGATCAATCATGCTTGTGCGAATTTCTTCAATTCCGATATTCTTAAATCTGCGCTTGAGCCTGATTTTGTCTGAAGCCGCAATTGCACTGGTGTGACTGTCTACAATGCGAACATTACCTTCCATAAAGCCGGTATAGTGTACCTCTATTTCATCAAGATAGGGGACCTTCTTTCTTTCAATATGCAAATAAAAATTTGTAAGTTCGCCAACGACAAGATAATCTGCGCCTTGCAACTGTTCTAAGTAGTCTCGAATGTCACCACTTGTCGCTACCGCCTGGAATGCTTTTTCGTCTATAATTTGATCAACTTCTCTTCGCTCCATCATGACAAATCGGTTTGTCCTAGCCAGATTGTCTGTCATAATATCCGTGAGTTGATCCATTGTTCCTTCTTGGACCGCATAAATAATTGAATTATTTGTGACTTTCTTTCTGGCATTTAGTGTTATTTTGCTAAGGGCCAAGGTTGCTTTGCCACCTAATTGCCCAGTCTCGGCAGCCGGGGCGGATGTCTTTGTTTTGTTGCCTAGGATGCCGCCTGAATATTCTCCTGTAGATGCAGTGGTGGTTGTCCCGTTGGTGACCAATTTGAGTACGTCGCCAGACTGCACGCCGGAACCTTCTATTATTTTTGCAAGACTTCGATTCTTATCAACTTGCAATAGCTCCACTTCAGCTATTTTTTTTTCTGTTGTTCCAAGTTCCACGCCTGTATCTGGATCAAGTATTTTTTGTCCAGGTCGCATCACAGCAAAAGTAGAACCTGTTTGTAATAAACCATCTAATCCCCGGTTAATATATATTGTCTCGTTGGCCACAGCGGCAATCTTAATTGGGTAAACGGCGTTGAGAAGATTGGCTGCAATCTGTGCCGCAAAGTCGTCTGCCAGGGATGTGATCAAACGGTCCTGGCCAGCTTGCATCTCAAGTTGTTTTTTTACAGTGATTTTTTGGGACTCTATTATATCCCCGCTGCGGGCGTCAACTAACCTGATATTGCCTTCGGCAAAGCCGTCAAGAACCGTAATCACCCGGGAAGAGTTTGGTAATTTGAGTGTTTGCTCCTCTATTGAAAAATTTTGCAAAGAACCAACCACAAGATAATCACACCCTTTTAAGGTCCCCATGGCCGTTGGCATTGCTCTGTCTTCGACGATGGCTTGTGCCAATTGTTCATTAAGGAATTGATCCACTTCCTGTCTGTCAATAATTGTAAAGCGTTTGCTTTGTACAAGTCGTGTTATAAGGCTGTCGGTGAATATTGGAATATGTTTATCTGCATCACTGCCAGTCTTTGCCGTAGAACCCGCCTTAACAAGCCCAATGGCAACCCTGGGCTTTTCGCCGTTGCCAACTTCAGATGCTGACGCTTTTGACAGTGGCCTGCCTTGTGTTGCAATGGCTTTGGCAGGCTTTGATACGACGCGAACAGCCAGATCTCCAGCGAGGAAATTAGCACCGGCAGCAATATTGACAATCGATACCGTTTCTTGCACATCGCTTGCCTCGACGACCCCTATTTCTGATTTCAGACGAGCTATAACGACGCCGGAATCTTCCTTGATCTCTTGCCCCTGTCTGAGGATAGTAAATTTGTCACCCACTTTTACGCCATCATTAATTCCCCGGGAGATAACAAGGGGTTCGAGGCTGACAATTTTTGCAGGAAACACAATGTCAAGGATTTTGTTGGTAGCTTCCAGGGCTACTTGGTTCATGAATTCGAAATCATCATGACTCTCTTTGCCGCCCCTAAAAAGTGTTTCAGATACCTTCAGGTGAAGGCTGTCTGCCCCTATAACTGTGCTGGATGACGTATCAATTACTCGTATTCTTAATCTTGCTTCGGTTGTTTCTTTGGTGACTTTTTTACCACTGTCGCTAAATGGGACTTTTTGAGAGCGAGAAGAGCTTTCCAGCTGGTGCAAATTACCCAAGACAAGGAAATTTGCTCCAACAGCAGAACCAAGATCTTTGAAATCATGAATTAAATCGTTATAGGCTGAGCCCGCTGTGGCTGGGCCCATGGCCAGGCCGCCGCCGATTTCAAACTGATCCATATCCTGGATTGCCTTGTCTAACGTGCGATCCATATAACTTTTTGATATGTTTTTACCAAAACGCTGTTCAATAATTGCGGTTCTTAATGTTTTTCGTTCCACAGGAGTAAGTCTTTTACTCTTGGACAGTTGTTCAAGAATGGCATCTGCCAAAATTTCCGGTAATCCGACCATCTTACGCTTATCGTAAACAGCTGTTGCATCCGGTAAAAAATCAGTATGGCTTAATATCGCGATGGTTGCAGGGGTGGATGTCGGTTTTTCATCGGATTTAAAAATACCAGTTACTGATTCTAACCATGATGACTCCTGGGCTTTCACAGGTGAGACTATACCCTCAAAGCCTATTACTGTTACCAATAATCCGATTATAAGCAAAGTTGTTTTTAACTGTGAGTATTTAATATGCATAATCATCTACTTTTCCTGTTGGATCAAGGTTTGCGAACAATACAACCAACTTCAATGTCACCCTCGAGCTTATTTTGCACTATCGTTGCTATGGTAAACTTTGGATTAACCCGTGAAATTTTAATCTGACCGATATACTCTTCAGCAGATCCAAGGGATTCACCTGTTGCCGGGTCTATCAACTCTTCACCAGGAAAGAAAACGTTAAGAATGGCACCCTTTTTGAACCCACCATCTTTGCCTCGATTTAGATAAACTTTATTGCCCTTCATGCTAATAATTTCCACAGGAAAAATCATAGCAATAAATTGATCCGACATCTGAGTAGAGACACCTTTTGCCAAACTTGTAAAATATTTCTTGCTTGGCACACCGCCACTGCTATTGACCATTTGTTCTTTGGTTGAAAAGCTATCTTTCATAAAGAATGTGCTCTTTATTTGCCCTGTGGTTGTATCTACAATCTGGGCATTTATCTCTAGTGTTCCGTGATCCCTTCTGAAGTATTTACTTTGTAAGTTTGGAACCTTTTTGGTGGAAGCGTAAAACACAAAACGATGAACTGTGGGGATGATGAGATAGTCAGCGTTTTGCATCGCACCAGATTCAGCGGTGTCACCTGCAGCTAAATCGCTTTGGGCAAATTCTTGTTCCTCGCGTATTGCAGACATTGTGCTTTTATTTCTGGTGACAACATCAAATTTTCGAGTTGCCTGGAAAGATGCTTCCATTTCAGCCAATAATTTTTCAAGGTTTAATTGTTTTCTCGCTGAGGAGGAGACACCTTCAGAAACTTTGGCCTCTTTAATAGCAATGACAGGTTTCTCAGAAGACCAAGCACTCTGGGGTGAGTGCAACAAAAAAAAACAACATACAATAAAAACAGCAACTATCTCTTTTCTAATCATAATTTCTCCCTGTTTTGTAAATGTCATTTTACAAAAAGTAAAATTTGGAATTGTTTCTCTTTAAATCTATTGTTTTTTATAATGAATATCTTGGTTTTATTGCTGTATTGTGTAGCCATGTGTACGATAATATAAGGTTTAATCAGAGATATTTGATGTGGAATGAATGGTTTCAAAAAAATATATCCTCTGGCAATCTTACTATGGAAATAGTTTTGCCCGCTTAATATTTTTCCTGTATATGCGGAACAGAATTTGTTTTTTTCTGATATCATTAAATTGAAACAGTTCCCATGATTTGCCAAAACAACAGGAGCTACATTATGAATAATTTCGGGGTTGATCATAAGATGGGCCACCCATGAGAAAACTAAATTCATGACATTCTCAACCACTCGTAATTCCAGAGTTATTTCTTATATTATAGAAAGATGAACGCAAATTGTCCGAAGTTATGATCAAGCCCAAAACTTCACAATCAGTTGATTTCCATTTGTAGTATCATCCAAGGATAGAAAGTTTTTTTGTTAAAAAAAGAAGGTATAGCAAAATATGAAAAGATGATCAAGCGTCTGAAACAGGGTCCAGGTTCAACTATAGTGGACCCTTTTAAGGGACAGGAAAATTTTATTATGTGGCGTACATTCGGGCAGGTGATCTCTGCTGAATGTACGCTTTTTTCTGTGAGCTTTAATGGTCTAATGCACTTCATGGGCAAGCAATTCCGCTGCCTCTTTCACATTCATCCCTTCATGTATCAAGCCGTAGACCGCTGATAATAATGCGGTGGGATGGGGACTTTGCCACACGTTTCTTCCCATGACAATGCCCTTGGCACCGCCCTGGAGCGCACCATATATCATATTCAGCGTGTCAAGATCCGTTTCACATTTGGGGCCACCGGCAATCATCACCGGCACAGGGCATCCCGCCACGACCTTATCAAAATCGGTTTCCGTATAATAGGTCTTGATGATATCCGCCCCATGCTCCGCACCAACTCTTGCGCCAAGGGCAATGAATTTGGGATCTTTTTTCTTGTCTTCATTGGTTTTTCCCAGACCAATAACCCCTAAAAGCGGCATATCCCATTTTCGGCATTCTGTTGCCATCCGGGCCATACCAATCAGGGTGTCATGCTCATTTATTGATCCGACAAAGGCTGTGGTTGCCATGGCATCCACGCCAAGCCGCAAGGCTTCTTCGGTATCTGCGGTTTGACCCTCCCGGGTCAGTTCCGGGCCGGCAATGGTTGCCCCGCCGCTGGCGCGCAGGATAACCCCCGGATCGCCCGCCGGGTCAAAGGCATGGGTATATATGCCTTTGGTCATAAGCCAGCAATCAACTTTGTCGGTGGCGTCCAGTGTGCGAATCGTATCGGCAATATCCACAATGCCGGTCATGGCACCAAGCGCCATGCCGTGATCAACCGCAAGGACCAAAGACCGCCCCGTTTCTTTATTCAGAATCTTTTTCAGTCGTCTTTCTTTTCCATCCATAAGCTGACATCCCTTTCATATATTAAAATTCGACAATTCCACGAATCATTTGCTGGTTTTTGGCACGTTCGACTGCTTCTAAAAACGTATCAAGGGTAAATCGGTCTGTGACGAGGTCATCAACGGTGATTTCATTATTGACGATAAGCCCAAGGCTCTTTTCAAAATCTTTGGGTGATGCCGCAAAGGTCCCCGTTAGATTTATCTCACAGTAGTGAAGCCATCTTGGATCCACCGATATTTGATGGCCTGCCGGTGGCCCGCCAAAGATATTAAATGTGCCGCCTTTTCTGGTAAGCTGTAAATTTTCCTCAATCACCGCTGGGATACCTAAGGATGCAATAACGGCTTGGGCACCATGGTTGTCGGTTAGCTTCTTTATTTCTCCAATGTGATCTGTCGTCGTTGGATTGATGCAATGATCTGCACCCATCTCTTTCGCAATTGCCAACCGATCGTCCAGTAAATCAACAACAATAACAACGGCACCCATCCACTTTGCCAGTTTCAGGTGCATCAGCCCCATGGGGCCGGCGCCCAGAATTACAACAACGTGGTCCTGTCCTACCTTGCAGGTTGACAGAGACGCCATGGCACATGATAAGGGTTCTGCTAAAACAGCTTTATCAAACGGTACCTCATCCGGAATTTTCAGGACTCCGCCAATGTTCACAATCTCTTTGGGAAGGCGTACGTATTCGGCAAATCCACCTTCAATCCCGTGGGCCAAGCCAAATTCGTGCTCACATAAATTATGCTTGTCCTGGCGGCAGTAATAACACTGCCCGCAAACGGCAATGGGATAAACCGCCACCCGGTCACCCGGTTGATACGCCGTAACGCCATCCCCTGTTTCAAAAATCTCCCCCACCACCTCATGTCCCAGTATGGTGGGCAAGTCCTTGGGAAGCCCTTGGCCCAACAAGGTTTTAATGTCCGTGGCACAAATGCCTGACACTTTTGTTTTTACAATAACTTCTCCGGCATTTGCCGTTGGTGTCGGATATTCTTCAATGCGAATATCATTTTGTCCATAAACAACTGCTGCTTTCACGAATTAATTCTCCTAGTTTGAACGCTTACCGCGAATGGTTGTCATCAGTGACGATAGCTTTGCCGCATCTTTCTTTCCGCGGGTCGCTTCCACGCCGGAGCATAAATCAATGCCGTAAGGGTTAATCCTGTCAATGGCCTCTCCGACATTGTCGGGATTGACCCCGCCGGCCAACCAAATGGGCACCGTACCCCGAATCGAATCCATCAGTTCCTTAACGATGTCCCAATCCGAGGTTACGCCTGTGCCGCCAAATTTCATTTCTCCTTTGGACAAGGCTGCGGTATCGAAAAGAAGGGCGTCAACACCGGCTGTCACGGACGCTTGAACCGTTTTTTGAAAATTTTCTACATCCACCGTTTCACCCGCTTGGGGTAAATGGACCGACTGCCAGATTTCAACACTCGGATAGGTATTTTTCAAATATGTGACAAAAGACGCTTCCGCCAAACTTAAAAATTGTACGGCAAATGGGTTCAGTTGTTGAATAAGCGTTTCAACACGGATTGATGCCATATTGTAAACCAAAGCCACCGGCGGAAGGGGGGGAGACGAAAAGAGCGGCTTGGCCGCTTCAATGGTCAAAGATCTCGGAGAGAAATCGACCTCCACCACCACGCCAAAAAAATCAGCCCCTTCACGGGCAGTGATTTCGGCATCTTCCACATTGGTGGTGCCGCAAATTTTTACTTTGTAACCGCTTGTCATAAGGCTATTATCCTTTAAGCCAGGTGTCATTTATAAAGGATCTTTCAACACCGTTTTCCGTGATCGTTCCGCCCGTGTTGTCAACTTCGGTTTCTATGATGCGCGAGTCTGAAATATTTTTTGATTTAAGGTAGTTCAGCGCCCGATCATATGCATCCTGATCTCGGGTCAATGCAAAAATCGTGGGTCCCACGGAACTCATGCCGGCAACCTCAATCCCCATTCCTCGAAAGGCATTAATATAGCTGTATATGGGCGTCCCAAAAGCACCATGTTGTTCGCATTCGGCCCGTTTGGATCCCATATGCGTCAGTTCAAAAAGGGCATCTCCCATCTTTTTAAGATCATTTCGAATCATTGCGGGTATCATATCCATCAGGACAATTTGTGCCTTGGCACCAACCTGAAGCGTATCAAGGGTTCTTGCCCGCCTCATTAAAAGCTCGACTTCGGATTCAGCAGCGGTTTCCTTTCCTTGGAATTCGTCCTCCAAGGTATCCACCTCCGGAATGAACATCAGCACCTTGGTATCCGGCAGTGCCACACGCTGAACCAGCACCAGGTCATCACTGGCAACCACCCAGCCTCCGTTGATACTTACCATGGCACCGATACCGGTTTCAAACGCGGGCAACAGGTATTGCTCGTTTACAGGGCTCTCCTCACAGGCGTGAAATCCCATAATCCGCCTCAGTTCCCACCCATAAAAGGGTCTGCCTAACACTTCATTCATACCGATACACACGGCACACATGGAACCGATGGAAGAGCCAAGCCCTACATGCCGGCGCCTATGGTCTTGAAGTTCTATTTCAAACCCACCGTCATACCCCAATAGTTTTTTAAAAATATGCCCGTAATGCGCCATGATCAGTTGGCGTTCGCCTGTGGTGCGAATAACCGGCTCGGGAATTGACTTCACCTTTGCATAAAAATATACGCCGATACTCACACCGAGGCCACCGCCACCTGGGCGGTTCAAATTGAATCGATTCATGTCAAACACGTTAAGATGAAGCCTTGCCGGCACCTTGACTTCTACTTCCCGTCCTTCAACATCGCCAACCTGCCGTACTTCAAGCCCCATTTTCTCATAGGAATGAATAAATTTTTCGTCCCCCGGCTCAAACTCCTCCAACACCGTGGTCACTTTATCAAATCGGCCGCCTACAATGTCAATTTCCACCTTCTGTTTCTGTTGCGCTGAGTTCTGACTGTCCATTCGGTTCCCCTTTGCTTGAAAATCGTTAATTAGGCTGTCAAAAAATATAGGCTGTTAAAATAGGCGGATAGCATACTTAAATAGATAAACCTCGTCAAGATACCCCATTACCGCCCAAGGCAATGGATATTACTTGCACAATGGCGACGATTCTGAATTGCGCACACGAATTATAACCGTTTTTTTTAAACAGAAAAGCCCAAATTGTTCAATTTTCTATTGGCTCAATCCCCAATGACCATGAACAGGTGGTTAGAATTTAGTTGACGATCGCAACTTTTACCAGGGGGCGATTTAAGCAATTCAATTGAATACACCGAATGATGTTTACACATAGAAATGAACGCGTTTAAATCAGGGATAATCTTTGGTTCATAGGCACAGTGAGAAGATCAAGCAGAAAATATAAGACGATGGTTGATAGTTATACCTACTTTATTCTTTTGGGGAATGATTTTATTGACCAGTCAACTATTAGCAGGTTGTGATTCGACAATATATGCTGATGATATATTTGAACTCACTGTAACCAACGAGACACAACGTCATGGAAAAATAGTCGCAGGTCATATAGTGGCGATCTCTTTTTCTTAGATGAAAATTTATGTTTGATAAGGGAAAAAAAATCCGAAAGTATCAATAATTGCTATATCTGCCCTAACTGGGAACTTGGATTTTAACAGATTGAGAGTGAAGCGCCTGAAAAATTGAGAATTCAGAATCTGCTTTTCTAAGATTCTAACCAACTGGTAATCTTCGAGTAAGGTCCTGGTCATTTGTGGCTGATATAAAGAATCTATCCATTGAAGGATGCAAACAACAGCCCTTCAAGTTAACATAATTTTTTTTCTCTCCCCTTTGTAACCGGGCTATTCACATGGTGAAGGCCCGGTTTCTTTTGTTCAGGTGCAAGCATGGAAATTGATTCCCCCAAATACTACTCCATTAGCATAAATTCCAATTTTGTCAAAAACACTGCCGTGCCGGATTTCTCTCCCCCTGTAACGCTGCTATCCTTGCAAAAACTTTTCGAGTATTCAAATTGCCGCTTTGGACAATTATTGTTGGAAGCCTCTATATAAAGGTTAAAATCTGAAAGAACTTCCAACCCACAATGCTTCTGTTATTCAATGCTTTTCGAAAACGCCAGGGCGACAGCTGATAGACAAAGTAAACAGTTCCCTTTGACTTCATTTTTGAGAATATGTGATTAGCAGGTGAAATAGAATGGTAGATTGATGCCACCTGCTAATCATAACTGAAATAGGATTGCCACCAAGCCATAGCCTGTTTGCAAAATGAGTAGTGTATAAAGTTCCACCCTGCAGCCTTTAGGCGGCCACAAAAGTGACGGCTCTATTTTTGCCCTGGTAAATTAATTGATAGTGTTCTTATATAGTTTGCCATCTTTCATTATCAAGGCTATGTTCTCCTCCGGCTTGGTAAGGATGGAAATATCCTTGAGAGGGTCACCGTTTATCAAAAGTAAATCAGCCAGCGCCCCTTTTTCGATGACACCAATCTTGCCTGGATATGGATTACGCGGCCCAGAGAGAGATAGAATTTCACCATTAATAGCTGTTGCTTGTCTCAAAATTTCTGCGTTTGAAAACCATTTTGTACGGTTTGTGAACTCTTCATTTAGCGTCTTTTTTATTTCAAGATCCATCAATAAGTCACTGCCGAAGCCAACTTTTGCATTATGTTTTTTACACAGCTTCAACAGGTTATCTAAACCATCGGCAGCTTGCTGTTGACGGGCTTTCTGCGCCGGTGTGAAACTCGGAGGGGCAGGAGCAAGAAATACCCCTGTTTGCGCACTTATATAACAATCATTCTTGACTGCCATCTTAACTGTCTCTTCACCGATGAGGTTGCAATGTTCCAATGTTTTAGCGCCTGCTTTAATGGCAATTTGGGTGGCAGCATCGGTATAGGTGTGAACAGCTAAATAGGTATTCCACCGTTTGGCTTCATCGGCTGCGGCTTTTACTTCATCAAAGGAATACTCAACAATATCCAAAGGATCGTACAAGCCTGAAACTGCGCCACCTACATACATTTTCAAAAATGCGGCACCGCTTCGCATATTCATTCGACTAGCTGAAAGTACCTCAGGCACGCCATCGGCAAACGCAGTTATGCGAAGAATCTCTAACTCAGAGTAAGAAGTGCCTCCCAATTGTCGAGGATTGGTGATTGGAGTACGAAAATCTCCATGGCCTGCTGTCATACTAATTGGAGGTCCGCTTGCATAGAGGCGAGGTCCGGCAAAGTAACCTTCATCAATGGCACGCTTAACACCAAATACATTACCTCCCACATCGCGCATAGTCGTAAAACCACGCATAAGTGTATTCTCTGCTTCGTGTAATGCCAGAGCAGTATGGTAGTCTCCTGGCGCATACAATAACTCAACAGCTCCGGTGTTTAGATGCAAGTGAGCATGAATATCAATGAATCCAGGCAAAAGTGTTCTTCCTCCACCTTCGATGACTTTCATATCTTCGGATGCAGGAATCGTTGCTGCAATTTTTGTAATTTTATTTCCTTCGATCAGCACACTCATGGACGAAGATAGTTTTTCGCTATTCCCGTCGAATATGTTTACATCTGTAATAAGGACCTTATTCATCATCTCGGCCTCCGAAGAGAATGTTTTCAAACCTGCGGGAGAGTAACTCACTGCATCCGCCATTGCAGACACAGATAGAAAGGTTAACAAGATAAACGATATGAGAACTAAAACCGCACTTTTCATTTTGACCTCCATTGAGTTGTGATTTTCTTTTTTTAACCGAACAATAGAATCGTGCTCTAAAAAGTTTTTGAATATCGACCAGGTAATTCATACCATCATTCAAGACGGTTCGCAAAATATAGTATTCGATTTTTATAGTCCCTTAATTTAGATGTTCAAATCCAAAAATCATTTAATTGAATGATAGTGACAAATGAAACGAGTAATGCCAAGGTCAACATAATAGTATTTAAGAACTCCAAAGCCCATTTTGAAGCGGCGTTGACTATTTTTGTTATTAGAGACCTGGATCAAAAATCTGAAAGATCAAATCAAGGGGCTGATGTGAAGACGATCCTTTGACCAGGCTCCGTTTTTCGGTCGGACGACGCCTCATATGGTCCTTGCCAATCCACACATCTTCTAAATTCTTTCTTAAAGAATAGCACCAGAAACGTTTTTAATTTGTCCGGCCAAGGCTTAATGATGTAATTGAATCTTTTCAAAAAATTATCCGGTCCCCCAATATTGTGCCTGGCTTGAAAAGGAAGAATCAATTCCAAATGATCCGTACTTGATAGAGAAAAGATATCATGATAAAATATTTTATTTTCAATTAGTTGGGAAAAATTAGCACGTGGCAAAAAGCAATTCCCTATCTAACCTACCAGGGAGGAAATCAATATGGATTTTACGATCCCGGCTGAATTCACCAGGAATATCGAAAAATTTGATGCGTTTATCAAAAAGGATATCATACCGCATTTGTCCACTTGGAGTCATCAGGAAGAATTACCCCGAACATTTTTCCACAATATGGGAAGGCAGGGCTGGTTTGGTCTAACGTTTGAAAACGGCTGTCTCAAGCGGAAATCCGCCCTGAAAGAGTCGCTAATCACCGAAAAACTGGCCCGGATATCGCCGGGTACCGCCATTGCGGCTCTTGCACACGTTGATTTAGGTCTGATCGGCTTGTTTCTATTCGGTTCCCCGGCTCACCAGCGCAAGCTTGGGAAAGCAGCCGTTGAAGGCAAGACGGTGATGTGTCTGGGAAATACTGAAAATATCGCCGGCAGCGATGTTGCCGGTATCGGTATGCAGGCCACAAAGACCGAAGGCGGTTGGGTCCTCAATGGGACCAAAGCTTACGTCACCAATGGTTGGGTAGCCGATTGGGGAGTTATTACGGCAGTTTCAGATCCGGATGCCGACAGAAAAAGGCGGTTATCCATGTATCTGGTCGATTTAAATGATACCGCCATCCGGCGGAAAAAGTTAAATAAACAGGTGTGGGTACCGTCGGATCTGACACGCCTGAGTTTCAGTGACGTTTTTGTGCCGGATGATCACCTTTTGGGAAAGCGCGGTCACGGCCTGCACCAGGTCCTTGAAATCTTTACCAACAG
>Ga0193963_1000713_pt1 | contig 17198 bp, 18 predicted proteins | sample FB_6_MG_FD_140359 | JGI IMG/M metagenome (GOLD analysis project Ga0193963, IMG submission 140359) | Microbial mat bacterial communities from the Broadkill River, Lewes, Delaware, United States - FB_6_MG | ecosystem: Environmental > Aquatic > Freshwater > River > Microbial mats | place: USA...
ACTCCGGGAAAATTAGGAATTCAAACAACGACAGAATTAAATACACAAAGAGATTTATCTCTTGCATATACTCCAGGCGTTGCACATCCGTGTTTAGAAATTGAAGAAAATCCAGAAAATGCATTTAAATATACTGCAAAAAGAAATCTTGTAGCAGTTATTACAAATGGTACAGCTGTACTTGGTCTTGGTAATATTGGAGCGTTAGCTGCAAAGCCAGTTATGGAAGGTAAATCTGTATTATTTAAAAAATTCTCTGCTATTGATTCATTTGATATTGAAATTGATGAAGAGGATGCACAAAAGTTTATTGATGTTTGTAAAGCAATTTCTCCTACATTTGGAGGGATAAATTTAGAAGATATTAAATCTCCTGAATGTTTTGAAATTGAAAGAAGATTAATTGAAGAGTTGGATATCCCTGTTATGCATGATGACCAACATGGAACAGCAATAATTACTACTGCGGCGTTAATTAATGCTTGTGATATTATTGGTAAAAAATTAGAAGATTTAAAAGTTGTAGTTGTTGGTGCTGGTGCTGCTGCTATTTCTTGCTCAAGAATGTATAAATCTGTAGGTGTTGAAAATATTATTATGTGTGATTCAAAAGGTGTTATTCATGACCAAAGAGATGATTTAAATAAATTTAAAAAAGAGTTCTCTATTTCTGAATCAATGACTAAACTTGAAGCATTTAGAGAAGCTGATGTTGTACTTGGATTATCTCGTCCTGGGACATTTACACAAGAACATATTGCTGTAATGGCTAACGAACCAATTGTTTTTGCTTTGTCAAATCCAACGCCTGAACTTTTCCCTGAAGAGATATTAGCTATAAGAGATAAAGCAATTGTTGGTACAGGAAGAAGTGATTTCCCTAACCAAGTAAATAATGTAATTGGATTCCCATTTATTTTTAGAGGTGCTTTAGATGTACAAGCGAAAAAAATAAATATGCAAATGAAAAAAGCAGCGGCTTATGCAATTGCTGACCTAGCTAAAAAGCCAGTTCCTCAAAATGTAAAAGATATTTTTGGAGACTTATCTTACTCTAAAAAATATGTTATTCCTACTGCTTTTGATAAAAGATTAATTGTTGAAGTAAGTGCTGCTGTTGCAAATGCTGCAGTTGAATCTGGTGTTGCAAGAGTAAAAGATTTTAATCTAGAAACTTATAAAGAAAAACTATCTAAAATGATTTAAATCTAATTAATGGTATTATTTCATCCTTAAATGAAATAATACCTAGGATTAATACATAAAATGAAAGAATATATACTTCTAATTGATACTATCGATGCAAAAGGACTTGTTTATAACATTTCAAAAGTACTTTTTGCTAATAATCTAAATATTGAAAAAAATGCAGAATATGTTGAAAAAGATTCAAACAAGTTTTTTATGAGAACAGTAATTTCTGGTGATGTAAATAGCAATATACTTTTAAAAGAATTAACAGAAGTACTTCCTTCTAATTCAACTATTAAATTAACACCAAAAGCAAAAAAAGACATTGTAATCTTAGCTACAAAAGAATCACATGTTTTAGGTGATTTACTAATTAGATATATTGATGGTGAGTTAAATGCAAACATTAAAGCAGTTATTGCAAATCATGATTATTTAAGAGATTTAGTAGAGAGTTTTAATATTCCATTTCATTGTATTAGTGCTGAAGACATGGAAAGAGAAGCTCATGAAGATCTTATTATTGAACAAATTAATGAATATGAACCAGAACTTATAGTTTTAGCAAAATATATGAGAATCTTAACACCAAAATTTGTAGAAACTTATCCTCAAAAAGTATTAAATATTCATCACTCATTTTTACCATCGTTTATTGGTGCAAACCCATATAAACAAGCACACCATAGAGGTGTAAAGATTATTGGAGCAACTGCTCATTATGTAACAAATGATTTAGATGAAGGACCAATTATTGATCAAGGAGTTGTAAGAGTTGATCATAGTTTTACTTGGCAAGATATGAGAAGATCTGGAAGAAATGTAGAAAAAGTCGTTCTTTCAAATGCTTTACAATTACTTTTAGATGATAAAGTATTTGTATATGATAATAAAACAGTGATTTTATAATATGTTTAATATTGTTTTATTAGAACCAAGAATTCCTGGAAATGTAGGAACAATAGGTAGACTTGCTTTTGCTATGAATTGTACTCTTCATCTTATAAAACCTTATGGGTTTGGTGAGATAACGGAAAAAGAAGTAAGACGAGCTGGTTTAGATTATTGGTTTGAATTAGATGTTAGAGAATATGAAAACATAGAAGATTTTTGGTCAAAAAACCCATTATCAAATAGACACTTTTTTGCTACAACAAAAACTGAAAAGGTTTATTTTGATGCTAAATATAAAGTAGGGGATTTTTTATATTTTGGTAGAGAAGATGCTGGACTTCCAGAGAGCTTACTAGCTAAACATAAAGAAGGATGTATTACAATCCCTATGACTAATGATGCAAGAAGTTTAAATATTGCAAACTCTGTATCAATTATTGCTTATGAAGCGTTAAGACAAAACTTTGGTTCTTTTAAGTAACCAAAGTTCTTTCTTTTTTTAATTAAAAACTTTCCCAATCATCTGCATCACTAGTATTATCTTTTATTTCTAGTGTTTTATTAGATGATGTTGTTTTTTCTTCTTTTTCTTTTTTTGTTTCAATTTTTTTGTATTCTTTGATTGTATCTGTATTTGAAACTACAGTTTTTTTAGGTGGGTTTTTTGTTTTTGACTTTATATTGTTTTTCCCATCAAACTCTTTTTTATCTGCATCTTGTACAATATCTATGGCTATATTATTAGTTTGTTCTGCAATATCATGCGTTGCAGATGAAATCATTGCAATTTGTTGAGTTTGTTGGTCTAACTGATTAACAGTATCATTTATTTGTTCTATACCACTTTGTTGTTCTTTCGAAGCAGTTGCTACATTCCCAATAATATCTATTGTATTTTGAATATTCTCGTTTAATTTAGAATAACCGCTAATCATATTATCAGCAATATTTTTTCCATCATCAGCTTTTCCATTTGCATTTTCAACTAAGTTCTTAATTTCTTTTGCAACTTCTGCTGAACGTCCTGCTAGGTTTCTAACTTCTTGTGCAACGACTGCAAATCCTTTTCCTGCTTCTCCCGCAGTAGCAGCTTCAACTGCAGCATTTAGTGATAAAATATTTGTTTGGAATGCAATTTGATCAATTAATACAATTGATTCAGAAATTGCATTTACTTGTTCACTTAATTCATCCATAGCACTTGTAGTTTTATTTGCTAATTCTTCACCATCTTTCGCTGATTGTGTAACTTGTTGTGCATAATCTGACATATGATTAATACTTTCATTGTTTCTAACTACTGTTGCTGTAATCTCTTCTAGTGCCGCAGCTGTTTCTTCTAAAGAAGCTGCTGTAGAACTTGCACTTGTATTTAGTTCATCAACATTACTAACTAAAGTATTCGAACTATCTTGGAGTTCTAAACCTACACTTTTATTGTTTATTAGCATTTGAGTAGTAGAATCTCCTAAAGAATTCACATCATCACATAATTTTAATACGCTACCTTCAATGTTTTGAGTGTCAACTTTTGGTCTATAATCATAACTTGCATAACTTGATAGTACAGTTTGAATATTTGTTATATTATTATTCAGGTTCTCAAGCATTTGATTAATAACATCTTTTAATTTATTTAATTCTTCATTGTTAGTTTCTTTTGTGATTCTATTAGATAGATGTCCAATTTTAATTTTGTTTGCAACAAAAGTTGCATCATCAATTAAAGCCTTGTCTTTTTCAATAGTTTCTTGAGTATTTTTTATACTAGTATTAATGATTTTAGCCATGTTACCAATTTCATCAGAGTTTTTATCGTTTAATAGCTTAACTTCTTTTGTTTCATTATTTATAAATTTAAAAAACTGAAATAAACCTTTTTCAAAATCTTTTAATGATTTTGCAATATTATTACTTATTAGAAATAAGGCTAATATAACAAATAGTCCAATAGAAATAGTAAATATTAAAGCAAATGTTTTTAATTCTGCAGTTTTATTCTCTATTTCTTCTTCAATTATATTTGTAAGGTTTTTTAATATATCTTCAGATTGATGAATTGTTTTTCTCATTTGTCCTAGGAGACCTAAGTTACTTTTGAATCCTTTTTTTTCTTCAAGTAATACTAAATTATTGAAACTTGTTTTATATTGACTTAATAATGATGACATATTTGAATAGTTGTCATTATTAATTAGTTTTTTGATTTTTGAATTAAATTTATCTAAATATTTTTTATCTAGTCTAAGCATAAAATCTTTTTCTTGTTTTCTCAAGTCATAAATTGCCGAAAGTAACCTTGAGTCATCTGCTTTTTTTGCATAAGTTTGAACTTCATGTACTTTTGCTCTTAATCCACCATACAAGCCATCTTTTGGGTTTAACCCAATTTCTTTTTGAGCATTTACTAAGTTATAAAAATTTTTACTATAATTGTTAATTATCTTATTAAAATCTTTTACAAGCTTAGTACTTAAATCAAAATGTATTAGCTCTTTTTCAAGCTCTATACCTGTTATCTCCAAGTCTTTAATTGTTTTTTCAAACTTTTTAACATATTTTAGGTCTTTTCTTGAAAGAAAATCTTTTTCATGTTTTCTAAGATTTAGCATTTCTATATTTAAATCTTTTACATATTTCTCCATAATAGTAAGCTCATGTAATTCATCCATATCATGACTTTCTACAAAAGCAATAAATAAGAAACCAATAAATACAAAAATTGATAATGTCATTAGTTTAGCTTTTATTGTGAGGTTTTTAAGCATAATTAATCCTTATAGTAATTTAATACATAATTCTATAACAAATAATTATTATTTATTATAGATGGCTAAATTAAAACTAATTATTAAATTATTTTTAAGATTTGCTAGATTGAATTTTTTTAGCTTTTTTGATTAGTTTCTTTACTGCTTTTAATTTTTTCTCGTATTGTTTACTATCTGTTTTTTCTGCATATTTTAATTTTTTTTGTAATATCTTTTTTTTATTAATTAGTTTTTTTATAAGATTATTAATTTCTTCAGATTTATTTTTAATCTCCTTCTTATCTGAAATAAAAAAACTTTCAATACTTTTAATAAGTTTATTTAACTTCATCTGTTTCTCCTAATGACCTTAGTTTTTCATCTCTAATAAAAAGTATATTTCCAACTCTTAATAAGTTTTTACAAATATTATAAGCATTTGTAGAATCATTTATTAATGATGTAGCCATTTTTGATGTGATTTTTTCATTCCTAATTAACTCTTCTATTCTATTATTATTCATAACATCAAGGTTTTCTAGTCTATCTTTATCTACTTGAATTAATGTTGATACCTCAATATCATCATGTTTATTTTCTTTTAATATATTAACTTCAAGAATAAATGTTGCTAGTTCTTCTTTTATTAAAGAATATTCTTTTTGAATAGATTCATTTTTACTTCTTAGATAAAAATCCATATTTTTTTGAATATCTCTAGTATCTTTTAATATTTTGATTATAATATTTGATGCTAATTTTAATTGTGTGACATATTCAATTTGTTCTTTATTCATATTTTGTTGAGAAATAAGAGCAAACTCTATTATTTCACTATATAAAGTTTTTAAATTGTTTTGATAAATATCATTTAAATCTGTATCTATTTTGATTACAGGTTTTGCTATTATAGCCTTAATATCTTTTTTAGTTTTTAATTCACTAGTATGTATTGATAATGCATGTAATATAGCTTTTTGTGCATTATCATAAAGATGTATAATTTCTTTTTGAATAGATACCATTGCATTGTATGGAATCTTTATATTAGCTTTTTCAAGATATTTGGGTTTTGATGTCTTCTTGATTTTATCATTTATAAATTTCTTAGATGATTTAACAATTATACCTATAAAAGGAAAGAGCACAATTATTCCTAATAGATTGAATATGGTATGGAACAATGCAAGTTTCATAGAATAATTATCTTCGGCTATACCAAAAAATGGTGCTAAGAAATCAACAAAATCTTGAAGACTATAAATTAAAAATACTGCAATCAGTCCTGTACTAATATTAAAAATAAAATGACCAAAAGCTAAACGTTTACCATTTTGATTTGATGTGAGTGAACCTATTACTGCAGTTACTGTAGTACCTACATTTGCTCCAATTGCCAATGCTAAGGCATCAATATATAAAATATTTCCACCTGCAAGGGCAGTAATGATTATAGCCATTGTTGCACTACTTGATTGAATAACAACTGTAGCAATTGCTCCTATTAAAATATAAAGAAGTATTCCAGGTATTCCTCCAATTGAATAAGAAGCTAAGTCTATAGCAGTTCTTAGTGTATCAAATCCATCTTTCATATATGAAATACCTAAGAAAATAAACCCTAATCCTAATAGTACGTTTCCAAGTCCGATATAAGTATTATTTTTTGAAAATCTAAATATTACACCAAATATTATCATTGGCATTGCATACAGGGATATTTTCAATTTAAGTCCGAGTGCTGAAACTATCCATGCCGTAGTTGTACTTCCTAGATTTGCACCAAATACTATTGCCATTCCTTGTGTTAGAGATATTAACTCTACAGATAGAAAAGAAATTACAATTACAGATATAAGCGATGAACTTTGTACAATGGAAGTGGTTATAAAACCAGTTAAAACTGATGTATATTTATTTTTTGTGAATTTTTCAAGTATAGTCTCAAGTGTGCCTCCTGAAAATAGTTTAAAGCCATCTTCCATAAAATGCATACCAATAAGGAATATAGCAATACCTGCAAGAATGATTTTTACATTTTCTTGAGATATTACATAAAATGCTGTTATAATCAGCAAAATAATAATTAACAATTTTTTAACCATAAGTCATTATAATATATTTTTTAAAAAATGTGTAGAAGTAGGGGTTTTATTGTATAGAATTTTAGTATTAGAAGATGATGAGCTTTTTTTAGAAACATTAGAGGATTTTTTAAGTGATGAAGGTTTTATTGTACAAACAGCCGATAATGGTGAAAAAGTAATTGAGTTATGTTATGAGAATAGTTATGATTTATATCTTTTTGATATAAATGTTCCAAAAATTAATGGAATAGATTTATTAAAAGAATTAAGAAAAAATAATGATGACACAGCAGCTATTTATTTAACCTCATATAAGGATAAAGATATGTTAACTAAAGGGTTTTTAACAGGGTGTGACGATTATTTAAAAAAACCTGTAGATTTAGATGAACTTTTATTGAGAATTCAATCTTTATTAAAAAGAAGTGGAAAATCATTTTCAGAGATAAAAATTAATGATGAACTTAAGTTTAATCCTGAAACAAGGAGAGTTCTTAAAGATGGTGAAGATTTATATATAGCAAATAAAATTATAGATTTATTAGAACTTTTTATAGAGAAAAAAGATACTATAATTACAAAAGAAATGATTATAGATAAATTATGGAGTTTCTCCGAAGAGTATAGTGAAGGCTCAATTAGAGTTTATATTAATAACTTAAAAAAACTTATTGGAAAAGAAAAAATAAAAAATATAAAAGGTGTTGGGTACAAAATTGAATTATAAAAAAAAGAATTTTATAATTACAAATTCAATAATTATTGTTTTTGTTTTATTATTGTCTTTACTTTTAAACCATTATATAACTAGTCTTTTTGGATTCAATAAAGAGACTTTTGTTCCTATTACTGTTGTTGTACTTAGTTTTGGGCTTATTTTGTATTTAGGACTTAGTAAAACAATTTTTGAACCACTTTTTAAAAGTGATGAAAACTTACAAAAAACAGTTAAAGAGACATTACATGAATTAAATATTCCAATATCTACAATAAAACTCAATACTCAAATGTTAGAAAAAAAACTAACAGATGAAAAAGAATTGAAACGATTAAACCGCATAAAACTAGCTTCAAATGAACTTTTAAAACTTTATGAAAATATGGAATATCAAATAAAAAAAGAGATTGATAGAGTTGATGTTACTTCTTTTGATTTAAAAGAGTTGATTTTAAAAAGTATAGATAAGTTTGAAGATATAAAAAGAGATATAAAAATAGATGTTGATATCCAAAATATACAATTAACTACGGATATTAACGGTTTTGAAAAGATGATAGATAATCTCATTTCAAATGCTTTAAAATACAATATAAAAGAAAATGGCTTTATAAAAATAAAACTTGAGGATAATATTTTAACTATCTTTAATACAGGAAAAGAAATAGATACAAAGAATCTTTTTATAATTTTTGATGAATATTTTCAAGAAGACTCTTCTCAAAATGGTTTTGGTTTAGGATTGAAAATAGTAAAAGAGTTTTGTGATAAAAATAAAATTGCAATTAAAATTGAACCTAATATAGATGGTAATAAGTTTATTCTCAATCTTAAAAATATTATTGTTGATTAAGTAAAAAGTTACTTCTATTGTAATCAAAATTTAGATATAATCTTTAAAATTATAAAAAAGGATTTATTTATGAATGAAGCTCTAATATTACCTATAGCAATTGTGGTATTTGCATTAATTATCATAGTAAAAGGTGTGCGAATTGTTCCACAATCAGATTTATTTGTTATTGAAAGACTAGGAAAATTTAATACTGTACTTCATGGAGGCTTTCATGTGATTATTCCTATTGTAGATTCTGTAAGAATTGTATTAACTTCTAGAGAACAATTAGTTGATATTGAAAAACAATCAGTTATTACTAAAGATAATGTAAATATTTCAATTGATGGGATTGTTTTTTGTAAAGTAGATGATGCAAGAGAAGCAACATATAATGTAGTAAATTTTAAAAATGCAATTGCAAACTTAGCAATGACAACTTTAAGATCTGAGATTGGTGGGATGGACTTAGATGATACTTTATCTAATAGGGAATCATTAAATGCAAAACTTCAAACTGAACTTGGTAGTGCTGCTGCAAACTGGGGTATAAAAGTAACAAGAGTAGAGATATCAGATATTTCAGTACCTGCTGAAATTGAAAGAGCTATGAATATGCAAATGGAAGCAGAGAGAGAAAAAAGAGCTATTGAAACAAAAGCAAGAGCTGATAAAGAAGCAGTTATTAGAAGTGCGGAAGCATTTAAACAAGAAGAAGTATTAAAAGCTGAAGCTATTGAAAGAATGGCAGATGCAAAAAGATACGAGCAAGAACAAATTGCTGCTGGGCAAAAAGAGGCAATGAATCTTATTAATGAATCAATGGCTCAAACTCCAAAAGCAGCAGAGTTCTTACTTGCTAAAGATAGAGTTGCTGCGTTTAAGGCTTTAGCACAAAGTGAATCAAATGATAAGATGATTTTACCTTATGACGTAACTCAAATGATTGGTAGCACTAGTGTTTTAGGTGATGCTTTCTTTAAAGGTGTAAGTAATGGAAACACAAATAATGCTTCTTAATGTAATTGATCCATATATTCTTCTTGGTATTGGAGTTATTTTAATAGGTTTAGAAGCTATTGTTACCTCTTTTATTCTTATTTGGTTTGGACTTGGTTTTGTAATTGCTGCTTTTGTAAGTATAGGATATGATTTTACTGATGGTATATGGCAACTAGGGATTGTTGCTATTGTTTCTTTAATTTTTATTAGCTTACTTAGAAAAAAAGCTTTAGAAAAGTTCTTATCTTCTCAACAAAATATTACAGATAACTTTTTGGAAGAAGGTGGAATTGGTGAAATTAAAAATTCAAAAGTATTTTTTAAAGGTACTTATTGGGAGATTGATTCTTCTTTAGAGGATAGTGATTTTAAAGAAAATGAAAAAGTTAAGGTACTTAAAACTTATAAAAACTTCGCAAAAATTGTAAAAAAGGAAAAGTAGTAAAAGCTACTTTACCTTTTCTCTTTATTTAACAAAAAATTAACATTTACTTAATTATTAATTAACAAATCTAATTTATAATTCTTAAAAAAAATTAAGGATAGATATGCCAAAGATAAAAACTAGTTTGTTCTGTGCAATAATAATTGGAATGGTTAATGTTAATTTATATGCAGCAGAAGACTTAGGTTTAATAACAGTTGAATCAACAACTATTGATGACAAATATGAATCCAACAAAAAAGAAGTATCAAATACTGTAACAGTATATTCAGAAGAAATAGAAGAGGCTCATTCTGAGAATATTGGACTTATCTTAAATAAAATTCCTGGATTAAATGTACGAATAAATGAAGGCGATTCAAATAAAATACATATTAGAGGTGTGGGCACAGAACTATATATGAGTGAAAAACCAGGTGTTGCAATTGTTATTGATGGTGTACCTGTTCAAGAAAGAGCTGGAAGTGTAAATATTGATGCAGATAATATTGAAAGTATAAAAGTTATAAAAGGTGGTGCATCTTATTTATATGGAAATGATGCTTTAGCTGGTGCAGTTGTAATCACTACAAAAAGGCCTAAAGGTAAAAATGGAGGTTCTGTATCTGTTGAAAAAGGTAGCTTTAATTATGAAAAATATATTGTTCAAGGATTAGCAAGTACTGATGATTTTGGAGTTGAATTAAAAGGAAGTTACAAAGCAAGTGATGGGTATTGGGACTCTTCAGATTATTGGGCAAAATCTATTAATGGTAAGTTTCAATATTTTATTGATGATAGCAGTGATATTACTTTAGGAGTTGATAAATCTAAGAGATATGAAAATGATTCAGGGTCAATAACTGCTGTTGTTGATGGAGTGGATCAAATTAAAACTAATCCTGAGAGCCAAGGAGAAGTAGGTTATTCTACAGATTATAATATTGAGCTTGATAAGTATTTTTTAACTTATTCAAAAGATTTTGATAATGATTCAAATCTAATGACTCAAGGATATTTATATAAAGATTTAACTACTAATAAAAATGGGGCATTTGATGAAATTCCAAATAATGGTCTGTTAAGAGACGGACATAAATACGATGCATATGCTAAAACTGTACAAAAGGGAATAAAATCTGAGTACAGAATGGATGGTGATAATCTTGCAAGTATGATTGGTATTGATATAGCTAGAAACGAAGAGGATAAAAATTCAGTTTATAGAGTTGATGTTACAAGCCGTGGTAAAACTACTCCAAAAGGAACTGTAAATAGTGATACTCATTTTGATGAAGATATTAATGCAATATATGGAGAGTTAAAATATCAGTTTACTCCAAAACTTGTTACTTCACTAAATGCTAGATATGATCAAATGAAATATGATTATACTAATAAACTGACATCTAAAAGTTGGAGTGAAAAATTTAACGAGCAATCATATAGACTTGGTACAGTATATACTTTAAATGAAAATGGAATTATCTTCTCAAATATCTCAACAGGTTTTAGAGTTCCAACGATTTCACAAATGTATGCAGGTGATATGACAACATCTACATATAATGGAACATATACAAATAATACAGATATTGATACTGAAAAAACATATAACTTAGAAGTAGGGTATAGAGGTAGAAATGATTTTTTAACTTATGATGTAGCAGTATTCCAATTAGATAGAAAAGATGTTATAGGAAGAAGTAGTGGGAATTATGCTTCGACAAGAGGTGTTGATGTTAAATATGACAATATGTCTGATGTTCAAAGTAGAGGATTAGAATTATCATTATTCAGTGATAGATCAAAAGATTTATTCTTTGGATTAAACTATACATTCTTAGATACAAAATATAAAAAATATGATGAATATAATCTAATTTTAAATGAAGGTGGAAAAGTAGACCACAATAATGATGGAGATATGAAAGATGATTATGTTGCAAGTAAACATGATCTAGCTGGAAATAAAGTTCCAAGAGTATCTGCTCATACAATTAATTTAGAAGGAAATTATAGATTTTCTCCAAGTTTTTTATTAACTGCTGAATTAAACTATAGATCTAGTCAGTTTGCAGATGATTTAAATAAAATAAAAGTAGAAGGATTCTCAGTATTTAATTTAAGAGGTAAATATAATACAAAAATTGGAGGACTTCCTCTTGAAATCTTTGCAAAAATAGATAATGTATTTGATAAACAATATTATATGATGCCTAGAGTTACGGGAGATAGAAATGATGATAATGTTTATGATAAAGGGGATATGGGACTAACTGTTAATCCAGGAAGAGTATTCTTTGCTGGTTTAAAACTAAGTTTTTAGTAGGTGATTTATGGTAAATAATACAAATAGAGAAAAAAATGATATTTTCTCAATCCCTATTCTTAAAACAATTTTTAGAAATAAAGTATTTATTAGAGTAGTACAAGTAATTGTACTTGCTCTATTTGTATATGCTGTATATTTTGGGTTTGAAAATCCTACAAAAGAGAATATTTTTACTAAGAATGTTTTCTGGGGATTATTTTGGTCATTTTTTATGGTTCTTACTTTAATTACTTTTGGAAGAATTTTTTGTGGAATATGTCCCCATGGATTTTTAGGAAAGTATATTACAAAGTTTGGATTAAAGAAAGAGATGCCATCTTTTTTAAAAAATAGATACATAGGTATTTTTATATTAGTTATTGGTTGGTGGGGAATTTATTATACATTTCCTGGTGCACTTAAGATACCACTTGCTACAGCAATTATGTTTGTAGTTCTTACTTTATTGGCATTTGTTATGTATTATTTATACAAAGACATGAGTTATTGTAAGTATATTTGTCCTATTGGAACTTTAACAAAAGCTTATCAAAAAATTTCATTTACAAAGTTAGGTACATACAAAGAAGATTGTAGTACTTGTAAGACATTTGATTGTGCTACTGCATGCTCTTATAATTTAAAACCATTTACTTTTGATAAGAAAAACTCTATGGATGACTGTACTTTATGTATGGATTGTACAGATGCCTGTGCAGCTGTTAATTTTAAGTTAATACCTCCTGCTTCTAGTTTATTTAAGAAAACAAAAACTGATAAAGCTGATGTTTGGGTATTTATTTTAGTTGCCGCATCGATTACTTTAACAATGGGGTTTCATCACTTTTTAAATAGAACAAATATATCTGACTCTCTACCTTGGGTACAGTTGGGACAGTATGTAAATAGTATCTATCCTATGCAGAGCGTTGATTTATCTGGAATGTTCGCTTTTATTTTTGCTGTTTGTATTGCAACATTTATAGCTTTAATTGGGATATGGGGAGCTTCAAAAATCTTGAATCAAAAGTTTTCAACAGTATTTAGTAGTCTAGGTTATGCCTATGCTCCACTATTTATAATTACAGGGCTAGGTCACCTTTTTCATTCTTTCTTTACAAAAACATATGCAAATATTGGAAATGGTTTTATACAAGGGTTTTCTTTAAATGTTGAAAAGGTTGAGCATTTAGCTTCTAGAAATGACTCATGGTTACATATATTTAATGTATTTCCTTATATTGCAATTCTTTTAGGTTTATATATCTTATATAGAAGAGTAAATTTATTTAAAGTTCCAAAGGTTAAAAGAGTGTTTGCTTTTCTTTCAGCTTCAAGTTTAATTTTATTTTTCTTATGGTTTAGCTTATTTAGAATTTATGTATCTGAAGAATATGGAATGAAAAAAAGAGGTCATAACACTCATATGAATCACAAAAATATGAATCACAAAGGTAATTAAATTATGGATATGGAACTATTAAAAAACTTAGTTGATTATGGAGTAATAGCATTACTTATTTTTATGAGTTTTATTGCAGTGATGCTGTTTATAGAAAGACTATTCTTTTACAGAAAAATTGATGTAAATAAATATAAAAATAAAAAACAGTTAGACGTGGCACTTACTAAAAATCTAACTTTTATAGGAACAATTGCTTCAAACTCCCCATATATAGGATTACTTGGAACTGTACTAGCTATTATGCTTACTTTTATGACAATGAGTGAAGGGGATATTGAAGCTACAAAAATAATGAGTTCTTTAGCTCTTGCCTTAAAAGCAACGGCAGTTGGTTTAGTAGTTGCTATCATATCAATGGTTTTTTATAATATTTTAAGTAGAACAGCAGAAATTTTGGAAAGTAAATATGAAAATCAAGAAGTTTGATTCAATCAATGTAATACCTTTTATTGATGTATTATTAGTATTATTAGCAATAGTACTAATGACGTCAACATTTATAGCAAAAGGAGTAATCCCTATATCTTTACCAACTGCTAGTAGTTCTGAAGAAATAGAAATAGTAAAAGATATAGCTATTTACATTAAAAGTGATAATACAGTTTATTTAGAAAAAGAGGAAATCTCTATTGAGGAACTTACAAATAGTGTTTCGATATTAGATAAAAAAACAGCAGTTTTAATAAACAGCGATAAAGATGCAAAAATAGATACTTTTGTTAGTATTTTAGATTTATTAAAAGAAAATGATTTTGATAATATATCAATAGTTACAAAAAAATGACTAGATATCTTAGCTCTTTTATTATAACTTCTATCCTTTATTCTATGGTAATAGGAGTATTCTTTTATGCTTATTCAAATCAAGAATTTATTGTTAAGAAAAAAGTAGAAAAAAAAAGAGTCTCTTTAAAACATATTGAACTTGTAAAAAAAATAGAACAAAAAACTTCTGTAATTAAAAAAAAGATAATTGAGCCAATCCCTGAATTTACCAAACCAATACAAAAGATTGTGAAAGAAGAAAAAGCAGAAATTATAAAAAAAACTAAGCCTAAGAAAACAGTTAAGAAAAAGGTTCAGAAAAATAAAAAAATAAAAAAAATTGTAAAAAAGAAGTTAGAAAAGAAAATTAAACCTAACAAAATTGTAGAAGAAAAACTAAAGAAAATAAAAGAACTTAAAAAAGAAAAACCAAAGGTTGTTCGAGAAGTAATTAATAGAGAAGTACCTTTAGTTAAAAAAACAACTGCGCAGTTTAGTTCACCTTCTAAAACTAGCCAACATGTATATGAAGAAGATTTTTTAAAAAATAATTTACAGTTAATTAAAAAACATATTCAAAAAAATGTTAAATACTCTAAAAGAGCTAGAAGAATAGGTATTCAAGGGAATGTCTTAGTTGAATTTTGTTTGTCAAAAGATGGAGTAGTTAGTCAAGTTAAGGCTTTAAGCGGTCATAGGTTATTAAGAAAGTCTACGATAAAAGCTATTCATAAAGCAGCTGCATATTTTCCGAAAGTCAGTAGAAATATAACGATAAAAGTTCCAATAACGTATAAACTAATTTAGTTGTTAAGGTTTCATTAATATGGGATTAAAAAATGATTTAAAAGTAAGTTATATAATTACTATAAGAGAATATCAAGGAGGATGGTATGAAAACTTTTAAATTAATCATTTCAGGTTTATGTTTAGTAGGTACAACTTTATTAGTTGCTGAAACTTTACCAATAACTGGTCCTTTGCCATTTACTACATATGATAAGGATAACAATCAAGTTATTACCGTAAAAGAATTCAATGCTATAAAACAGCAAAGAATAAATCAAAAAGTAAAAGATGGTAGGTTAATGAAAAATACAGGTAAATCACCAGTTTTTTCAGATATTGATACAAATGCAGATGGTATTATTTCAAAAAAAGAATTAACCATTCATCAGCAGAATAGATTCACAAAAAGAACCAACCAACAAAATAGTATGAAAAAAGGTATGGGAAAAGGCCAAGGACGAAATTATTAAGTTTGTAAGAGAAGAGAACAATTTCTCTTCTCTTAACTATCTCTTTAAAGTTACACTCCAATCTTTATATTCTGGTTTTGTACTTATATCATCTATTTGTTTTTGTGTTAAATGAGGATAACTCATTGTTTTACCATCCCAGACAATACAAGGAAAAGTTTCCTCTTTTTTAAATAGTTTTTTTATATTTTCAAACATTTTAAGAAAATTTATCTTTTATTTTTTTTTCTAATTCTTGAATTGTTTCAATTGCATCTTTGTCATGATTTGAAAAACCCCAGTTTACTAGTACTGAATCAACACCTGCATTATTTGCTGCAATTATATCTTTATGTGAATCACCTATTAGTTGGGCATTGTCTTTTTGTATATTATGAGTATCAAGAATCTTATACACCATTTCTGGATGTGGTTTAGCTTTTTGTACAGAATCATAGCCTAGAATAGTTTTAAAATGTTGACCAATTCCTACATGATCTAACATTTTCTTTGCAAAAGTTGAGTTTGCGTTTGTTGCAACAGCAAGTGTAAAGTCTGATTTTAAATCATCAATTAGTTTTTGTATACCTTCATATAATTCTAAATCTCTTAGACAGTTAGCATTATAATGCTCTTCAAAAAGAACTTTTTGCTGTTCTGTAAAGTCTTTAGTACCATAAAAAAATTCCGCTGCATTTATTTTTGGGTCATTAACTTTTTCTAAAACAAAATTTTTCTCAAGTTTTTTGAATCCTAGATTATCTCTTACGTGGTTGATTGTATTTGTTATTGATGTTCCACTATCTATTAGAGTCCCATCCATATCGAACATTATTAAACGCATACACTTCCTTGAAGTAAATTTATTTGCATTATATGATTAGCTTGGCAAAATTAAGGTTAAGGGTAGGATAAAAGAAAAGAAATTTATATATTTTTAATATTTTAATTTTTGGATAAGTAATTAATCATCTGTTCTAACTTATCTGAAGTAATTGGTTTTCTAATATAGTTTGTTGCTCCATGTTTTAAAGCATCTGTAATATGATCATCATCTGTCTGAGAAGAAACCATAATCACGATGGCATCTTTATCATGTTCTAAAAGTTTTTCTACAGTTTCAATACCACCACCAATTCCGTTAGATGCAGGCATTTCAACATCCATTGTTACAAAATCTGGTTTTTCTTTTTTATATTCTTCAATAGCTTCATAGCCATTTTTAGCTTCAGCTGTTACTGTGTGGCCTAATTCTTTCAATAATTTTGCTATATGAAATCTCATAACTCTAGCATCATCTACTATTAATATTTTAGCCATCTGAAATCCTTCTAAAAATATAATATATCTAAATCTTAAGTAAGTATATAATTATTTTTATTAAAATTTGTTAGATTACTTTGATGTTTTTATATATTTTAGGTAAAAACTGACAAATAATAATTTTTGTTTTTTTCATAATGTAATTATTAAAAACCTTGTAAATATGTGATTTTTTATTAATATTGGGATAAT
>Ga0193963_1000714_pt1 | contig 17189 bp, 12 predicted proteins | sample FB_6_MG_FD_140359 | JGI IMG/M metagenome (GOLD analysis project Ga0193963, IMG submission 140359) | Microbial mat bacterial communities from the Broadkill River, Lewes, Delaware, United States - FB_6_MG | ecosystem: Environmental > Aquatic > Freshwater > River > Microbial mats | place: USA...
AAGTGATCACTATCAAGCATCTGAAAAATAAAAACGGGTACTCAATATTTATTTGAACACCCCAGATGGTCGGAAAAGCTGATTAGTGCCTTTGCTGGTAGTAGCGTCGATCTTATCCCCGTCAATGTGGCAGACCTGATATTTATGCCGGAGCAAGGCCGTTCGTAATTTGATCTGGCCGTGAACCGGGTCAACATAATGCCTTCAGCCGACCGCAGCCCTTCAGTGCTAATTCCATACCCTGCACTATTTGACTTGGCTGGAATCCATGGGGGGGGCCCTTTTATCAGCGGACGTCGTGCTTATTTTGCAGGATCATCAAAAGCGGTGCAGAACGGAATATTTTTAAGTCTCAAGCTTCACTGCCCAAATGCCGCTGCGGTATAAAGGATATCGGACATTTCGGCGGCAGCAGAACGCATCGGCTTTTCTCTGATCATCAAACCCAATATCAGCGGGTCAGGCAGCGGTATTTCAACATTTGATACCCACCGGGATATTGCCGCAGACTTTAAGGCCGGCAAAAATTGATCTGGGGATTGATCATTCCGGCCTGATTCAGCCGTTTACCCCGGAAAAACAGATTGTGGACTCGGTGGTCTCCATCATTTGCAGGGCCGGTGCCGATATAGGCGACGTGGAGTATCTGATGGATCAGAACACCGGCACCCCCTGTTTTGACGATTTTAAACAATTTATTGTCAGGATTGAATCCAACCCCTGATATCCTTTAAATCCGATGTATTCCAGTCATCTGAAATCCTTTTCTCGATGAATTTTAAAAATAGGGCGTCAATAATTTTGATAACCTTCATGATTAAAAAGGTTTTTTCAATAATCATACCCTCTATTTCATCCTCTGATGAAGATGTGTCAATGGTGGGTGTTTTTAAACCGGTGATATTGAAACTTTCACCTTTGATGGAAAATTTATACTCTTCTTCACCGATCTTGCAGATCATATTCAGATCTGTTACACATGCCCCTTTTTTAAGGGCTGTGGTCCCTTCTTCAAGACCAGCCTGATTACCTTTAATGGTAATTTTTTCCTTTGATTTATCGCCCAGGTTGTTTTCAAGACTGATGGAATTTCCAAGCTCAAGGGTTACCGGATCTTTTGAACTTGAAAGGGCTGTAATATCCTGGTCCGTTTCAACGAGGTACCAGATCCAGGTCAAAAATTCGTTGCCTAAAAATCCATATTTATTGTAAGCAGTTGCTATATCTAACATCATGCACCTTTCATATTTAAGGGCGATAGCGCCAAAATCCTGTCTTTTTTATCACTTGAAAAACTGCCTAGTTTTTCCACGATTGTATAGGGAAATATCCTGATGGGTTTATGATCAAAGGATTTAAAAAACAGGGTTTCAAACAGTTCATTGGCTGCATTCTGGGTGGAAAATAAGATTAAGCTTTTTTCTTCATAATCCCATAACACATCATAGATATTTGGAATAAAGGGTGTTTTATGCATTAGAATATCAATGATCATCTCTTTTATTTCAGCTTTTTCATTTTTTGAAAGAAAGGGTCTGCCGCTCTCTTTCTTCTTTTTCTCTGTTTCAATGGCCATCTGTTTCTGGATCAGTTTGGTCGGGATTGCTTTTTTATCAATGCGCAGGGAAAAAGCAAAATAGGTGCCGAATAGAAATGAGGCGGATTCAAAATCCGGGTTGTACGGGGTTTCAAGGGGGGTCCATCCGGCTGAAATTTCATCGTATTCATTTTCAATCTCAGGGATGGCGTTTTCAATCAGCCCCTGGCGGACACCTTCTGCGGTACCGTCGGGAAATTCACCATCAATATAATAACGGCTGATGGAATGGGTGGAAGAGATCAATCCCATATATACTCCTTCTTTCATGTTAAACGGCTGTATAGAGCCTTTTAAGACTCTGACAGCCGTAGTGTTGTTGTCGTGTATAACCTAAATTTTAGGCAATCAGATTATGATTACCAGATACGGATTAATCAAGAAAGTTCATCTTATATTTTTTCCAGATATCCAGGGCAATGCGCAAGGGTTTAATCATGGGTACGGTATAGGTATGCAGTTTTCTGTCCGCCATAAAGGTTCTGCAACGGTCCACGTATTCGGAAAATCCCCTGGGGGATACAATCAAAGGCTTGGTCAGTTCCTGTTTAAGCTCCACCAGGCGCTCGGGCAGGTATTCGCTTAAAAGGGGCACCTGCAGGTAGATGGCTGCCATAACCACATCAGTATTGGGATCCTGGTCCACAATTCTGATGGCTTCAAGGAGCCGTTCATCCGGGCAGTTACCCAGAAGATCAATGGGGTTGCTGCCTGCATTACTCAATATTTTATCTTTTACTGCCGGCTGGCCAGGTTTCAGATCCTTTTCAATCAGGTTTTTTATTTTCTCTTTGGTTGCCGGCGCAAACTGCGCCAGGGTCATTCCCTCTTGTGTAACCTGATCCGAAAGAAGAATACCGGCCCCGCCCCCGACACTGACCACGGCAATCCGATTGCCGTATGTTCGGGGCTGGCTGGTGAGAATGGACAGTATATTAACGATGATTTTAGGATCTTCCGTGAGTTCTTCAATGAGATAAAAACCGGCCTGGTCGCAGCAGGCTTTGAATGCTTCATGGGAACCGGCAAGGGATGCCGTATGGGATAAGGCTGCCTGGGCACCGCCCCCCATACCGCCTTTTATAATCACCACGGGTTTTTTCTTTGCTACCTTTTTTCCCACCTGCAGCAATTTCAGTCCGTCGGCCACCCCTTCCAGATAGATGGCGATCATTTTAATTCTGGGATCATCTCCCATGTGGGACAGTATTTCAGGTACCCCACATACGGCGGCATTGCCGATGGATACCCATTTCCCCAGATTCTGACGATCCGCACCCAGCATTTCAAGCAGCTCAAGGCCGATGCCGCCGCTCTGGGAGATAACGCCCACGCAATTGGATGGGGTAATGGGAACAGATCGCTGTACCGGAATATAGTTGGTGTTCAGTCCTGAAAAATTATCAATCACCCCCATGCAGTTGGGGCCGATGAATGCCACGTTATAGGTTTGGCTTAAGTGTATAAGTTTCTCTTTCAAATCAAAGCGGCCTATTTCTGCAAATCCGTCACTGAAAATAATGGCGCCCTTGCCGCCCAGCTTGCAAAACTGTTCAAAAATTAAGACGGTTTTCTCTGAATTCACCGCAAATACGCAGATATCCGGTACCTCGGGCAGGTCGTCAAGATTTTGATAACAAGTCAGTCCGTGAATGGTTTTAAGGTTCGGGTGAACCGGATAGAGTTTTTTGATCTTCATGCAGTTTTTTAGAATAACACCGCCCTGGGTCCCCGGCCGGGAAGCGCCCACAACTGCCACAGATTCGGCATTAAATATGGCATCCATACTTTTGCGCTTCCAGTCACTGATCCGCTGGTAGGATGGTACTACAAAATCAGGAGACCTTATCAGTCGCGTATCTACAATGGCATATCCGTTTTCATAAACAATAACCGGGTTTAAATCCAGTTCGCAGATATCGGGATTTTGTGCCATCAATCTGGATACACTAATGGTCAGGTCGATGATGGCTTCTCTGTCATATACCTGTCCCCGGAATCCGTCTAAAACTTTACCGGCCCGGGTTTTTGTGAGCATACGTTCCACATCCCGGCGGGTGAGCACACCGATTCCTGGGGCCGCATCTGAAAAAAGTTCCACGAAAATACCACCGATACCCACCATGGTGATGGGACCAAACCCCGGGTCCTGCCTGGCACCTACGAGAAGTTCAAATCCTTTATCCACCATTTTCTGGACAAGCAGCCCCTCTTTTTTTTCCCTGGAGAAACGGCCCATAAGTTTTTTGATTGATTTTACTGCGGATGTCACGTCATCTGAATTTTTCAGATTCAGCCGCACAGCGCCCTGGTCGGATTTATGAATGATTTTTTCACAAATCGCTTTAATAACCACTGGATATCCGATATCTTCAGCGGTTTTTAACGCGTCTTCAAGGCAGTAGATCTGTTTTCCGGAAGGTAAAATGCCATATTTAGACAAAAGCGTGGCACTTTGGTCGAAATTCAATGGATACTTTTTCATGGCACTGTATCCTTTTTTACTATTTCCGGGAGCGCGGGCGGCCCGCCCGCGCTCCCAGGTTAAATTATTTCGAACTTATTTTTAAGGCTGCAGTTCTTCCTTGAGCATACAACATGCGATTTTATAGCGGGGGAATCCGCTATCATCGTAGGATAAATTTCCCGGCTGTATTAATTTATTCATTACACAACCTTCGGGAATCTGCAAAGAGAAAAAATTTGTTTCATTGATTTTTGGACGGGGTGTCAGCACATTGTTTATGATTTCATGGGAATGAAAGGCAAAATCCTCGCATAAAGGACATTGATATACCCGTCCGTTGGGGAAAATAAAATAGTTGTTCGCCACATTGGCAGCACATTCAAAGCTTTCTTCATGGGTGAGAAACACCTTGGGGTAGGTAACTATAATTCCCTGTTCCGCAATCTGTTCCGCGGTTTTGGGAATGGTCTCCTGCCAGATTGATTTTGATACCTGGTGCCTTGCATCGGTGTCTTCCGATTCGCCCCGCAGACCCACCACCTGGATAAAAAATCGTGAAATTCCAAGATCCTTTACCAATTCAGGAAGCTGTGTGACCTCATGAACATTTTTTTCAGAGACCGTATAGATCATTGAGCAGGTGAATCCTTTTTCCACAGCACGGCTGATACCGGACATGACCGCGTCAAAACATCCCTCTCCTCTGATGGCATCATTTGTCTTTTTGCTGACACCGTCCAGGGAAAAGGAAAAAAAGTCAATTTGATTGGGTGTGATATTGTCCAGGATGTTGTGGAATAGAAAACCGTTGGTATCGATGGTGATGGATTTGAATCCCATGTCTCCGGCAATGGATACCACTGAAGCAAGATCCGGATGAAGGGTGGGTTCGCCTCCTAAAAGAATAAGATTGGTATCCTTTGCCTCGGATGAAAAAATGCCGAGCCACTCCCTGATGGTGTCCAGGGAAAGGGTGTTGCTCCCGTGCTGTTCCCGATTGATATAGCAGTGGGCACAGCGGAGATTACACTTTGTCAGTATGTGAAAAAAAAGATTGGTGCTCTGCTTTGAAAATGCAACAGTTTGTTTTTTCATTTTATCCCATACACTGTTTGGTGAAATTAGGATCAAAGGGCACAGGATAGGTACCGTCAAAACAGGCCTTGCAGAAATTGGCTTCGGGTTCATCAACCCCGGAGGCTTCGAGCATGCCTTCAATGGACAGGTAATGCAGGGAATCCAGCCCAAGGTATTCAGTGAGTTCATCTAAAGGCATCTGGGCCGCAATTAATTCTCCCTTGGATGAAAAATCAATGCCGTAGTAACAGGGGAACTTATGGGGCGGACAGGAGACCCGCATGTGTATTTTTCCGGCGCCCAACTCTTTTAGGGCTTTAACACGGGTTTTGGCCGTGGTGCCCCGGATAATTGAATCCTCAATGATGATAATATCTTTGCCTTTTATCACTTCCCGTACCGGATTCAGTTTTACCCGTACGGCAAAATCCCGCATGGATTGGGTGGGTTGAATAAAGCTTCTACCCACATAGTGGTTGCGTATCATTCCCATTTCAAACGGGATGCCCGATTCTGCGGCATAACCGATGGCCGCATAGTTGCCGGAGTCTGGAAACGGCATGACCAGATCTGCATCCACATGGGATTCCTGGGCCAGTCGCCTGCCATGTGCCTTTCTCATTTCATAGACGTTTTTACCGTCAATGGTGGAGTCGGGCCGGGCAAAATAGATATATTCAAATATGCATAAAGATTTTTTGATCGCCGCTTTGGGATGTTTGATGCTTCTGATACCGTCTTCATTGATAATGACGATTTCACCAGGTTCCAGTTCCCGGATGAATTCGGCCTGAACCAGATCAAAGGCACAGGTTTCAGACGCCAATACATAGTGCCCGTTCAATTTTCCAAGGGCCAGGGGGCGGAATCCGTTGGGGTCTTTCATACCGATGATTTCGCCCTTACAGGTGAGCAGTATCATGGAATAAGCCCCCTCAACCTTTGAGGCCGCCTTTAAAATCGCTGATTCATAATCGCCCTTTATCAGGTTTTTTATGAACAGATGCAAAAATACTTCCGAATCCATGGTGGTCTGGAATATGGATCCTTGTTCTTCAAGCTCTTCTCTGATGATGTGGGCGTTGACCAGATTACCGTTGTGAGCCAGGGCATAGGAGCGGTGGCGATGATTGACCACAAAAGGCTGGGCATTGGCAAGAACGGAATCACCCGTGGTGGAGTAACGGACATGGCCGATGGCAGACCCGCCTTCAATACGTTCCAGGTCTTCTATGTTGAAAATTTCCGGTACAAGTCCCATGCCTTTATGGGAGAATATTTCGTCGTTGATCCCCCGGTTCACGGAGATGCCCGCACTTTCCTGACCCCTGTGCTGGAGTGCATACAGCCCGAAATAGGTAATTTTGGCCGCTTCCGGGTGCTTATAAAGGCCAAAAACCCCACATTCATCTTTGGGGCGTTCGCTTGGCGTTAAAGCGGGGCAGGTAGTACAATTTGGGTGGATAGTATTCATTTCTGGTTCTTTCAATATTTATTGTCGTTTGGGCAAAAAATTATCCAGATGCAAATATTCAGGCAACGCCGCAGATGGGTGATCTTTCGTTCAAACATTATTTAGTTTTCCTGGTGATAATACTGGAGAGGCTTAACCGTCAGGTTCTCTTTTTTCATGGCCTGGATGGCCAGGCTGATGGCCCGGGCCCCGTCCGTGGTGGTGGCATAGGGTATTTTATATTTAATGGCGGCCCTGCGAATTTTATACCCGTCTCTTTGGGTCTGGCTGGACGCGCCTGTGTTTAAAATCAGCTGGATTTCACCGTTTTTCACGGCATCCACCACATGTGGGCGGCCTGCAGATACTTTTTTCACAAATGTGGATGGAATTTTGTTTTCTTCCAGAAATGTGACTGTTCCCCGGGTGGCCATAATGGTGAATCCCATGTCATGGAAACGTTGGGCCACAGGCAGTGCCGCTTTTTTATCCTTGTCCTGGACAGAGATAAAGACAGTGCCTTGGCTGGGCAGTTTTTGTCCGGCAGCAAACTGGGCTTTGGCCACAGCTGCGCCAAGATCTTTGTCAATACCCATGACTTCGCCTGTGGATTTCATCTCCGGCCCAAGAACAGGGTCGACGTTTTCAAAGCGGTCAAAGGGCATTACCGCTTCTTTGACACAATAATAGGGTGGGATGATTTCTTTTGTCACCCCAAGTTCCTTCAGGGTTTTTCCCAGCATAACCTTGGTGGCAAGCTTTGCCAAAGGTACGCCGATTGCCTTGGAAACAAAGGGGATGGTCCGGGATGCCCTGGGATTGACTTCAATGATGTACACTGTGTCATTCATAATCCCGAACTGGATGTTCATCAATCCTTTGACATTAAGTTCTTTGGCAATGGCTTTGGCTGCATCCGCCATCTGTGTGATATGGTGTTGGTCAATGGAATAGGGCGGCAGTACACAGGCGGAATCGCCGGAATGAATGCCGGCCTCTTCAATATGTTCCATCATGCCGCCGATGACGGTATCCTCTCCGTCGGAAATGGCGTCCACATCCAGCTCAAAGGCTTCTTCCAGGAACTTGTCGATGAGCACGGGCTTGTCCGGTGAGGCCTGGACCGCCAGGTTGAAATATTCTTCCAGGTCTTTTTCATCATAGACGATTTTCATGGCCCGGCCGCCCAGAACAAAGGAGGGGCGAACCATGACCGGGTATCCGATATCCCTTGCAACGGTTACGGCTTCTTTATAGGAATATGCAATACCGTTGTCGGGCTGGCGCAGGTCCAGTTTTTTCAGCATGGCCGCAAACAGATCCCGGTCCTCGGCCCGGTCAATACTTTCCGGACTTGTACCTATGATGGGAACCCCTGCTTTTTGAAGGTCTGTGGCAAGATTCAAAGGCGTCTGGCCGCCGAACTGGACAATCACACCAAAGGGTTTTTCCTTTTCAACAATGTGAAGCACATCTTCCCGGGTCAAAGGTTCGAAATAGAGCTTGTCGGATGTATCATAGTCCGTGGAGACCGTTTCCGGGTTGGAGTTGACCATGATGGATTCGACCCCCTCTTCACGTAAAGCAAAAGAGGCGTGAACACAGCAGTAGTCAAATTCAATGCCCTGGCCGATGCGGTTGGGACCGCCGCCCAGGATGATGACCTTTTTTCTGTCCGACACCCGGGCCTCGCATTCGCTTTCATAGGTGGAGTAATAGTAAGGGGTAACCGCCCTGAATTCTGCGGCACAGGTATCCACCAGTTTATATACCGGAATAATGCCAAGGTCTTTTCGCTTCTGTTCGATCTGCTTGTCTGTCAGTCCCCCGGACAGATAGGCCAACTGCATATCGGAGAACCCGTATTTTTTTGCCTTTTCAAACAGATCCTTTGGCAGGTTCATACCGGCCAGTTTCAATTGCTTTTCAAGGTCCACAATCTGCTTCATCTGGTACAAAAACCATGGATCAATGGCAGTCAGCTCATGGATCATGGTGATGGGCATGCCGTGTTCAATGGCATATTTGATGTAAAAAATCCGCTGGGAATTGGGGGTGGATAATTTGTACTCCAGATCCGTACCCGCCACAGATCCGGGTGCAGGATCTTTTCCGTCGCCACCGAAACCGGCCCGGCCGATCTCAAGGGAGCGTAGACCTTTTTGAAGGGCTTCCTTAAATGTTCTGCCGATGGACATGGTTTCTCCCACGGATTTCATGGCCGTGGTGAGGATATCGTCGGTTTCGGGAAATTTTTCAAAGGTCCAGCGCGGAATTTTCACCACACAATAATCAATGGACGGCTCAAAGCAGGCCATGGTTTCGCCGGTGATATCATTGGGGATTTCATCCAGGGTATACCCCACCGCAAGCTTGGCGGCAATTTTGGCAATGGGAAAGCCCGTGGCTTTGGAGGCAAGGGCGGATGACCTGGATACCCGGGGGTTCATCTCAACCACGATAATCTCCCCATTTTCCGGGTTTACGGCAAATTGAACATTGGAACCGCCCGTGTCTACGCCGATTTCCCTGATGATGGCAATGGAGGCATCGCGCAACGCCTGGTATTCTTTGTCCGACAGGGTCTGGGCCGGGGCCACGGTAATGGAATCACCCGTGTGAACTCCCATGGCGTCAATGTTCTCAATGGAGCAGATGATCACCACGTTGTCCGCATGGTCCCGCATCACCTCAAGCTCGAACTCCTTCCATCCCAGAACAGATTCTTCAAGCATCACCTGGGTGATCAGAGAGGCGTCAAGACCGGCCTTGGAAAGATTTGCAACCTCTTCCATATTATACGCCACACCACCACCGGTTCCCCCTAAGGTAAAGCTTGGCCGGACAATAATGGGAAATCCGATGCGCTGGGACGTCTCTTCCACCTCTTGCATATTGGTGGCAAATCCGGATCTTGGAATTCTTAAACCGATTTTGTTCATGGCATCCCGGAACAGTTCCCGGTCTTCGGCCTTATTGATGGCGTCAATGGATGCACCGATCAGTTCAATATTATATTTTTCAAATATACCTGTTTTGGCTGCATCAATGGTGGTGTTCAGGGCTGTCTGGCCGCCAAGGGTGGGCAGCACGGCATCGGGCCGCTCCTTTTCAATTATCTTGCACAGGGTTTCAGCCGTCACCGGTTCAATATAGACCCGGTCGGCGGTTTCAGGATCGGTCATGATGGTGGCCGGATTGGAGTTGATCAGAACAACTTCAAATCCTTCTTCCTTCAAGGCCTTGCAGGCCTGGGTGCCGGAATAGTCAAACTCACAGGCCTGGCTGATGATGATCGGGCCGGCACCAATGATCAGAATCTTATGGATGTCGTTACGCTTTGGCATTTTCCATCACTTTTGCAAACTGGTTAAAAAGATAGGCCGCATCATGGGGCCCCGGGGAGGCTTCGGGATGGTACTGGACTGCAAACGCCCGGATGGTATCGTTTTTCAGGCCTTCCAGGGAGTCTTCGTTCAGGTTGATGTGGGTTAGGTGGCACTTGTTTTTGTCAAGGGTATTCAGATCCACGGCAAACCCGTGGTTCTGGGAGGTGATCTCGACTTTGCCGGTATCGATATTCTTCACCGGCTGATTGCCCCCCCTGTGGCCGAATTTAATCTTCATGGTTTTACCGCCCATGGCAAGGCCTAGAAGCTGCATGCCAAGACATATACCAAAGATTGGGAAATGGTCCAGAAGTTCACGTATGGTTTCCACTATATAAGTCAAGGGTTCGGGATCGCCGGGACCGTTGGACAGGAAAACACCGTCGGGGTTCAGGCGTTTTATGGTCTGGACATCGGTTTTTGCCGGAACCACCAGCACCTCGCACCCTGCGTTTTCAAGGCAGCGGATGATATTGTATTTTATGCCGAAATCCAGGGCCACCACAGAATGTTTTTTACCTTTATGGCGCCATATAAATGGGGCTTCAAGACTTTTAGCATCCACATAATCCGGTTGGTTGTATTTCCAGAAATAGGGTTTTTTGGTTGTGACATGGCCCACCAGGTCCGATCCTTCCATGGCAGGCGTCTGTCTGGCCCGTGCCACAAGGGATTCAGGGTCCAGGTCCGTGGTGGAGATCATGGCCCTCATGGCACCGGCTTTTCGGATATGCCGGGTCAGGGCCCGGGTATCGAGATCCTCAATGCCCAGGACATGGGATTTTATCAGATAGTCGGCAAGGGTTCCCTTTGATCTGAAATTGCTTGGAAAATCCTGGTATTCCTTGACAATTAAGGCTGCCGCATGAATACGGTCCGATTCAACATCTTCCGGACAGACGCCGTAGTTGCCGATGAGCGGATAGGTCATGGTGACCATCTGCCCGTAGTAGGACGGGTCGGTCAGGATTTCCTGGTAACCGGTCATGCTGGTATTGAACACCACCTCTCCCTGGGCTTCCCCCGGCCCTGTAAAACTTCTGCAGGAAAATGTTCTTCCATCTTCCAGGGCTAACAATGCTTTCATATGGATTAATACCTGTCCCTTAAATATTATGGTAAAAAGCGTTCCGCAGTTTATTTGGAACCTGTTTAAATATCATGAAAAAGCTTTAATTTTCAAGTCCCGGGATCCATGCAAAACAAATATAAGCGGTTTTATGACCTGGATACCGGTTATTTAGAACGTTTTTCACGGACTCAGCTTTCTTTTTCGGATAAAAAATTATTGGAAAAGAAACTGCGCTTGTTTATGGATGAACAAGCTTTGGATGAAGGTGATAAGGGATGATGGGATGGCAGGATAGTGAAATTGGTAAGATTCCGGGCGATTGGAAATGAATGACGATCAACCAAAAACATTAGAAGTAGTCAACGTACCGTCAATAAAGGCTTTAAGCCTATATAATACATAATGTGGTCTGCTTTTTCTCTAAATTCTACTGGGAATCGGCTTTTTTCTGTTCAGAAAATGTCGTGAATAGAATTTGTATTTTTAACAAATTCGTCCCATGTGGAATTTTTGCATAGGATAATTATTCGTAATTCTGGCAATCGTCCCAACATTACTTCTTCCAGTCCTGCCTTTTTGGAAATCATAGCCGGTTACCTTTCATACCATGATAGTGCTCAGTCAATTATATGTTCTAAATTGTTGACTCAATTTTTACTGTCCTATACAAAGAGGCACCAATATTTAGAAAAGGACACTCGAACATGATTAAATACATCTCCATTGGGATTGGACTTCTTTCCTTTGGCGTCTGGATGAGCATTATCGGTAGCCCTCACTATATTGAAACTTGTATAGGCGTCATAATTGCGGTTGCGTCTGGATTTTTTTCCTATAAAGAACTTCAAAAAGCATTTAGGAAACTCAAGAAAACTCCCAATAGTTAAAGAATCAAGATTATATATTAAACTCCTGCCTCTGATAGAATTCTGAAAAAGCGACACTTATGTCTATTATTGTGGAGGAGGAAAGCTGTTTTTCCTCCCCATGACTACATCTTCCAGTCGTCGTTTTTAGCCCTGCCTAACAGTCAAGTATCCTTGCATTATCCATAAAGCATCATAAGTTCAACAATACAGAGGTTATAATTGATAATGAAGTAAATCAAAACACCGGAATAATGGTATAATAAATCACAAGCCTGTGTCCAAGGTGTCTGATCCGTAACAAATCAAGTATACATGGGTTAGCGCAGATTGAGCCTCCAGCACTCTTCCATAAGGGTCTGACCCCAGACCTGGCTGGCCTTGGTTTCAACCAGTTGAAATCCGGCATCAGCGTAAAGGCTGCGGGCGGAATCCAGAAAATCAATGGTCCACAATATAACGGAACGGTAATCGTTGTCCCCTGCAAATCGGACGGCCTGGCTGACCAGTTGCTTTCCAATTCCTTTTTGACGTACTTCGGGCTCTACAATAAGCCATCTTAACTGTGCCGTCTGGGCATCATGGCGTACAATTGCCACGGAACCTGCAAAACGCTCTTGGAACTCTGCAATCCAGAGGTGTTCAGCCGACGATTTGTTTTCTATGAAGCCTGCCATTCCACCAGCTACATAGGCGTCGAACGCTTCATTGAATCCGTATTCCCTTGCATAAATCACCCCATGACGGTGGATGACATATCCAATATCTCCGGGCCTGTGGGACCTGATGGTCACCAGCCCTTCTTCTTTGGGTTTAAGAATTTCCTCAATCCGGTTCATTGCGTTCACCAGGTCTGATTTTCTTTCTGGTGTCAATGTTTCAATCAGGGAGGAAATATGGGTGTTTGATGTCTCTTTTAATTTTGTATACGCAGCCCTGCCAGCCTGGGTCAGGGTAAGTACTTGCTTTCTGGAATCCTTTGGGGACGGTGTTCGGTTGATAAGCCCTTGTGACTCAAACCTGGAAAGGGTTTTGCTGAGATAGTCGGCAGAAAGCCCAAGATTTCGGGTCAGGTCAGCAGCATGTAGGGATGAGGTATGACTGAGTTCATACAACAGTCTGGCTTGAACCAGTGAATATTCACTTTTAAGAAATCGGTTGGTGAGCAGTCCGATTTTTCCAGTATAAAACCGGTTAAATGCCCTAATTCGGTTCACTATCATGTCACAGTTTTCCTGTTTAAATTTTTTTGAATTCTAATAGCTACACAGTTTTTATTGAATTTGTCAAATATTTACTTGAATATGGCAACTATTATATATCAGGGACCCCCCTAAATCTTAAAATTTTTCACAATAGATTGAGAAACATCATATTCTTTAGTAAACAAACATCTATACATTAATAAAGTTACAGCTTTAAAGGGAGAATTCCTGTTTGGCAAACCATGGCTTTATCCGCAGATGCATCACGGAAACCCTGGAGGGATTGAGAGAGGGGCTGACTCTTTTTTCCGGGACCAGCAGGGCAGCAGTCATTTATGCCGTCACACCCTACGATCCCATCTATATTTTTGATCCCCAGAATCTTTTGGCCGGTCATGAACCAAAATTCAAAGAATTGTATATTGATTCAGATGATTGGCGAAAAAAGTGTTCCATCAAATATGACAAAAAGAAATTCAGCAATTTGATCCCCGAACAAAACCTTGGGCTGGCCGGACTGATATCCTATGGCGGTAGATCAAGCTCCATCGTGTATCAGATGTGGTTTACCGACCACCACCCGGACATGTGTACCATAGGCCCAACCGAGCGGTGGCTGGAGCATGCTGTGTACAGATTCTCCCATGACATGGCCAATGAAGAAGAATTGTACACAGGTATTTCCGGCAGTTTTCTCAAGGAATATGCCACCCATGCGGTTAGAGATTTTATTGTGGATGAAATGAATATCCGCATCGGCTGGGATACCCAAATGAGGGTTTACCCTATTTTAGAAACCGTGCTTAAAATTTCAAGAACGCCGGAAGAAGGAGAGTGGCCTAGAGGCAAGCTGATTTTTGTGGAAAAAGATTCAATCCCCAAAATGAATTTTATTTTAGAGCTTCCCGAGGCAGAGCAACCGGTCCTGGATAATGTCAAGCATATCAGAAAGTTACTTCAGTCTGTTGAAAATTCAGATTTGAAATTGGTTGCCACTGAAAATACGATTATTGGCATCACCAGGGAAGATCATCCGGATTTTTCCATCTCAGTGGATTTTAGAGGCGGATACGGTTTTTTGGCCCTCAATGATGAGTTGGTATGCTCTTTCTCCGACGGCAGCTTCAAATCCACCACGCATAAAGAAAAGCTGGTTCAGGTGGAAGAGGCATTAATGGACACTGATATGGATGCTGAAAAGGTGACGGCTTTATTTAAAGTCGTTACCGGGATTGTTCACAATGCTGCCGGTCACCGGCATGGATGCAGCATTGTGATTGACCTCAATGAGCCCCCGGTTTTTATCATGGGCCATTCACTACTGCATCCCCTGGACCTGAAAAATCATGATAATTATGATCTGGCCAAATCCCTGTCCAAGGTGGACGGGGCGCTGCACATAGGGGCTGATGTAAAGTTGCATGGGTTTGCCTGTCTTTTGCAAGGTAGGAATGTGCCCGGTGAAAACAGGGCCAGGGGTGCCAGGTTCAATTCAGCTTTGCGGTTCACGGCAGAAAATGAAAATGTTATTGTGATCGTCGTCTCATCCGACACCCTGGTCTCGGTCATGATGGGGGGGACGGTACTAAAAAATAGGTGGAAACTGGAAACCTCTCTTATATGCAATATCCCCGTGCCTTTGGAAAAATGGGTTGTTGCAGGTAAATAGTGCCTGAACGAAAACCTGGAAATTTTGTTGAGTACAAGGCGGGCTGAAATTTTAACCGGAGGAATACATGACGTATTTCGAGGATTAAAATTTCAGACCAACGCCGTAATCGGCAAAATTTATGGTTTTCGGTCGGGCACTAAATATTGTTTTTTTAACGATGGAACATACCTGGTTAATTGATTTAATTTGCCTGTTTGGGTTAGGATGCACTACCCAAAGAATTTTTGTCCATGAATTATAACTGAAGGCTGTGCCATGACCCAAGACGCCATAGAACAATTGATATCCCGTGTTTTTCCTACACTTTCCCAACCCCTTTACCAGGTTTTGCATCGGCGGATCCAAGACTATTTTTCCGCCGGGGATATACAGGATATCAGCCAATTGCCTGTCAATGCTCAAGATTTTACCCGGGTGATGTTGTTCAGCCTCTTTACGGCCGAGCATATTACAGTAAACCCCTTGATACTCGACCGGCTTGGTAAAAGCGGTGATCTTGACACATCCTATGCCCCGGGTGACATCAAAAAGAAGCTTGTTGCGTTTATCGGGGATGATCTGGAGAGTGCAGAGCTTAAAGCCCGGATGCTTGAATTTAAAGTGTACGAAATCATTCGCATTGCCTGGCGGGATCTTACGGGTGCCGCTCCCTTGTCCGAAACCATGACGGATCTGTCCGATCTTGCCAGTGCCTGTATTTCTTTTGGCTTTGAACAATTGTACCCGGTTTTGACCCAAAAATGGGGAACTCCCAGGGACAGCAACGGCCATGCCCAGAAGATTGTGGTGCTGGGCATGGGTAAGCTTGGGGCCGGCGAGTTGAATTTTTCTTCGGATATTGATCTTATTTTCGTATACCCCGATTCGGGTCAGACCGATGGAGAAAGATCCATATCCAATGATGAATTTTTTATTAAACTGTGCCGGGAATTCATCAAGCTGTTTTCAATGGGTAACAGCACCCATTTTTACCGGGTGGATGCCCGTTTGCGTCCGTTCGGGGACAACGGTCCCCTGGTCATGGATTCGTCTGCGTTTGAACATTATTACCAGTCCCAGGGTCGGGAATGGGAACGTTATGCCATGATTAAGGCAAGTCCGGTGGCAGGGGATATTGCAGCAGGCAATACAATTATTAAAGCTTTGAAACCCTTTATTTTTCGTAGATATCTGGATTACGGCGCCTTTGATTCCTTCAGAGATATGAAACAGCGCATAACACTGCAGGTGAAAAACGCAAAATTGAAACACAATATCAAAATCGGAGCCGGCGGTATCAGGGAAATTGAATTTTTTGGTCAGCTTTTTCAGCTTATCAGAGGCGGTGTGGAACCGGCACTTCAGGCCAGGCCCATATTGCTGGTGATGGACACGTTAGTTGAAAAAAAGTTGATAGATAAAAAAGTGTGTGATGAACTCAAAGACGCCTATCATTTTCTTCGGTTTGTGGAAAACAGGCTTCAGGAATACCAGGACCGGCAGACCCACGATATCCCCGAAGATCCGGTCCAGCGACAGATCCTATCCTTGTCCATGGGATATGAGGATGAAGACGCATTTTATGCAGAATTGTCCAGAATCCAGGGCATTGTTCATAAACATTTTTCTATACTTCTGGTACAAGAAGATGACGAAGACGAAAACAGCAGCAGCCAGGAATTGGAACAGATATGGGACAGTATGACAGATCCCCAGTTTGATGGTGAAGATATTTCTATTGTCGGTTACCAGGATCCAGGAGCTGTGGTGCGGCTTCTTAAAGCCCTGGCTGCGCATCCCAACACCCGGCAGCTTTCCCAGGCCGGTCGAAATAAACTGGCCCGGCTGGTACCCCGGCTGATTAAACAAGTGGGGGAGCACCCGGACGCAGAAGAGGTGATGGCAAAACTCATTGATCTGGTGACCACCATTGAACGGCGTACCTGTTACCTGTCTTTGCTCATTGAAAATAAAAGCGCCCTTGACACCCTGATCGTGCTTGCCCGTCAAAGCCCATGGATTATCTCGTTTTTAAGCCAGCACCCCGTCCTTTTGGCTGAACTTATATATCCGGTCACCCTGTATTCTCCGCCCAAACGGGATATGCTGGAACAGGAAATGAAGAGCCGCATGGCACGGGTTCCAAGGGGGGACCTGGAACTCCTGCTGGAAGAATTCAATATTTTTCGCCAGATTAATACGCTCAGGGTGGCTGCGGCAGATGTATCAGGCAATTTTCCGCTGATGAAGGTCAGTGATCATCTGACCTGGATTGCTGAAACCATTCTTAACCAGGTGGTGGCGTCATCCTGGCAAATCGTAACCGAAAAATATGGGTATCCAGAGGGTATGGAGGGCAACTGCCTTGAAGGATGCGGATTTATTGTCATTGCCTATGGCAAGGTGGGCGGC
>Ga0193963_1000715_pt1 | contig 17178 bp, 16 predicted proteins | sample FB_6_MG_FD_140359 | JGI IMG/M metagenome (GOLD analysis project Ga0193963, IMG submission 140359) | Microbial mat bacterial communities from the Broadkill River, Lewes, Delaware, United States - FB_6_MG | ecosystem: Environmental > Aquatic > Freshwater > River > Microbial mats | place: USA...
GTATTTATTATTCTAGCTTTTCTATGAATTTCGAAAAATATTCAAGCAATAAAAAAACCAGAAGATATTTTTTTATTACTTTCAGTAATTATTTTTCTCCGTCAAATTTTGCGTTGCAAAAATTACCTTGTTTGTCATTCTGAGCATACGAAGTATGCGTAAGAATCTTCGCTTAGTATTTTAAACCTAGATTCTAGAATGACAATAAAAACTTTATTTCTTAAAACCAGATTCTTACGTCAAAGCTACGCTTTTTCTCAGAATGACAGAATAAAAGTAAGAATCTGATTTTAAAGTAACTGTATTTATTATCCTCTTTAATTAATTATTTTCAATTATCTCCCTTAGGCAATCAAGAAAACTTTCTTCACCAAAAGTATTTATTTTAAATAATACAGCTTGACTACCACCAGATGTTATTCCAGAAATAAAAAGATTATTACCATTCCCTATAAGAGTTATATTTAAACTAACGCGGTTGCCACCAATCATGCTATAACGTTCATATACTCTAACAGCACACCTAATACCATTTTCATTGTAGTCACTTCCTGCTTCAAAACTTGCAGAAGCACTTCCATTAATAATTCCTTGCTCAATATTTTTTAATATTAAATCAAAATCACCTTGTAAATTTTTTTCATATTTAGCCATAGTAACCTCCTAGGAATATAGTATATATTGATTATTATATTCATTATTTTATCACTATTTTATTAACTATTTATAAAATATGATTTAAATAAATATATGTCTTTCTAAAAATTTACATAAAAAAACATTAATATAAGCACAAAAAAGCGTAGTTTATTCAAAAAAATTACTATTTTAGGCAATTATAGACCTTGGATTCCATAAATATGCTATTATTATATTAAGATTCATGCATGAATACTAAAAAAAATAGGAGGTATTACAATGAGTTCTATCGTAAATATTAAATATGTAAACAAGTCAATGAATAAGGATCTTCCTAAAATTTTTATTTTTGCTAAAAATGAAGTACCTACTTTTGATGCTTTAAAAGAGGGCGTGGCATGGAAAGTTATTGACAAAGTGGGAAGAGAGTCATCTTGTGAATTTTCATTTCCAATTGATACAGAAGTATTGGCAGCTTGGAATAATAATTCTTGCAAAACTAAAAAACTTAATGCGGATATTGGCGGGAAATACATTGTTGAAGAGGATGCAACAGGAATTGTAATGAATAAGGATGGTAATGCTGCATCAACTCGTGCAATTGATGTTACCAATGATATTCATGTTCAGAATGGGGTTAGTGTAGAATTATATAAAGATGGAAAATTAATGATGTGCAAAAATGTTGTTGGTTTTGGACAAAAAGCGACATTTGTTCTTCATCCTAAATTATACTGGGGAGTTGCTTCTGAAATTCAAGAAGGAGAATTATTAAGTTCGGCAGTGTTGGATTCAGAGCACTTTTTTGAACAAAATCTAGAAGGAGTTTCAAATGTTCAAATTGCTCTTTATGGCAATGCTCAAGAAGGGTATGAATTTAAAATTGAAAATCAAGAATAGGATTTAAAAATTTAGAAGGCACATATATTTAATTAAAAAAGCAGCATTTAGAATTAAGTACTTAATAAAAGAAGTGCATGATTTTAATATGCTGCTTTTTAAAGTAGTAAGGGCAAGGTGATAATTTGATTAATAATTTGGGAGAAGAAAATGAAAAGATAATTAGAAATAATTTATGCATTCAAACTATTAAGAATGATATGGAAAATACTCAATTAAATTTAGAAAAACAAATTCAATTTATTTTTGCTACAGAGTTTAATTGTGACAATTCGGAAAGTATTATTTTTCTAAATCCAAAAGATATTCTTTTTTTTTTCAAAGGATGATAGAAAGACAGTCTTATTTACGACAAATTCTATATATAAATCTTCTAAATCAATAAAATTTTACGAACAAAGACTTAATTATTTTTTTAGAAGTCATAAAAGCTTTCTTATTAATATCAATAAGATTGACAGATGTGTTAAACAAATTGGAAATAGCTATGATATATATTTTAGAAATTCAAAATTTAAAGCGGAATTAGCAGGCTACAAGATAAAAAAATTTAAAGATATAATTCAAATTTAAGGAGGATAATATGTCAAAATATAATAAAATTCAAATTGTTGGATGGGAAGTATATACGGGACCAACTCAATATAAACCATCAAGAGTTGGTAAAGTATCTAAGTTTGTAGATTATACAGGTTTTAGAAATATAAAGAAAGATAGAAGACTTGATGTAGAGAGTCAGTGCATGGATATAGAAGCGAGAGTGGCATTTACAAAAAGAGCTATTGAGATTGCATATGATAACGTTCAAGCAAAAGAAGATGTATTGAAAATTTTTATTGCCCCAGAGTTTTTATATAGAGGTGCGAGTGGAGCATATCTACACGATTTATTAAATGGGTGGGAAAAAGAAGCTCCAAGAAAGTATGGCTTATCAAGTAAATTTAATAAACAATGGAAAGGATTGTTTGGGAAATTACAAGAGATAGTATCAGATTCAAAGTACAAAAATTGGATGTTTGTTTTTGGAACAGCAATTAGTGCAGCATTTAAAACTAAAATTATTGAAGGAAAATGTGTGATAAATGTAGATAGTCCAGTAGATGTGTATAATACTTCATTAATTACATTAGGTGGAGGACTGCCTAATTCATCTAGAGTAGTTTCAAAACATCTAATTTCAAACATTGATTTTTTAGACTATAGACTCGCAACAGATTGCTACTCTAATAGATCTATTGTATCTCCAGATCCAAGTGTTATTATTCCTAAAAATGCAACAGGAAATATTGAAAGAGAACCAATTTTTAATTTTGAAACAGTTAGAAGAAATAATGATGAAATAATTCAGTTTGGAATGGAGATTTGTCTTGATCATTGTGGATATAAATATTATAAAAATTCAAAAGGCTTTTTGCAAAATAAAATGACAGGAAGATTAAAGGATAATAATTTAGAAGTGGATATTCAAATTGTTCCATCTGCAGGAATGAGTTTGATGGGAAATTCTTTAGCATTAAAAGAAACTAAAGATAAATTAAATAGATTTGCAGTTAATTGTGATGGTTTAAGTTATTATAATATATCTAAAAAAAGAAATGAAAGAGGCTCGCATATTCAGTTAATAAAAAAACAAGGTATGGATATAAACATTGAAATAGATCATGGAACTAATTTTCAGTCAATACCTGATAAGGCATATAAGGTAGATGAAAGGGTAGATATTGATGATAAATTTACTATTAATGCTCTTAATTTATGGTGTTGTAGAGAAGCTTATGAATTCAATGAATCTAATTATCCTTATGGTTCAGGATATGTATGTGTTTTTGATGAATACAATCTATAGTATTAATTTTATGGTATTTTACTAAAATAAAAAATAAATAAATGATATAATATTATGAGAATTGTTTAAGGAGATGAATTATGATAATTAATCAAAAAGATTGGATGGATGCATTAGGGGCTGAATTTGAAAAACCTTATTTTAAGGAGTTAGAAAAATTTATTGAAGAAGAGTATAATCAATACACAGTATTTCCTAAAAAAGAAGATATTTTTAGTGCATTAAATTATACTGCATTAAAAGATGTAAAAGTTTTATTGGTAGGACAAGATCCTTATCATGATGATAATCAGGCGCATGGATTTTCTTTTTCTGTACCTAAAAATCAAAAAATACCACCTTCTCTTAATAATATATACAAAGAATTAAATAGTGACTTAGGACTAAAAATTCCCAATAATGGTCATTTAATTAAATGGGCGGAACAAGGGGTTCTTTTATTAAATACAGTATTAACTGTAAGAGCACATAGTCCCAATTCACATAGAAATAAAGGCTGGGAAAGATTTACAGATGAAATTATTAAAGCAATCAATAATTTAGATAAACCGTTGGTAATATTTTTATGGGGGAAACCAGCACAAAAGAAAAAAAGTTTATTAGACAACCAAAAACATATAATTATAGAAACATCTCATCCAAGTCCATTGTCTTCATATAGAGGATTCTCGGGTAGTAAATGTTTTAGTAAATGCAATGATTTCTTAGCAAAAAATAATATTGCTGAAATAGATTGGCAAATTGAAAATATTTAATAGTAATTATAAAAAATGTCTAACTTGTTTTGATATATAAAATAAGTTAGACGTTTTTAGAATATATTCTATTTATTAAGAGAATTAATACTTGTTCTTAATATTTTGCGGACAAAGAAAAATCCAATAATATTATTTATGGAGGTAGACATCATGGTTGCAAATGCAGCTCCATTTATACCATATATAGGAATAAGTATTGAATTTAATATTATATTTACAGTTAGTGCAATTGATTTTCCAATTAGAGTTAATCTAGGATATCCGGTCATGCTTACAATGTACCAAACACTTCCAACAGATGCGTTTACCACTTGTCCAATACTAACCATAACTAAAACTGCAGCACCTTGTAAATAGAAACTTCCATAAAGATTTAAAAGGCTATTTCTAAAAATGATTATTCCAAGCACAGTTGTAATAGATATTGTAATCAAATATTTTATTGATTTATGATATACATCTCTAAGTTTTATATATTTCTTTTCATGGTATAACTTTGAAATAATTGGAGGAAATATAGTATTTAAAACAGTAAGAAAAATTGAAGGAAAATTAGCAATTGAGCATGGAACGCTATAAAGCGCAACTGAAGTTTTGTCGATTATTGAGCCAATCATAATTTTATCAATTTGCATCATTATTATCATCATAACAGAGCCTATACTTAAAGGAACTGAATACTTTAGGATTTCTTTATTAAAATTAAAGCCATTAAACATTTTTCTTTGTTTAATAGAGTATGTTACAAATGAACAAATACTACCTATAAATGTTGCAAGTATAAGTAAATTAAGTGATGGCTTAAATAGAACTGAAAAAATATAAGCAAAAAGGATTTTTATTCCATTGTTAATAACTATATTTGTAAAGAAATATTCTTTTATTTGCTGATTAACCCTATATAGTGAAAAAAATAGAGTTTCTATTCCCATAAATATTAGTAAAGGAAGCATAAGTTTTAAAGAAGAATTTTTTGTTATACAAATCCATATTAAAGAAATTATTGTACTAAAACTCCCCGCTAGAACAAAAGAAGACAAAACATATTTTTTGCCGTTTCGAGGAACAAAATACATAATTCCTGAATTTAATCCTAATATTGCAAAACATAAAACAATGGTTATTAAAGAAAGATTATATGTATATACACCAAGAGTTTCTGCGCCATATATCTTGGTTACAATAAGGGGGAAAATAAGATTTATAAAAAGTGCAATAAAATTGCCTATAAATGATTCAAATAATTTCTTTTTTATTTTCATAAAAGACCTCGCTAACTATAATTAATATATATTAAATAATATCAAATGTATATGTTTTTATTTTGTGATAAAATAAGATGGTTTTAAATAGTATATAAATATGGAGGAAAAATGAAAAAAAATATTAATGCAATAAAAAAAGCTCAAAAGAGATATTTTGTATTATTCTTTGTAATAATGATATTGCTTTCTGGATGTAGTGGTGTATCTATAGAAGTTGATAATAATGCAAAAACAAAAAGTGTTATTTCGGATGAAATATTTGAAGGCTACAGATTAATTGAAGTTGATGGTGGAGATTTATCAGGAGAAAGAGAGTCAAATGTTGTTGTAGATATTGGATTCGGAGATAGGGAATATTATGCATTTACTAATGAATACGGTCAATTAGTTAAAGTTATTGCTGATGAAATAGTATTGCAAGATGATAAAAAAGAAGCAGTTTTGTCTACAGGACGATATTTTAAAGATGAGGCAAAAGTGCCAGGTGTTGAAAGTAAAGTTTTAGATGAAGGACATGTTATAGCAGATTCTTTAGGTGGAGTATCAAATGCATATAATATAACACCACAAGATAGTACTTTAAATAGGCATGGAGATCAAGCATATATGGAATCGGTTATTAGAGATGCTAAAGGATGCAAAAATTTTACTGCGGTTATTACTTATCCAGACACTAATACTCAGATACCTTCTAAATATAGTTTTTCATATGAAATTAATGGAGAGTTAATTAAAGATGAATTTCCAAATAAAAGCCCAGAAAAAGATGATAAAACTATAGAAGAGAATAAAGAAGAAAATGATTTAGGAAAAGAAGTTCAAATTATAGATTTAGATAAGATAAATGAACTTATTACAATTAAAAATTGCAGTGAGAGGGATATAAATTTAGAGGGCTGGACGATTATATCTAAAAGAGGAAATCAATCATTTGTATTTCCAGAATATATATTAGAAAAAGAAAAAATGGTTTTAGTTGGTGATCAAGAAAGAAATGAATATGTTGATTTTCATTGGTTAGAAGATAGGGGAGTTTGGAATAATAAAGAAGATGATTTTGCAGAATTATATGATAAAAAAAATAATCTAGTTGATATATATGAAGATTAAACAAATATAAATGTTTTTTGATAAAACTACCTTTTAAAATAGAAAATATAATCTATTTTTAAAGGTAGTTTTTATTTAGGGAAATTAGAAGAAAAAGACCGCAATAATTGTCGAATATTGTTTAAAGGCTGGTTATAGGGGTATAAGTTTATAAATATATATATATTACTATTTGGGGGTAATAATATATAGAGATGTATTATATTTTGATATTTTAATAGGTGGTGTTATTTAATAAAAGGGGGCTTTTTATGAAAAAAATAAAGGTTAAGAGAAGTTTAAGAAAAACGATAATCATTATGTTTGTTTCTGTAATGCTTGTATCACAATTAATTGTAGGAACGGTTTTAGCAATTAGAGTGAGGTCATCATTTATAAGTAATCAGAAAGAATCAGTTGATTATTTAGGTAAACAAATTGGAATTTCAGTAGAGAATTACTTAGCAGGATATGAAAATATAATTAAAGCATTTTCAAACCAAAATATATCAAAAGAAGTTTTTACATCTTCAAAATCAGTGGAAATTTTACTAAATTCATTAGATTCTTTTGTTAAGGCAAATAAGGATATATTGTTTATTTATTTAGCGACAGAAGACAAACGTATGATAATGAAACCGGATGATGATTTAGGCGATTATGATCCTAGAACAAGAGACTGGTATATTGAAGCAAAGAAGGCAGGGGAATTTATTTGGACTGATCCATATTTTGATGACACTGTAAATAAAATGGTGGTTACTGCATGCCAACCAGTATATGATAAAAACAATGAATTTATTGGTGTTATGGCAGCAGATATAGGATTAGACGTATTAAATCAACAAACGTCAGAGATAAAAATAGGCGAAAAGGGTTATCCAATAGTAGTTGATGCAAATAATATTATAATGACTCATGCTAACAGCAAAAAAATTGGAACTGAATTAGTTACCGAACAAATTAAAACAGCATTAGCAGATCCAAATGGTAAAGGCGTAGAATATTCATATGATGATAATGGAAAAGAAAAAAGAAAATATGCATCAATTTATAGAATGCAAGATATAAATTGGAGTGTTGTTTCGACTCTATATTATGATGAAGTTGATAATGATATTAAAATATTAATAGCTATTATAGTTGTAGTATCTATTATTGCTTTAATATTAGTATTGGTAATAGTTATGATTTTTACAGGTAAAATGAATAAAAGAATTAGAAAATTAGTAGATTCTATGAATAGTGCAAGACAGGGTAATTTAAATAATAAATCTAATGTAGATTCCAAAGATGAAATTGGAGTTTTAAGTAAATTCTTTGATGATACTTTAGAGGATTTAGGAAAATTAGTTGGAAATATTAGAAGCGTTTCATCTCATTTGACTATGTCATCTCAAAGCTTGGCAGCAACAAGTGAAGAGGTAAGCGCATCTGCAGATGAAGTTGCTAAAACCGTTGAAGATATAGCAAAGGGTGCTCAGGAACAAGCATCTGATTCAGAGGAAAGTGTTATAATAGCTAAAACATTATCAGATAGATTTGAAGAGTTAAATGCTATAGTAGAAGATATGGTAGAATCAGCGACTAAAACAGAAAAGGCTTATACGGATGGATTGAGTTCAGTAAATGAATTAGGAAAAAGAAATGAAGAATCTATTAGTGCTAATAAAGATATTGAAGATGCAATTTCTCAGCTTAATAATAGAGCCATTGAAATTGGTTCAATATTAGATTCTATTTTAGCAATTTCAGTACAGACCAATCTATTAGCACTTAATGCATCTATTGAAGCGGCTAGAGCTGGAGAGCATGGAAAAGGTTTTGCTGTAGTTGCTGATGAAATAAGAAAACTTGCAGAAGAGTCATCAGAGTCGGCTGAACAGGTAAAAGAAATTGTATATAATATTCAAAAAGATGGAGCAAAATCGGTTGATAGTATGAGTTCATTAAAACTTATATCAGATAAACAAAATGAAGCAGTAGATAAGGTTACGAATGCATTTGATACAATAAAAGTGGCTTATGAAATGATAAATTCAAATATTAGTGGAATTGGAAGCTCCATTTCACAAGTTAATGATGATAAAGAGAAAATTGTAAGTAGTATTGAAAATATTTCAGCAGTATCTGAAGAAACTGCAGCTGCGTCAGAAGAAGTTACTGCATCTATGGATCAACAAACATTTGCAGTAGAAGAAGTTGCAAAAGCTGCACAAGAACTTAATGAAATATCTATAGAATTAAGCAAAGAAATCAGTAAATTTGAAGAGTAAAACCAATTTTTAAAATTATTATATTAATATAAAGAAAGAGCCTAACTAAAAATTTTGGTTAGGCTTTTTTAAAAGTAATAAGAACTAGATTTTTACTAAAATTAAGAATAATTATTTAGGATTATTGCTTGTTTTGTGTTAATTATCTTATAATATAATTATAAATATAGAAAGGAAGATGATTATGATACTTCTACATTATCCAAGTTGAACTTCTTCAAGAAAAGCCAAGGTTTGGTTAGAAGAGAACAATATAGAGTTTGAAATTAGACATACTGTAAAACAAACGCCTTCAAAGGAAGAATTTTTAATGTGGCAGAAAAATTCTGGAGTTGATAAGAAAAAGTTTGTAAATACAAATGGTAAACGATTTAAAGAAATGGAATTAAAGGATAAAATTGATGATATGTCTAAAGAAGAATTATTTGAATTAATTTCAGCAGATGGTATGTTAGTTAAAAGACCTATAATTATTGGAGAAGAATTTGTGATTAGTGGTTTTAAATTAAAAGAGTTAGAAGATATGAAAGAAAACTTGGGGTTATAATTTAATTGTAAAAATTCAACTGATTTAAACTTGACAAATATGCTTATAGTGTATTTGTCAGTTTTTTTAAATTAGATACAAATAACTTATATTTACAATAATAATGGTTTAAATTAACACAATATTTGCAATTAATTATTAATTTTTAAAGTTATATGGATTAAAAATTTCTTATTTTGTAAATAGTTATATTTTTTTAGATAAAGGTGTTTTTTAGACAGTAAAAATGGTTATATAATAAAGAATATAAGAGGGGGGAGGGTTAAAGACAAAAGAATTTGTTAAAAATAATGGGGTTAAAAATTTAAATTAGTAAATATCTTAATATACATATTTTTTTGCAATTAAAAATAAATAGAAATTGTTGGAATTTTAAAGTTAATAATTTATTAAGTTAATAATTTATTAAAAGATATAATAGGGGGATTGCAAAGAGAAATAGGGGTTCAATGTTTGATAAAATAGCATAAAATATTATAAAGATAGTTTTACTTAAATAAATTTAATATTTCATATAAATTCTTAAGGTCTTAATAATGTATTTGATGGCAATTAAAATTATTGACTATAAGTTAAAATCTAAATAAGAAAGGTATTTGTATGAAAAAGATTAGTAAGTATTTAATAGCTATTGTTTTAGTAGCAATGATTATTACTGGTTGTGCTAAAACAAATAATGATTCTAATGTCGATGTGAATGAAACAAAAAATATGCAAAATGAGGAACTTAAAAATAGCGATTTTGTAGGCAAGAAATTTGCAGTTATTACAGGGACAATGCTTGATAAAATAGTTGAGGATAACTTAGGTAATAATGAATTAATGTATTTTAATACTATACAAGATGCTATTGAAGCAGTAAAAAATAAAAAGGTTGATGCTACAATCAATGATGAACCTATAATGAGAAAATTTATTGCTCAAAATCCTGAACTTTCAATGATTAGACCACCGTTAACTAATGATAATTATGGTTTAGTTGTTAGTAAAGAAAATCCTGAATTAACTAAAAAATTAAATGAATTTTATGATCAAATAATATCGGATGGTACTTATGACGATATGATTGCAAGGTGGGTTGATAATAAAGATACCCCAGATATGCCTAAGATAGAACTAAATGATAAAAATGGAACGCTAAAAATTGCAGTAGCAGCAGTAACAGAGCCATTTGTATTTTATTCAACCAATAATCAGATAGTTGGTTTTGATATTGAATATGCAAGAAGATTTGCTCAATTTATGGAGATGGACTTAAAAGTTGTAGATATGGATTTTGGTGCTATAATTCCATCTGTTCAATCTTCAAAAACCGATTTTGGTTCTGCACTTATAACAATAACAGAAGAAAGAAAAAAAATGATTGATTTTACAAAACCTTATTATATAGGGGGAACATCAATTGTATTTTTAGATTCTAAAACTAGTGCTGAACAAACTAGTTCTATAGGATTTATTGATAATATTAAAAAATCTTTTCATCAGAATTTAATTGTGGAAAATCGTTATAAAATGGTTCTTTCAGGCTTATGGACAACTATAGTTATATCTATTTCAGCACTTATTATTGGAACAATTTTAGGATTTTTAATTTGCTTTTTCTCTATGAGTAAGTATAAGCTTTTAAATTGGATTTCTAAAATATATATAACAATTCTTAGAGGAACTCCTATGGTTGTTTTATTGATGATTATTTTTTATGTGGTATTTGCAAAAGTAGATATAGATCCTGTAGTCGTTGCGATTATAGCATTTGGACTAAATGGAGGAGCATTTATTGGAGAAATTATTAGAACTTCAATTCTAACGGTTGATAAAGGGCAAATTGAAGCAGCAAGAAGTATGGGATTTAGTCAATCAGGAGCAGCATTAAATGTCACACTTCCTCAAGCTATTCGAACTGGATTGCCTGTTTATAAATCAGAATTTATAAATATAATGAAACAAACAGCAATTGTAGGTTATATTTCTATTGTAGATTTAACAAAAGTAGGAGATATTATTAGAAGTAGAACTTATGATGCATTTTTCCCTCTTATTATTGTAGCAATTGCGTATCTTATTACAATTGGATTTTTTATTAAGATATTTGATTTAATATATAAATTGACAGACAAGAGACAAAGGGGGGTAAGATGATGATTAGTATAACTAATTTAATTAAAAACTATGGAGATTTTAAGGTTTTAAAAGGAGTTAATGCTGAAATTGAAAAGGGTGAAATTATATCAATCATCGGACCATCCGGATGCGGGAAAAGTACGTTTTTAAGATGTATAAATCGTCTTGAAACGCCAAGTAGTGGAGAAATTAAATTTGAGAATATTGATATTACAGATAAAAAAACAGACTTAAATAAAGTGCGTAAAAAGATGGGGATGGTATTTCAAAACTTCAATTTATTTGATAATATGAGCATAATCGAAAATATAATGGTTGGTCCAATAAAGTTGTTAAAAAAATCAAAAGAAGAGGCTGAGAAAACAGCAATAGAACTTCTTAAAATAGTAGGTTTATCTGGAAAAGCAAATGCTTATCCAGATCAATTATCTGGTGGACAAAAACAAAGAATAGCAATTGCTAGATGCTTGTCTATGGAGCCTGATATTTTACTTTTTGATGAACCAACATCGGCATTGGACCCTACAATGGTAGGTGAAGTTATGGCGGTTATTAGAAAATTGGCTCAAGATGGAATGACAATGATTATAGTTACTCATGAAATGGACTTTGCTAGAGATATATCTAGTCGCATATTTTTTATGAATGAGGGTGTAATTTACGAAGAAGGAACGCCAAAAGAAATTTTTGAATCTCCAAAGAGAGATAAAACTAGAGAGTTTATTTATAGACGTAAAACATTTAATTATTCAATTAAAAGTAATGAGTTTGATTTTATTCATATGATGAATAATTTAAATAATTTTTGTTTTAAACATGGGGTTGTAAAAGCAGCTGCTAATAAACTAGAACTTGTAGCAGAAGAGTTAATAATGAATTTATTATTGCCATTGAATAGAGAAATAGATTTAAATATAAGTTTTGAAGAGAGAAATAAAGGATATTTTATTAAGACTAAATACACTGGAGATAAATTCAATCCATTTTTGGATAATGAAGAAAATCTATCGGTTAAAATTATTGATAATATTGCTAATAGTATAAAATATAGTTTTGATGAAAAAAATGAGATAATAATTAGTTGGTAGTTAAGAAGTTAAAAAAATAATATTGAAACTGACAAGTGTGTATAGCATATTTGTCAGTTTTTTTATCTAAATGATTATTTTAAGTGTTGACAAAAATAAAACAATTAGATAAAATGACCATATGGTCATCAAAGGGGGATGTAATGAATAATTTATTTGATAAACTGGATGAGAAGAAGAAAATTCGAATTATTACTTCTGCAATAGAAGAATTTTCAGTAAATGGATATAAAAACGCATCTACAAATATTATTGTAAAAAAATCAGGAATATCAAAAGGGAGTCTATTTAAGTATTTTAAGAATAAACATAGCTTATATACTTTTCTAGTTGAATATAATAATAATAAATTAATTAAATATATAAATGATAAATATAAGAAGCAACAAAGTTGGAAAAATTCAATATTAATGTATTCTAAATGCGAAATGGAATTTTTAATTCAAAATCCTATATTAATAAGTTTTTATAGACAAGTGATTAGAGATTTAAAATTAGAAGAGTTTGATAAAGAAGCTAAGGATTTGTTAAATGCGAGCTTAAAATATTTTAATAATATATTTAATGACTATACTATATCAAATGAATTAATGCTTCATATATCATTTATTGTAAAAGGATATAATGAGTATTTTTATTCAAAGTATTTAGAGTGTAATCAAGATATATTATTTGATATAAATGAAATTTATATAAAGGGGCTTAAAAAACATTTGGATATGATAGGAGATGAATAATTTGAAAAAAATTATAAAAATATTAGATTTTGATATTGAATATATTGATCAAGGGTTAGATAATAAACTTGTTTTATTTTTTGCACATGGTTTAGGTTCCAGCGTTGAACAATGGACATCTCAAATAGAATTTTTCAAACAATTTTGTAGAGTTATTGCTATAAGTTTCCAAGGACATGGAAATTCTACTAAATCAAATAAAAAGGCTGATTATTCAATAAATAAATATGCAGAAGTTGCGATTGCATTGATAAAAAAATTAAATATAAAAAGGGTTGTTTGGATAGGCAATTCAATGGGTGGAGTTATTGGATATGAAGTTATGCATATTAATGACAAATTAATTTCTAAATTAATAACAAATGGTACAACGCCAATATTAGAGTTTAAAAATTATCAGTTAAAAATAATGAAAATAATGGATTATATACTAATTAAATTGCTAGGATATAGTAAATATATCGCTATAGCAGCTAAAAATTCTAGTTCTAATGATATTGCAAATAAAGAAGTGTATAAGTGCATGGAAAAATCATCACCAAAAGCAGTTATGGAATCGCATATTTATTTAGGAAACTACAATTATAAAAAAATAATTGATAAATTCTTTGAAAAAATAGTGATTTTAAAATGTGACAAAGATGCAGGAATAAATAAATATATAGAAAAATGTATATTAGATAATGTTAAAATTATAAATATTTCTATGGTAGGTCACATTTTTAATTTGGAGAAACCAAAAGAGTATAATAAAATAATTTATAATGAAATAAAGAATATCTAAATAGTTACTATTTATAGATGAGGAGGGTTATATATGTTAAAAGAAGTTTTGAATACAACAGAGTTGCTTAATAGTAAGCCATTTATAGAAAATGAGGTTCAATTTAATTTAATGCATAGAATTGCAGATGATAAAAATGCATTAATCTTAACTAGTGAGGACAAGAATGTAATTGTTGCTAGATCAAATCCAAAATTACCTATGTGGATATGGATTGACAATAAAGTAAATTTAGATAAAATAGATAGTTTTTTGGATGAAATAGATAGTAAATTATCTTTAGAAGATAAATTTGATATAGTTACCACTCCTAAAATAGGAAAATTATTTACAGATAAAATTGACTGCACATATAAGATATTTATGGAATTAAATTCATTTGAATGTAAAAAAACTATAAAGCCTAATAAATTAAATGGGATTATGGATAAACCTAGTTTATATGATATAGAGATAATTGCAAATTACAATAAAGGTTTCTATAAAGAAAGTTTAAATCAAAACGTTGAGTATGAGCAATTACTTGAAAGTGCTAAAAGACAGGTTGAAACAAATAATCTATATTGCTTAAAAGTAAATTCTAAAATAGTATCAATTGCTAATATTGCACATAAAAGTTTAAGATATGCAAGAGTAAATAATGTTTATACGCCTCCAAATCAAAGATCAAGAGGTTATGCAAGTGAATTAATGTACTATCTATGTGAAATTATTATAGAAAATGGGCTAACTCCTAATTTGTATACAGATATATCAAATAAAACATCAAATAAAGTATATAGAAATATTGGATTTAAAGAATGCGGGAAAGTCACTCATTATATTATAAATAGAAACTAATCAATATCCTTTATATTAGATAATTTAAACATTATTTCGTTATATTTATTGAAATAATGTTTTTCTGTATTTCTAATCAATAAATTATCATGAATTGATTGTTCTGTCTTTTTTAAGAGTGATAAAAAATTAGACAATTTTTCTAAATTTACTTTATCAATAGTTATTCTATCATTGCTATTTTGATAGCAATAATTTAGTTCAATATCGTTTAGGGTTTCTGAATAATTTTGAAAGACAATATTGATTTCATAGTTAGTGTTATTAATAGTATTTGAGATATAAGTTAATTGTTTATATCCTTGCATAAAATCATTATAATTATTTATTAAATCAAGGAGATTATCTTTTTGATTATCTTTAGATGTAAGAAGTTCATCTAAGGAATCAATACTGTAAGTAATTCCAGAGTTTATATTATTCATATTCATAAATTCACATCCTTAAATTTTATTATAGCACTATTATAATAAAAAAGTGAAACTAAAGGAGGGTGTTTTTAGTCTAATAAGTGTAAAAAGAAGGGAGTGAGTATATTGGAAGAGCTTTTAATTAAAAAAGCCAAAAAAGGTGATAGTGATAGCGTATATAAATTAATATCTTTGATTAAAAGTGATTTATATAGAGTTGCCTTTTCATATTTAAAGAATGAAGAAGATTCATTAGAAGCTATTCAGGAGGCTTCTTATAGAATTTTTAAAAATATATCAAAATTAAAAAATCCTAAATACTTTAAAACTTGGGCAATTAGAATAATAATTAATTATTGCTGTGATGAATTAAAAAGAAGAAATAAAGTAGTTATTACAAATAAAAGTATTGATAAAATTAATGATTTTGAGAATAAGGCAGAAGAATTAACTCTAAAAATGTATTTAAGTGAATTAGATTTAAAATATAAAGAGGTTATTATATTAAAATATTTTGAAGGATATTCAATAAAAGAAATAGCTTATTTATTAAGCATTCCAGAAGGAACTGTTAAAACAAGATTAAGTAGGGGATTAGGAGTTTTGGAAAAAAAGTTAAATGGAGGGTTATTCAATGAATAAAGAAAAAATTAATCTTGAAAAGCTTAAAGAAGACCATTTTCAAACAAAAGTTCCAGAAAATATAGATGACTTTATTAAGAGTGGAATTATAAAAGCGGATAAAGAAGTTAAGAAGAAAAGAAATAAAAAAATTATATCTTTAGTTGCGAGTTTTGTTCTAATTTCATTTTTTATTTCTATTAGAATAAATTCAGACTTTGCAAATGCATTAAAGGATATACCGTATATTGGTGAGTTGGTTAAATTAATAAATAATGATAAAAGTTTGCAAAAAGCAGTTGAAAATGATTATATTCAGCATATTGGAAAATCACAAACCTTTGATGGTTTAAAGATTGAAGTTGAGGACATTATTGTAGATGAAACAAGAATGTTTCTATTTTATTCAATTGCTGCAGATAGTGGATATAAATATGTTAATTTGTATAATCCAGAATTACTAGATGCAAGTGGAAAAGATTTTAAAATATCAAGTTCAATGAGTTATTTTATTAAACCTGATTTAAATGAATCTAAAATACTTAGAAATAAAATAGAATATATTTTTCCAGATGATATAAAAATACCTGAAAAATTTGTATTTAAAACACAAATAGCAACAAAAGAAAGAGAAAAAGAGGAAGAACCACAACTACTTGAAAATACTTGGGAAATTGATTTTTTAATTGATTTAGATAAGTGTAATAATTTAAAAGAAGAGATTAAAGTTAATAAAGAAATAAGCGTTTATAATCAAAAATTTGAAATTAGTGAAATAACAATTTATCCAACTAGATTGAAAATAAAGGTAAATTTTGATAAGAATAATTCAATGGAAATATTTGATTTAATTAATCTTAGATTAATTGATGAAAATAATGAAGAATTTGCATCCATTAAAAATGGGATATCTGCATCTGGAGATAACGAAAGTGGGGTTGTTTATTATTTAGATAGTAGTTATTTTTATAAACCTAAAAATCTTAGATTAAAATTTGATGGAATTAGAGCTCTTGAGAAAGAAAAATTAAAAGTAGAAGTAGATTTAATAAATAAAAAAATTGTAAATAATAACTGTGATAATTTTAAATTTAATAAAATTTCAAAAACCGAAGATGGTTTACAAATAAGCTTTATTGTTTTTCAAGATGATAAAGATGACATGATGTATGGTATTTTTTCACATGATTTTAAGGATTCAAGAGGAAATAAATATGATGTAGATTATTCAGGAAGCTCATCTAATCAAAATAAAGA
>Ga0193963_1000717_pt1 | contig 17152 bp, 14 predicted proteins | sample FB_6_MG_FD_140359 | JGI IMG/M metagenome (GOLD analysis project Ga0193963, IMG submission 140359) | Microbial mat bacterial communities from the Broadkill River, Lewes, Delaware, United States - FB_6_MG | ecosystem: Environmental > Aquatic > Freshwater > River > Microbial mats | place: USA...
CCAATCGGATTAATCATAAATAAGGCGTACCCGGTGCGGCGTTTGTCGTTTAGAAGTGATAAGCAAGGATGAGCTGTGATCGTGGAAGAAGTCGGCAACGCCAGTTTTAAAAAATCCACAAGAGCTAATACTTATATGTAAAAACTTAATTTAAGCAGTCGGGGTGATGTCTATTTCGTTACCCTTTTTGTGATGGTTAATATTAATTATTAATTGATTAGCTTTAACATATATGTGTTAGCATTGTAGCTTTTTACAGAAAAAAATAATTAAAATTATCTATAACGCCATTACTTATAACAGAGTTTTGCGAGACAATAAGCTTTAACATATATGTGTTAGCTCGTGGTTTTTTTCAGACTGACACTATTGAAAAGCTACGCTTTAAAAACCCTTAAACGCGACATGAGCCTTTTTTATTTTTGGCTATGTTCCCTTTAATGGTTGAAATTGCTCTAACGAAATATTTAGCAAAGACTCTGATGATATGTCTGGGTGCTGTTCAAATGAACGCCTCCATCCAAGATAATTCGGCAAATACTTCGTAGCAACACCGTGGAATCGAAGCAGCCAACTTTTAAACCTGCTGTGATAGGCATTGACATTTGGGAGGTGAAAAGCTCCTTTAATTCGTTCACCTATACTCAGGTTAACAATCTCATGAGAGAATTTCTCAGTTTTGCAAAAAGTTTTATAAGGCACAAAATAAAAATAAAATGTTCCAAAAATCAACCTGGATAAAAGAGGTATATATCAATGGCCCAGTGCTTTCAATTTGGGACAGTGTTATGTATTTTTATCAAGCGGAATAATTATTTTTGATATTGTGCTTAGGCAGTATGTCCATCACTCACGAGCAGAGCGTCTGTATCAAGAACGGGTTTTAAGGTGCTTTTTAGATCAGAAGCGCTGATCTTTCCAGTACCAGTGACAAAATCGACTGTACAACCAGCCCGATCCCGAGCAACGAGGATGCAAACCTGTTCTCTTGAAATTCCTCGTCTGGAGGCTTTCCCCCCTCGTTTACGTGGCTTTCTATCAAGATGACGAGAGCCTTTGTGTGACTCAAGCAGGTAGGTTTCATCAGCTTCGGTAATTCCATGTAATACATTGGGATGATCTTTGGATATCAATGCTAAAAATCTGTGCCGCCAACGGAAAGATGTCTTGCTGCTGACACCGATTTGGGCCGCTGCTTTTCTTACCGTCAATGATTCTTTGAGTGCTCTGAGGTAGTTTAACCATTTGTTTTTATGACGGAGTCGAGCAAGTGGCGTACCCGTCAGGGCGTTAAAAGTCCTTTTGCAGGATATGCACCGATAACGTTGTAATCCACTGCCAAAACCATGTCTGTGATAATGGGCACAACTACAGAAGGGGCATTTGCCGTTTGTGTCAAAATGTGATTCAATGCATTCGATAACCTGAGTATCATCGGAGAGATGGGTAAGGGCATTCAGCAAGCTACTTCGTTGACGATGATTCATTTCGATGATTTTAAGCAACAATTGTGAAAAGTCTTTATTTTTCATGATTTCCTCCTTCGTGGAGTATATACAAAAGATAGAAATCATTTATTAAATTTCAACATTTAAAGGGAACAGAGCCTTATTTTTTGACATGTCGCCGGCAGTACATTAGAGCTTCAGCCGGTCACCGATTACCTACGCGTTCATATTCATACCTAAAACCGCCTTTTTTGCAGCAATATCACATCATTCTCTATAAAAGAAAGAGATGCCCGGTGCCTTTGGGCGATATGGGTGAAGGTGGCCCGGCTGTAGAAGCAGATATGTGTCAGATCCCGAATATAATGCCAATGTGAAAATTTATCTTTATCAAGGACAAGCTTTGTCATAATGCCAAGCCAGCCGCCGTAATGCAGCAGGTCGAATAACCGGTCAAATACCCGGCCCGGATGGTGACAATGTTCGACCACCTCTGTTGCAGTAATAAAATCATATGTATTGGAAAATACATCCGGGTTGTTCGCATAAAATGGATCATACAGATCCACTACGTGCCCATGGGCTGTAAATAATTCATGCATAGCAGGTCCCGGGCCGCAACCGAAATCCAGGCCCTTCTGCCCAGGGCGGAGCCGTTCCAGCATGGGACGGCTCAAACGGGAGAGAAACTTGCGATATCCCGGATCTGCCGGATCATTGGTATGAAGATCATACTCGGCCTTTTCAGCCTCCCTGGTCAAAAAAAACTCACGAGGCACAAAGACAAGGCGGCAATCCGGGCATGACAGGTACCCCCTGTTTTTATCTTCAAAATACAACTCTGGATTCTCTCCTCCGCACAGGGGGCAGCAATTATTTAAATAAGGGGCGGAGTGATCCATTACCTTGTTTGCTTTTTGTTTTTAGTGATGCTTTCAGTCAATCGATCTAGGATAATGGCTAAAATAACAACACCCAGACCACCAACGGCCCCCATGCCGACATCAAGCCTTTGCATGGATGTTAAAACGACCAAACCCAATCCCCCTGCACCAATCATAGACGCAATGACAGTCATTGCCAAAGACATCATAATACACTGGTTAACACCTGCCATTATTGTGGGAAGCGCTAAAGGCAGCTGCACATCCAATAATATCTGCCATTTGCCTGCACCAAATGCACGGGAAGCCTCCACCATCTCTTTAGATACCCCTCGAATACCCAAATTAGTCAAGCGTACAGCAGGCGGCATAGCAAAAATCATGGTCGCTACCAATGCCGACACCTTACCCATACCAAAAAGCATCACCGCTGGAATCAGATATACAAAACTCGGCAGCGTCTGCATTAAATCTAAGATGGGACGTATCACCTTTTCGGTGGTGTCTTTCTGGGAGGCTAAAATTCCCAAGGGAATGCCAAAAAGTAAAGAAATTACTGTTCCTGACAAAGCCAAAGCAATAGTTGCAATTGTCTCTTCCCATATTTGCATGCCAAAAACAGCCAACAAACCCAAAACAGCAAAAAGAGCCAAACGCTTTCCCACCAGGCGCCAAATGAGCAACCCCATAATTAACATCATTACACTTTCAGGCGGCCATAGCAGAATATCTTCAAACCTCTGAATGATAACTTCTAAAACAGAGCTCAAAGAACGCATCACTGGACTAAGATAATAATTGACAAATTTAAAAATAAAATTAACCCAATCTGCCAAAGGGATTACAAAATCAATCATTGGCCCCCCTTTTAGCGAGCTTCGCCATTACTGAACCACGCACAATTACTCCCAGTAATTTATTTTGTTCATTCACTACTGCCAGAGGCAAGCTTTTACCCGACAGAAATGTAAAGATTTCATTTAATGGCGTATCGGGAAAAACAGTAGGGAGATCCTTTTGTAAAATTTTCTCCAAGTCATTTTGTTTATTTTCTATCGCATTTAAAGCATCTTCTGCTAAAACCAGACCTACTAGATGCCTTTCTTTATCTACGGCAAACACACTAGAAATACCGTTTTTTTGCATAGTACGTAAAGCAACTCTAGGACCGGCCTTGGGATGAACTATTGTAGCTGTTGTTTTTTGCATTGCCATTTCAGCTGTAAACACCTTGGAACGATCCACATCTTCGACGAATTCTTCCACATAGTCTGTTGCAGGAGACATTAAAATATTTTCTGGAGTACCTATCTGTACTATTTCCCCGTCTTTCATAAGAGCAATACGATCTCCTAACTTCAACGCTTCATCAAGGTCGTGAGTGATAAAAACAATGGTGCGATTCATAAAGTTTTGCAATTCCAAAAGTTCATTTTGCATTTCTTTTCTGATTAGAGGATCCAGGGCACTAAAAGCTTCGTCCATTAATAAAATTTTTGTTTCTGTCGCCAATGCCCGTGCTAGACCAACACGTTGCTGCATGCCCCCGCTTAGCTCTCCAGGATAGGATTCTTCCCACCCTTTTAAACCGACCATATCCAGAACTTTGCGAGCTTTTTCCTGACGTTCGGATACTGCCATTTTTTTAATCTTCAAACCATAGGCGACATTTTCCAATATATTTTTGTGTGGGAAAATGGCAAAACTCTGAAAGACCATACTGATTTCTTGTCGCCGAAAATCCTGCAATTTTTCTTTGTTTAATTTCGTAACATCCTTATTATCAACCAGAACAGATCCTCTTGTTGGTTTAATTAAGCGATTCAAACAACGAACCAACGTAGATTTACCGCTACCCGAAAGCCCCATTACTACAAAAATTTCACCAGCTTTTATCGTAAACGATACATTATTGACAGCAATTGTTTGTCCCGTTTTTTCTAATATATGATCTTTTGTTTTACCGTCTTTAGCAAGCTTCAGCCCCCTATTGGGGTGTTTGCCAAATACTTTATACAGATTCTTAACTTCAATTATATTCACTCTCGAATTCTTCCTTTGCTTAAGAATCGCAAATTAAATAACTTTAACAAGGCACCTTGCTTTTTGGCCCAACTGCTTTGTTGCATTAAAGGCCCAATAGGCCGGCGATTGGGCTTTTAATGCGCCTTATACTCAATGATCGAGTTATAGATGAACCAAAATTCGTCGCTGTTCCTTAGCAACTTAGGCACAATATCAAAAATAATCATTCCGCTTGATAAAAATACATATCACTGTCCCAAATTGAAAGCCGGGGGCTATTGATATATACCTCTTTTATCCAGGTTGATTTTTGGAATATTTTATTCTGATATTGTGCCTTATTTAATCTGGAACCCTAAGCTTTCCCTTCTAACCAAGAAGCAATTTGTGAACGATTTTTTTCTATCCATTCCCTGGCAAGATCTTCAGCCTTTTTACCATTTTCCTGATTTTCATAAAGGAATGTTTCTACATCATCGAGGCTCATTTTATGATATTTACAAAAATTATACAGGTCGGGCGCATCCTCATTTAGCCCTTTTCGAATTCCCCAATACTCACCATCACGCTGCCAATATCCTTTAGGATCTTCCAGCACTTTGACATCATATTTAAGCATCATGGCAAGGGGACGCCAGCCTAAAAAAACTATTGGTTTTTGGTGAGTAACTGCATAATCTAATTCCGCCATCATTGAAGCCATTGTTCCTGCTACAAGTTCCATATCTAAATCATAACCTTTGACGATCTTTTCACTGACCATCATCATTCCGGAACCAGGTTCTATCCCGGTTAATTTTTTATTAACCACATCTTCATTTCCTACAAGATCGGCAATGGAATTTATATCAATATATTCCGGCACTACCCAACCTAAAGGGGCATTTTCAAAAATGGCACTTCCCAACTCATATTGATTCCCATACTTTTCGTGATAGGTTTCATGAATGGATGGAAGCCAGACACCCGACCAAACATCTACATCACTTTGGGTCAAGGACAGAAACATGAATCCAACAGCACCTTTAACTATTTTTACTTCATAGCCTTGTTCTATTGCGATCTGTTTTAAAATTTCTACATGAGGCATTTCGTAATCATAGGGCGCCTGACCAATCCTGATTACTTTTTTCTCATTTTCTTTATTTTCTTCAGAACAACCGCCTAATAACATTACGCTTATCATTACGAACATAAGGAACGAGTACAAAAAAGTACTTTTCTCTTTCATTTTAAATTCTCCTGTTTGTTATTTTGGTAACAGCCACGGGTTGACCTGGTCTATCAACATCCAGATTTAGCCCACAACGAGGGGTTGAAACGCCTGTGCAGTTAACACCGACGTTCTTATAAAAAACACAGTAAATAATTAATTCTCTTTTTGATATAAACTCTATCTATCTTAAATTATTGATGATATTTGTTTTTCACTTTACAAGACCGTAGTCTTTTATTATATATTTCAGATAGTTAAGCTTATATCTCTCTAAAAAAACCTGAAACGCAACATGAGCCATAATTAAACCATACAACCTTTAATTGCAAGTTTCATTGGTTTAGTTCCCAATATACTGAAAAAAGGGACATATGATGAATAATGGCCTAAATCTGAGGCCCGAAATTTGATGGATATTGCGAAAAAATTGGGGACCAAACGATTTCAGGATGAAATCAGCATAATGCTGCGGAGTTATGACAGCCAGAGATTCTGACTGTGCTAAAATCGCCGTTCCAAAGGCCGTTTTAAATGGTGGCCAAAAAGGCGATGATGACCATTTCAATATATGGTAGTGGATTGTCCTGACACCGCCTGGAAAAACTCCAGGAAAGTATGGGAAGACCGCTTCCGGCTTCTACACAATCGAAGAAAACTGAAACTGCAGCAGATTCTAAGGTTGTAACGGCAAACGGATAATAAAAGTTGTTCCTTTACCAGGAGAACTGATTACATATCCATAGTGCCTTTGTGATTCTCAGTTATGATGAAGAATCCATATTAAAAGTATTTCCTCAAACTCAAATACCAGGGAGATGTTAAAAATCAGATCCAATTCATCGAAAATCTGTTTGAGATTGCCACGTAAAAAGGCTCCAATCAAAGCCCTTCTTTAACTCGAAAGATTTTTTGCAACACAACCCAAAAATCAAGGGCAAGATAGTGTGAGCACCTTTGTTTTCACGCCTATTTGTATATTCTTTTTATCGAAGATAAACTTCCTTTATACCCACAGATGGCAATGTTGGCTTTGTATTAACAATGCATTTTTGTGACAGTTGCTGCTGAAAAATATCATATGAACTGACAATGATTAGCCTGGCATACTCTATGCAGAAAAAATTGGGAAATTAACCGAAAGGTAAATTTTTTTAAAAAAATTGTGCATTAAAGGAGACAGATGTGACACAAAAAGTAAAAGCTAAAAATATCATGGGCAGGATGCCTGACGGAGAGGCTGATGCCAAAGTGCAAGATGCCTTGAAACATATCACTCACAAATTCGTGGTGATGAGCGGCAAAGGCGGGGTGGGAAAATCCAGCGTATCTGTGAATCTTGCCACTGCCCTGGCCACAATGGGCCATAAAGTAGGGCTCATGGATGTTGACATTCATGGACCTGATATCCCAAGAATGCTCGGTATCAAGGGGGAACTCCATGTCAATGAAGCCAGAAAAATTATTCCGGCCCAGTACTCCCCAATCCTTTCAGTGGTTTCCATAGAGTCCCTGATGCCGGATAAGGACGATGCCATTATTTGGCGTGGACCGGCCAAGCACGGGGCCATCAGACAGTTTGTCGGAGATGTGGAGTGGGGAGACCTGGACTATCTTATTATAGACGCCCCACCAGGCACGGGCGACGAACCCCTCACAGTGGCCCAGCTTATCAAGGATGCCAAGGCCATCATCGTAACCACACCCCAGGAGGTGGCACTGGCCGATGTACGCAAGTCCATCCGATTCTGCCGCCATGTAAAGATGGAAATCTTCGGCCTGGTGGAAAACATGAGTGGTTACACCTGCCCGAAATGCGGTGAAGTCCTCAATATTTTCGGCACAGACGGCGGCCGACGCACAGCCAAGGAGCAGGGTATCAATTTTTTGGGTAAAATTCCCCTGGACCCGTCATTGGTTGCCCTGAGCGATGCCGGCCGTTCCATCCAGGCAGAGAAGCCCTCCTCCCCTGTGACCAAGGCGTTTTGCACCTTGGCCAAAGAAGTGGCACGCCAGAGTCTGACATAACTGCCGGGGATTGCCCCCACCGGTGCCGGATCTCTTAACATTAGGTATTCTGGAAAGCACCAGCTGCTTTCCGGAATACCTGGCCCAGGTTCTTTTATTGCTGTTTTATAATTTCAAAGTGTTGCATTTTTGCAGCCCTGCAGCAAAAAACGATGATAATTCAAGACTTGATCCCAAACCATTTATACAGGCCGGTTCGGCTGGAGCAGGAGCTGTCGGCCGGGACTAAAACAGCGCTGCCTGACAATACCAAGAACCATGCTCACGGTTAGGGCAGTGGAAGCCACCAGCATGAACATCACCACAATCTGGTACCGGATGGCAAGCATTGGGTCTTCACCGGAAAGGATCTGGCCAGTCATCATTCCCGGAATAAAAACAATACCTACGCCTGCCAGAGAGTTAATTGAAGGGATCATTCCGGCTTTAAGTGCATCCCTGAAGATATCCTGTGAGGCTTCAACGGGAGTTGCGCCCAGGCAAAGCCGCATCTCCACCAAATCCCGTCTTGTTTTTAAATCAGAAAGCAGCCGATCCAGTGACAGGCCCAGGGCGGTCATGGAGTTGCCTGCCACCATACCGGCCATGGGAATAAAATATTGGGGATGCCAGAAAGGCTTGATTCCGACAATCAATCCGCTAACGATGCCTGTAACCACTGCATACACCAAAAACATGGTGACAAAGGAGGGAAAAACAAAAGGGATGCTTTTTTCTGAAACGTTCCCCCTGACAATACGGACTGCAAATGCCACCATAACACAAAAAAGCAGGAGAACGACCCAGGCAGATGCGATACCGAATATAAAACTGAGTACATAGCCCATGAGTGTTAATTGAAGAACGCATCTCACGGCTCCCATGAGAATGGATTTGCCAAGACCGATACGGCCCCACAGGGAGATTGCCCCTGCGGCAACAATAAAAAGTGATGCAAGTGCAAGCTCAGCTACACTGATATCAAGCGCTCCCGTTGTCAATTGCATACAAAGACCTTCCCCTGGTCAATGGTGATTTTCATCACCGGAACGTTCTTTGGCAAAAATATGTCATGGGTAATCATGACAATGGTGGTTCCCTGCCGGTTGAGATCTTCCACCAACTCGTGGATACAGCGCCTGCTTTCACTATCCAATGAAGATGCCGGCTCGTCAAGAAGCAGCACTCTTGGACTGGTCAAAAGAATTCGCACCAGGCTCAATCGCTGCCGCTGTCCGCCAGAAAGAACCGCACCGGAATCATCAAGCCCTATATCTTTCATTTTCACCTTCCCAAGCAGCTGTTTCAGCGCCTGGTCAGACGGCTTTGCCTTTTCATTGTTGACGCGAAAAAAAAAGGGCTGGAGCAAAATGTCCCTGACAGATTGATCTGGGATTACCGGTATTTGCTGAAGATAGGCCACCTGCTGCCGCAATTCAGAGGGATTCCATTCGGTAAGATTTTGCCCCAGGTAGCTAATTTTTCCGGTGTCTGTCTCCTCCAGGCGGTTCATCAACCGCAGAAGGGTTGACTTCCCGGCTCCGGAGGGGCCGTGGATCAGAACGAATGCACCCTGGGGCAGGATAAAACTCTGGCGTTCCAGTATGACCCGTTCTCCATGCCAGGCAAATGAAACATCATGAAACTCAAAACACGGAATTTGATGAATCATTTAGAAACTCTTTCTTATGGCCTCGCAGATTTTCTCACAGCATTGACGGGTCAAGCTTTCTTCAGGACCTTCAACCATCACCCTGAGCAAGGGTTGTGTACCCGAATACCGTACAAGTACCCTGCCCTGGCTGCCAAGCTGTGATTCGACTTCTTTAATTGCATCTGCAACCATAGGTACTTGCATACAATCGGGCCTGGATGCGTCCACTTCAACATTGATCAGGACCTGGGGATAAACGGTCATAATTTCAGCAAGTTCGGATAAAGGCCTTTGGGTTTCCAGCATCGCCTCTATGAGCTTTAATGCCGATAATGCACCATCGCCGGTGGTTTGTTCGTCCAGAAAAATTATGTGGCCTGAATCTTCCCCGCCCAGGAGGGCGCCGGTCTCTTTCATGCGCTCCAACACTTTTCTGTCCCCTACCCCGGTTATTTCATGCTTAATATCTAATTGTTCCAGTGCGTTGCCAAATCCCACATTGCTCATGACCGTACTCACAACGATATTATTACCAAGTTTCCCGGTCTGTTTGGCAAATTCGGCCAAGACAGCCAGCAAGGTATCTCCTGTAATCTGCTGTCCTGTTTCGTCCACGGCAATCAAACGGTCGGCGTCACCGTCAAAGGCAAGGCCAAGATCTGCGTTAACTTTGTTGACATGATCGCTTAAGTCTTTTGTATGCTGGGATCCGCATTCTTCATTGATGTTTGTGCCATTGGGCCGGTTGTGAATAAAACTTACATCAAAAATGTCAGGGGTGAATATTTGGGGGGCACAAAAACTGGCCGCGCCATTGGCTGTATCGATCACCAGTTTGAGTTTTCGTTGCTTTTTTTGAAAATTAAATTTTTGAACCAGAAACTGTACATACCTGGCCTGGGCGTCATCGACAGATACAATAGTTCCAATGTTTGAAGGCAGCTCAATGGGCGGGCCCAGGATAATTCTTTCAAGGTTTGCCTCCTGGTCATCGGACAGTTTAATGCCGCCGTTTTGAAAAATTTTAATACCATTATCATAATAGGGATTATGGGAGGCTGAGATCATGATGCCGGCACCGCAGGATTCAATGGTACTGCTCAAATACGCCACCCCGGGGGTGGGAATAACACCGGCTATCATCACATCAACACCAACGGAAGCAATCCCGGCAGTGAGCGCAGATTCAAGCATTTGGCCTGAAATTCTGGTATCCCGGCCGATGATTACACATCCGTTGGAAGACTTTTGCGTTAAAATGCCTACTGCCTGACCTATTTTCATGGCCAGATCGCATGTCATGGGATAGGCGTTTGCCCTGCCCCGTATACCGTCTGTTCCAAATAACTGTCCCATTGAGATGGTTATCCTGCTTTTTTTGTTAAATTAACGCCCTTCGGGCGGGCAGTTAGCTGATAGGTGTCAGCTATTTAGGAAATGCAATTTCTGATCCTATCCTATTTAATTATATATCCAATCCAAATGCACCAACAATCCGGTCTTCAATACCTTTGAGCCATGCTGACCCTATAATCGAAATTGATTCGTCAAGGCCCTGAATAACATTGACATATCCCTTTTTGTTATGAATACTTTGAATGTCAATATATTCTATAAATTGTTCCCCATCCGGCCCAGGGGTTTTAAGATCATTTTCAGCCTGATCAAATATCTGTGACGCCTGGGATAATTTTTCCAAAACCGTGTCATGGGCGGCAACAGCCTGACTGCCCTGCCCTTTTCCCCTTTGGAGCAGAATCATCTTTGACTGTCCAAGTTTGTCTCCAAACGCATTGAGTCGTTTTATCCGCTCCTGAATACAGATATCAATATTTTTCTGCAACCCTGAAACAAGGGCTTGGGACATCCAATCCCAGGTAAAAAGCGAACGAATGAAATGATACCAGGCTTTTAAGGCATACAGCCCTGAAATATAACAAATATTTTCAGTTAAAATTCTGTCCGGCCGGGTATAGATACCAGGCCGCCATTGAACGGAGGCGTTTCTCATTGTCCCACCCATGATCAACCGGTCACACCGCAGTTCACTGTTCCGGATAATGGATCCTGCAGCACTGATGCATCCAAAGGCGATCCTGACCGGCCCCACAAGTCCACCCTGCCCCCCAAGGAACACAGGTGGCCGGTTGAGCATCACGCCCTGATGGACATTACCCATCATGGAGGCCGTTGCCTTGTCCTGGTTCGGGGTATAGTTAAAATGGATAAAGGACGATCCCACCTCGGAATGATCCTTCCGGTTGGTGCCGCCGGCCATGAAACAATCACAGAAATTGATCAGGCTGCCAAGGGTGACAAAGGGGAAAAGGATGGTCTGCTTGAGCCCAACGGTGTGGGCAGCATTGGCCTGTTCTTCAAGGATACATCCTTTTCGCACATGCCCGCCTGAACCAAAAACATTATCCCCCATGAACACGGTATCTTGAAAATATCCGCCTTGAAGCTTTGTACCCGGCCCCATAAGACAATTTTCAACCGTCACCGGCGTTTCGTAACCAAGAACGGTGCCCGGCATGATCAGGGTTCGTGAGCCGGTTAGCTTGGTGCCGGAAAAAAGCGTTACCCCATCCGGGGATATGCGCTCAATATCAACGTCATCACCGATAAATACGGTGGCAGGATTTGGGATGTTTACCCCTTTTTGCAACAGACTCTCAATTTTTTTAAAATTCATGATTCAAATATTTAGATGGATTGATGGATTTTTGTCAAGTTTTCGAAGTTAGAAAATTATTGGGACTATTTAAATTATATTTCTAAGGCTTTCTTCTATTCTGCTTTTATTCTATAAATGACAAATAGGCAAGCAAATCCATCACATTCATAATCTTGAACACTTCAATTGCAAGGAGAAATAAATATGAGCCAGGCCGGTTTGCTTTATCCGGATGATTCTTCCATTAAAAACCTTCATGCAAAGCTAACAAAGGCGGCCCAGGAACTTAACACGCCGGATCACCATTTGCGAAGGCTTTTAGAACGCCCCGGACGGTTTTTCGATTTCAGTCTTGGCATTGACGGATTTCTTATGGATTTTTCACGTCAGCGGCTTGATGAAAATGCGTTATCTTTGCTGCGTGAATCCCAAACCCTGTCCAATGCACTTAAAAAGTTCAGTGAAATGGCCCAAGGAGAAATCGTAAATCCAACCGAAAATCGTGCCGCGCTTCATACTGCGGCCCGTGGCACGGGACCGTCACCTCTTTTATTCAAGGCGATGGATGTTAAAACGCAGATGCAACAAGTCAATGAGGAAATCGAACAATTCTGCCTATCCGTTCATAAAGGCGAAATCGGCTCGGCATGTGGAAAACCTTTTACCCAGGCGGTTGTCATCGGCATTGGCGGATCATATCTTGGGTGTGAATTTGTTTACCAGGCCCTGGCCGGGGCTGACAGAAAAATGGATCTTTTATTTTTGCCCAACGTGGATATTGATAATTTTGCCCGGATCATTGAATCCATTGATAAAGAGAGCACCCTTTGGATCGTGATTTCCAAATCCTATACCACCACGGAAACCATGGCCAACCTCAAGCAGGTGAGCACATGGCTAACAAATCAGGGAATCTGCCCTGAAGATCACATGGTCACCATCACGGCCAAGGGAAGTCCGGGGGACAATTCAGATACACCCGTGCTTGCGTCCTTTCATATGTTTGATTTCATCGGCGGCAGATATTCGGTTTCCTCGGCGGTGGGCGGGCTGCCTTTAAGCCTTGCATTTGGATATGATGTTTTCAAACGCTTTTTGGACGGCTGTCGTTTTATGGATACCCATGTTCTGGAAAGTCCGGCAGAAAAAAACATCGCGTTAACCGCCGCTTTAATTTCCATTTGGAACACCCAGTATATGAAATATCCGGCCCAGGCCATTATTCCCTATGCGTCAAGGTTAGCCAGGCTCAGCCCCCATGTCCAGCAGCTTTATATGGAAAGCCTGGGTAAATCGGTTTCCCCGGAAGGACAACCCTTAACCCGTCCCGCGGGTACCATTATTTTCGGGGAGCCCGGCACCAATGCCCAGCATTCTTTTTTTCAACTGGCCCACCAGGGAAACGCCTTCCCCGTTGATTTCATCGGCGTCAAAACGCCGGGATACACCGGTATTCAGGCATTGTCCCAAGGGGTGACCAATCACCAGGAGCTATGGGCCAATCTTTTGGCCCAGGCCAGTGCCCTTGCCCTGGGACGCAGTTCCGATGACCCGGCCAGAAATTTTGACGGGAATCGGCCCTCAACAATCATCACCATTGATAATCTTGAACCCGAAAGTGTTGGCATGTTGCTCGCTTTTTACGAGGCCAGAACCGTTTTGGAAGGATTTATTCTCGGTGTAAACCCCTTTGACCAGTTTGGTGTAGAGCTAGGCAAGGTCATGGCCGGGGAAATTCGAAAGGAAATGGCCGCAAAAAACCAGGATCCGTCATATACGTTTGCCTGCATATCAAAAACGGATAATTTTTACCTGGATCTTTTGTTCCGGAAATGAATTCATATTTGCCCTATATATTGGCGTGAAAATAAATCCTGTTCCAGGAAAAAACAACATCCCCGGAACAGGATAAAAACATTAGGGAAATTTATATAGGGATGCGCCCCAGGTCAGACCGGCACCAAGACCGGCAAAGAGTACAACATCCCCGGACTTGCCGATACGGCCGGTTTCAATGGCTTCATGAAGCGCCAAAGGAATGCTGGCAGCCGTAGTGTTGCCGTATTTTTCAATATTATGGAAAATTTTATCTTCGGGCAGCTTAAGAAACTGGCCAAAGGCCTGGTTAATACGTTTATTGGCCTGGTGGGGTATCACAAGATCAATGTCAGACAATTCCATGCCTGCTTTTTCCAGCACTTCCTTGGTTACTTTGGGCAGCATGCGTACAGCTTTTTTGAATATGGCAGGACCGTCCATGAACGGAAAATATCTGGGGTCATCATCGGGAATATCATCGGGCAGACGCTTGAAAAGATTGGAAGCCGGCAGTTCGGTTTTTAAGGCCTCTGCAAAATGCCCATCTGCATGCAATGCCGAGGCAATCAGGCCCACGTTTTCATCCGTATCAACCGCTTCGATACACAGGGCGGCAGCCCCGTCGCCGAAAATTACCGTCACATCCCTGCCCCGGGTGGTTTTGTCAAGTCCTGTGGAATGTACTTCAGCACCCACTAAAAGGACCTTTGAGGCAAGCCCGGATTTGATATAGGAATCTGCTGTGGCAAATCCGTATAAAAATCCAGTGCATTGCTGGCGGATGTCCAGAGCGGGTGTGGAATCAAGCTCAAGATTTCGCGCTAGAAGACACCCGCCCCCCGGGAACATGATATCCGGACTTAAGGTGGCAAAAATGATAAAATCCAGATCGTTGGGCTGCCAACCTGCTTTGTCCAGTGCCATGCAGGCGGCCTGGGTCCCCAAATCCGATGCACCGCAGACATCTTCCTGGGTGACCCAGTGTCGCTGGTGAATGCCGGTGCGCTGGCGGATCCATTCATCGGACGTGTCTATAAATTCGGTCAGATCCTGATTGGTGACAATATGGGGCGGCACAAAGAAGCCCGAACCCCTGATAATTGATTTTTTCATTGAATTTCCTTGTTGCTATATAGATTCCATAATTGCAAAACAGCAGAAAGTTTCTGTCTGATACCGACAAATTTTGCCAGGCCAAAATGCAGATCCAGATTTGATGAATCTGTAAAAAGTCCAACCGATGGCTAGGTAAAAAACTTCGCCGACAAGGCATGGTGTCTGACCAGGGGTGAAGGCATACATAGAGTATGTCGAGCGTCTGATCAGGCGCCATAACGCAGTAGGCGGAAACTTTTTACGACGCCATCAGAATTTATAATATGAATTTTATTTTTAGGCAAGGCAGTTAAAACCGTCCGTCATTCTGTTTCCTGGTTTGCGCAATGAACTGGATATTTTTTTTCACACTTATCTTTTTTTTCTTGCATATACTAAGAAGATTGGGATATGGACATAACGTATTATTCATTTTCATTGACAAAGAGGCTGATATGGCAAATCCGGCTCGACTTCTGATCGTGGACGATAACGAAGATATTTTGTCCACTTTTTATGAATTTTTCAACTCCCTTGGGTATGAGGTCAAGACTGCGGTGGACGGCTTTGCCGCTTTAAAAATCCTTCGGGATAAACCCGATTATTTCCATTGCCTGATCACAGACCTTGTCATGCCGAACATCAGTGGTGTCGGGTTGATTTCCATTGTAAAAAAGGAATATCCCGATACTAAAACCATTGCCATGACCGGGTATGGGGATCACCCTGGGGCCCTTGCGTCCGAAGCCCGGGCTGATATTGTTATTTTTAAACCTGTTGACCTGTTTAAAATTGAACGCAAAGTTGCCGAACTCATAGACAGTAAAGAAGATTAAGAAAAAGAGAGCGTTATAATATATGAATTCACCAACCCCACTGATTGGCGTCTCCAGCTCTATGCTGAAGATCAAGGAACTGATCAACCATGTGGCCCAGACCTGTCTAAATATCCTGATTACAGGAGAGACAGGTGTTGGAAAGGAAGTGGTTGCCCAGAGCCTGTATGCTGAATCGAATAGGTCTAAAAAAAATTTTGTAAAACTAAATTGTGCCGCCCTGCCGGAAACCCTTCTGGAGTCAGAACTTTATGGGTATGAAAAAGGCGCTTTTACCGGGGCACATAAAAAACGCTATGGAAAATTTTTGACTGCAGACAAGGGTGTTCTTTTTCTTGACGAAATTGGAGATATGCCCCTTAGCCTTCAATCCAAAATGCTTCACGTGCTCCAAAGCGGGGAATTTTCTCCTCTGGGATCGGACCAGGATTTTAAAACGGATGTTTGGGTCATTGCGGCAACCAATCAATGCCTTGAAGAATGCATAAAAAACAAAACGTTTAGAGAAGATCTTTTTTACCGGCTCAATATTATTAAAATAGATATTCCGCCCCTTCGTGAGCGTCCCGAGGATATCCCGGCCCTAATTGAATATTACTTCAAAAAATATTTATTAAAACACCCTAAATCCAAGGCAGAAAAGCCTGACAGCCATACCATGGAAAGGCTGTGCCGTTACCCCTGGCCCGGTAATGTGCGCCAGCTGCAAAATTGTATAAAAAAATTAATGGTGCTCAATTCCTGGGATAAAATTTTTGAAGAGTTGCCTAATCACGACGCAGATACCACTGGATCATCGTCCTCAGAAAATACACCCCAGGCGCAATTGGGCGGTTCCGGCATGCATTCGCCTGGGTATCAACTTGATAGCGACTCTGGAAACCGGCGATTGAGGATCATTTCAGAATTTGTAGATCTGTCCACAAGTTCTGAAAAGCTGTTTGAAGATATTTCATTGAAAAAAATAAAAAAACTGGCCTCTGACAAGGTGGAAAAGGAAGTGATCATTTTTGTACTTGAAAAAGTGGGGTGGAACCGATCCAAAGCTGCAAAAATTTTAAAGGTGTCCTATAAAACCCTGTTGTATAAAATGAGCGAATTCGATGTGAATCCGCCCATCAGTTAAACCAGCTGATAGCGGTTAGCCGTCAGCGATCAGCAGCCCACCTAAAGGGTGTTGAATTATTTGCAAAAAGGGCTGAATGCGGCAATTAGAAGATCTGCAGCTTGAGTCAACAATTGCCTTGGACAGGCAATGTTGATCCGCTCAAATCCGACCCCGCTCTGTCCGAACCAGTTGCCGTGATCAAGGGCGATACCGGCCTTTTCCTCAATGATCCCAACGATTTTTTCCGGAGCCAGCCCCAAAGGATTGAAATCAATCCACGGCAAATAGGTGGCTTCAAGATCAAACACCCGCACACCCGGCAGTTCTTTTTCGATTCTTTTTTTTAAATATAGAAAATTCTCATGAATATAACTGATCAGATCAATC
>Ga0193963_1000720_pt1 | contig 17085 bp, 15 predicted proteins | sample FB_6_MG_FD_140359 | JGI IMG/M metagenome (GOLD analysis project Ga0193963, IMG submission 140359) | Microbial mat bacterial communities from the Broadkill River, Lewes, Delaware, United States - FB_6_MG | ecosystem: Environmental > Aquatic > Freshwater > River > Microbial mats | place: USA...
CCTTGCCATGGCAGCCATGATTTTGACCCTGACCCAGCTTAAGGGGGAGTGGAAAGGCGCTGAAGGGGAATCCTTTGACTGGATGGGCAGCCTCATTTATATGACAGCGCTCTCCTGCCTGATCGTCGGGGTGTCCCACCTTGAAAGCCATACCTGGGCATCGGATCTGATAGCGGCCGGTGTGGTTTTCATGATCGGCTTTTCAATTTTTGAATACAGGCATCACTCTCCCATCCTGGATATTCGCCTGCTGTTGAGCAACCGAGTCCTGGCCTTCAGCAACATTGCCACATGGATCAACTACGCAGCCTCATTCGGGCTCACATTTTTCTTTTCTTTATACCTGCAGGTGGTCAAAGGCATGTCTGCCCAGGCGACAGGTTTTGTGCTCGTTGCCCAACCAATAATTCAGGCGGTGCTTTCACCTTTATCCGGCACACTTTCAGACAAAATCTCTGCATCCAAATTATCCACGGCCGGCATGGCCATCTGTGCAGCAGGGCTTGGGTTTGCAGCCTCTCTCGACCAGGATGCCCAAACCTGGCAGGTGCTGGTGGTGCTGGTTATCATGGGTCTGGGATTTGCTGCATTTTCCACACCCAACATGACCACGGTCATGGGATCCGTGGGGTCAAGACATTACGGCATTGCCTCCAGCCTTGTGGCCACCATGCGCAGCATCGGCATGCTCACGGCCATGACCATCACGACCCTTTTGCTGAGTATGTTCATGGGTGATGCTGAAGTCAGCACGGCCACAGCCCCGGGATTTCTCAAAGCCATGCACACGGCCTTTATGATTTTTGCCCTGCTCAGTCTGGTGGGGATTATTTTCTCCATGGCCCGGGTAAAGCAGGCACCAGGCCCCAACCGGAAACGCTGATTATGTTTTTACCCACCACCCGAAAAGAACTGGACGACCGGGGCATTGACCGCCTTGATGTAATTCTTGTCACCGGCGATACATACATTGACTCGCCGTTCATGGGGGCCAGCCTGATCGGCCGGGTCCTGGAATCAAACGGATTTACCGTGGGCATCATTGCCCAGCCGGACACAGACAGCGACCGGGACATCTCCCGTTTAGGCGAACCCCGGCTCTTCTGGGGCATCACCGGCGGCGCCGTGGATTCCATGGTGGCCAATTACACGGCATCAAAAAAACGACGCAAACGAGATGACTACACGCCTGGCGGAGAAAACACCCGGCGGCCCGACCGGGCGGTCATTGTATACACCAATCTTGTGCGACGCTTTTTTAAACCCACCGTACCCATTGTACTAGGCGGCATTGAAGCAAGCCTTCGGCGCATTGCCCACTATGATTTCTGGTCCAATAAAATTCGACGGTCCATTTTGTTTGATGCCAAGGCAGATTATCTTTTGTTCGGCATGGCCCATGCCGGTATCGTGGCTCTGACCCGGGCCCTGGACAACAAGCTGAAAAGGGATACGCACCCGAAAACAATGCCAGCTGATGCACAAAACCCTGTTACTGAAATTGCCGGACTGGGATATATTTCTAAAACACCCAAAGGCATAACGCTGCCCGCCTATGAAGCGGTCATTAAGGATAAAAATCTTTATATCCAAAGTTTTAAAACCTTTTACGACAATACAGACCCCATGCTTGCCCGCCCCTTGAGCCAGGCCCATGCAGACCGATTCCTTATCCTGAATCCACCGGCACCGTTCAGTACCACCCAAGAGATGGACGAAATTCACGATCTGGATTTTCAGCGGAATGTTCACCCCTATTACCGGGCCCAGGGCCATGTCCGGGCCATGGACACCATCCGGTTTTCCATTCCCACCCATTACGGTTGCTACGGGGAGTGTAATTTCTGCGCCATCACCGTCCACCAGGGCCGGACCGTCAGGTGGCGCAGCAAAAATTCCATCATTACCGAAGCAAAAAAAATGACCCGGGACAAGGACTTTAAAGGCTATATATTTGACCTGGGCGGTCCCACGGCCAATATGTACGGATTTGAGTGTGAAAAAAAACTGAAAAAAGGAGCCTGTACCCATCGACGCTGTCTGTTCCCAACCCCATGCCCGTCCCTTTCACCGGATCACGGCCCCCAGATGGCTCTGCTCAATGAAATCAGCCGCCTGGCGGGTGTAAAAAAGGTGTTTCTCAACTCAGGCATCCGCCATGACCTGATTCTCATGGACAAACAAAAGGGCCAGGCATACTTAAAACAGGTAACGTCCGATCATGTCTCCGGCCAGATGAAACTGGCACCGGAGCATTGTGCGCCCGGCGTACTGGCACTTATGGGAAAACCGGACATGGAGAGCCTTGTTGCGTTCAAGCACCGGTTTGACCGCATCTGCAAAACACTGAATAAAAAACAATACCTGACCTATTACTTGATCGCAGCTCACCCCGGATGTACCGTAAGAGAAATGAATGAACTTAAGGCCTTTACCCAAAACGAACTTCACATCACACCGGAACAGGTCCAGATCTTCACACCCACACCATCTACCTTTTCCACCCTGATGTATTATACCGGCACCGATCCCTTTGCCATGGTGCCCGTGTTTGTGGAAAAAGATCCCCGGGCAAAGGAGAAACAAAAACAGATCGTCACCCGGAAAGCACAACGCCGAACCCAACCCCCACCCCGGCAGAACCGGAATAAGGACAAATTTTCCCGGCAGGACAAAAAGCGCCGCCGCCCCAAAAAATAACCCCCCTTCTTAATGAACGACCCGGAAAACGGATTCATTATCCGATACCCTGTAGTAACCACCTTTGAAAAAGCCGGTCAGACAGGCGTCCCCGGCGCATTAAACTTTTGCGCCCAAATCCTGCCGGCAGCCAGGTAAAAGACCACAGACGCCAGGAGAAGATATCCGAACATATGGATATTTTTAGTTTTCAGAATATAGGCCAAAACCACAATAACGGTCGCAGAAATCAGAAAAAAAATGGGTTTGGGAATCTGTTTGAGAATCACCCGGCCCAAATGGGCAAACCGAATATTGCTGACCATCAGGGCGGTGGAAATAGCGGTGAAAAACCAAAGCAGCAGGGGGCCGGATATAAGAGATGCACCCAAAACAATCAGGGCACCGGCAGGACTTGGAAATCCGTTGAAAATACCGGCAGGCAGATCTGTACGCCCCTTGTCCTTGGTAACAAACCGCACCAGACGATAGGCTACTCCCACCACATAAATCATGGCAAAAAACAGCGCAAAGGGCCCCCCTCTGACGATGACCATATAGGCCGGGGCCAGACCGAAGCTGACAAAATCAGCGATATCGTCCAGCCAGGGGCCGTACTTGGTGCCCCCGTGCTTGAGAGCCATGCGCCCGTCAAACAGATCAAAAAGCTGCCCCATGATGATCACGCAGATGGCCCAGGCATAACAGTGATGATAGGTTAAAATCAGGCTGGAGACACCACACATGAAATTGAGCATGGACAGAATATCGGCATACAGCCGATTGGGAATAAACTTAAAAATCATGGATGCAGCAGAAAGAACAATACAGGCCCCAAGCACCCCGTTAGCGATGTTCAGCATCCCAGGCCGGGCATCCATCAGGGCGCACAGAATCACCAGGCCAAAACAAATAATGGCCTTGATTTTCCCAAAGTTATTAGCCGCCCCGGACACCTTGAGCCAGGCCAGTACCCTGCGGGCAAAAAATTGGCCCACCAGTTCAATGGCCACAAGGATCCAGATCAGTTTAGGGGAAAGGATCGTCAATCCGGTGACTGAATCAGCCGTATATGCAAATCCGACCAGGGGAGGCAGATAGGTGAGTTTGTCGCACATGGGGTCCAGCCACTCTCCCAGCCGGGACACCAGATTGCAGCCCCGGGCGACAACGCCGTCAACCCCGTCAAGGATCGCAGCGAATGTGAAAATAAAAATGGACAAAGATTGATAGGGCGAATAAAAATAGAGAAGGAACCCTAAAAAAGCAAGACCTGTGCGCCAGTAGCAGATGGCGTTGGGATGCATCAACCACAAATGGGATTCGACAAACTGTCTAACGGATGCCTTTTTCTTCAGGCTGTGGGAAAACCAGAAAAAAAACAGGGTGCCCAAGGCACCGGATGCCACGATTACCAAAATTCGTTCCATGATTCGGCCTTAATATCAGTTAAAAAATTGCGGGTGAGCTATCATTGCGGTGCAATTTATCATCTTCACCCTATCCTGGGAATAAAAAATACGGTTCATTTCCAATTAAATCTACCAACGTAACAACAGCATCACCCACGAAGCCATCAGGCAGCATGACTTACTATTACTTACGCACCTAATTTTTACCTTTGGCTTTTGCAAAATATTAATGGTATCATAAATCAATTAGATCGTTTGAGACATTGAGAGCTTAAGAATCCGTCATGGACAAAATCGCAGATACGCATCAGATATTCAAAATTGCAGGCCTGGCCTTTTTACTGAACCTGGTTCTGACGCTTATAAAAGTGCCCCTTGCCATTCTTACCGGCAGCTTAGCCATTACAGCCAGTGCCATTGATTCAGGAACAGATGCCGTGGCATCCTTGGTCATTTATGGTGGTGTCAGGCTGTCTACCCGTAAATCCCGGTCCTTTCCCCTTGGGCTTTACAAACTGGAAAATGTAGCGTCCGTAACCATTGCCCTTTTTATTTTTATTGCCGGATATGAAATCGTTAAACAAATCTTTTCTGCCAGCGACAGCATGCCCCAGATCACGCCGATTTCCATTTTCCTTTTGGCCGGCAGCAGTCTTTCAATATTCGGATTTGGACAATATGCCCTCCACGTCGGAAAAAAGACCCAATCTCCGGTCCTAATCGCTGAAGGCCGCCATCGCCAGGTGGATGTCCTGTCATCCATTGTCGTTCTGGTATCTGTCCTGTTCAGCTATTTTGATATACAGGCCGACGTTATGGGCATCTCCATAGACAGACTTGGCGCAGCATTGATTCTTTTTTTCATTGCAAAAGCCGGATGGGAGCTTTTGTCGGATGGCATGCGGGTCCTTCTGGATGCATCCATTGATTTTCCCACCCTGGACAAAATACACAGCCTGATCCATCAAGAACCTGCTGTGGATGAGATCAAATCCTTAATCGGGCGCAACGCCGGGCGGTATAGGTTTATCCAGACCGCCATCACCTTAAATGTCAGCGACCTTGAAGCGGCACACAAGATCAGTGAGGCAATCGAAAACCGAATTTTAACTCAGATTCCTAATATCGAGAAAATAACAATTCATTATGAACCAAAAACTCGAACCCACGATATTCTGGCGTTCCCCCTGTCGGAGACAAGCGGTCAGATCAGCGCCCATTTCGGAGAAGCCCCCTATTTTGCACTACTGTCTCTTCACAAAGAGAATCAAACCATTGATGCAAAAAAAATCATGGAGAATCCCCATTGCACCGTTTCCACGGCAAAGGGGCTTCGTGTGGCAGAGTGGCTGGTTAAACAAAAAATCACCCATGTGGGAATCAAAGAGGATGTTTCCCACAAAGGCCCGGGATATGTGCTGTCCAGTGCAGGAATAAAAATAAGACGGATTTCATCCAACACCCTGATTGGTGCGGTGCGGGAAGTAATATCCATGGGCTGAACCACCGTGAAAAACCAGGTCAGCCCATGGCTGTTTTTATATAAACGTTTCCAGCAAGCCGCTGGATTCTTTCTATCTTTGTTGTGGGTCGAAGCCTGGGTGTAGATAGACCAGGGACGGCCCGTGGCTGTTTAGATGGAACGGCCGGCTTCTTCAGCCTCGGCAACACAAAACATTAAATGCCTGGGTGTTTTGGCATCTCCGATCATATGGAATTTTGCCCGGCTTTGTTTCTCCAAATGCTTGGCATCCCTGACGGGCTGATGTTTTTCCGAAATGACAACCGTATCAAAGCCTTCAAGGGTTACGGGGTCTCCCTTGGTTGTAAAGCTTACGCCGACATCGGTAAAGGATTTAACCGACACCATCTTATATAAAATGACACCGCAGGCCGTCAAACGTTCCCGCAGATAATACCGGTCATTGGAGGACATCTCCTCGGCAAAACTTTTTTTGCGATTCAGGACCACCACCTCTTTTCCCATGTCTCCCAATTTATGGGCAGTGATCAGCCCGGTGAACCCGCCGCCAAGTACAATCACCCTGTCACCGGCGGCCTGGGCATCGGTAAATACATCCACACTGGTGATAAGCTTCATCTTAGTTTTAAACAACCCTTTGATCACGGGCATATCCGGCATGGAGCCCGTGGCCAAAATCACATGATCAGGGTCAAAGGAGGCCAAAATTTCAGACGACAACGGGGTGTTGTAATCCACGGCCACACCAAGACGCTCAAGTTCGTTTCTAAAAAAACGCAAGATATCGCCCAACTCCCCCCTACCGGGTGCAGTGGCAGCCAGTGCCAGAAGCCCTCCCTGATCTGGACCTTTTTCTAATATTTTAACCTGATGCCCTCTTTGGGCAAACATCCTTGCAGCAGCAAGCCCGGAAGGCCCGGCCCCGGCCACAAGAATTTTCCGGCTTTTTTCCGGTGCCTTTTCTTCGGCCAGTTTATATTCCCGGCCCACATCGGGGTTGACCACACAGGACCCGGGTTCCTTGGCCAACACGGCATGGATACACCCCAGACAGCACCCCACACAGGGCCGAATAAGGGAGGCATTTCCGAATTTGGCCTTATTCGGATATTCCGGATCTGCAATAACGGAACGCCCCAATGCCACCATATCGGCTTTTCCATCCCGGATGGCAGCATTGGCCATGTCCGGGTCCTTGATCCGACCGACGGTGATCACAGGCACATTGACCACCTGCTTGACCGCCTCAGCCATATGAATAAAACACCCCTGGGGTGTATACATGGACGGAATGGTCAACTCTGTGGAGCCGTAAACGCCACCGGACACATGGATGTACGCCACCCCGGCTTTTTCCAAGAGCGGGGCAATGCGCAGGGTATCTTTAAGTTCCCACCCATCTTTAATATAATCATTGCCATTAATGCGGATTCCCACAGGATAATCCGCCCCGGCGATATTTTTCACCGCCTCAATCACCTCAAACAGAAACCGGGTGCGATTCTCAAAACTGCCGCCGTATTCATCTGTGCGGATATTGGAATTGGGTGCCAGGAACTGGTTGATCAGGTATCCATGTGCCCCATGCAGTTCAATAAAATCAAACCCGGCCTCCCGGCAACGCCGGGCTGCATGCCCGAAACAGTCCGCAAGCTCTTTGATTTCCTCTGTTTCCAAGGCACGGACCTCTCCTTTAACCACGGCAGGTGCCGGAATAGCAGAAGGAGCAACTTTTTCCGGCAAATAAGATTGGCGCCCCCCATGCATAAGCTGAACCCCAAAACAGACATCATATTCCTTAATCCGATCAACCATTTTTTTTAATGCCGGTATACATGAGTCCTCATACATCTGGGGAAGATCAGGCAGTTCCTGACCGCTGGGGTGAATCCCGCCACCGCCCACAAGCATCATGCCGACACCGCCTCTGGCCCGGGCCACAAAGTATTCCGTAAGCTGGTCTGTAACATGGCAATTTTCATCCACACCGAAATTAATACTCATGGCCGACATGAGCAGCCGATTCTTCACTTCCATGTTTTGGATCCGGATGGGGCTGAAAAGATCTGGCAGCATAAACAAACTCCTATGATTGAGACGGTTAATATCTGGTCTTTATTTAGTATTTGAACGAAAACCGTAAATTCTGCCGATTACAAGGCGGACGAAAATTTCCAGGTTTTTGTTCAGACACTATTTATTAGACATTTAATTTCAAAACAAGAAAATTATCTGGAAAAGATCGTGGTTCGTCCATCACACGATCTATCCTTGTTCGATATATTTCAAAAGGAAATGTTGATTGAAAGGATTTGTGACGCCAACGTCAGAATCAAAGGCCTTGAAAGGAAGCCGGCGCAGGTCTCACCAACACAGGCACATGCAACCTTATTGATTGACTAATTTAATTTTTACAATTTTACCTTTTTCGTTTACATAGGCAACCCCTTGACCAAGGGATTTTCCGGAAGAGGCCTCAATGATAATAATTTTCTTTTCATCCAATACGTTCGTTGATAATTCTTTTTTAGCCGTAACCTTTTCTGAAGCATTTTTGGACACAGAATCGGTTTTTTGATTTGATGACTCGGCTTTACCTTCATTGTTTCCTGTTTCGTCGGCCAGGTGGTAGCGCATTTTATTTCTATCGGGAATGAGCTTACCGACGCCGGAATAATTGTCGTCCTCGCTTTCACAGGAGGGTAATACAGCCATGAAAAAAACAAAAAAAGAGATCAGAAAAAAACGCATTTAGCAATCCTACATTTAGGCCTGATTTAAGCCTATTGCGCCGCTTCCACGGTAAAACGGCGATTCAGTCTCATGGTTGAAAACAGACCGTGAATATCCTGTTCAACATTGATAACCTTTAACTGACGATTGTCCTGGCTCAGGGAATTGTAGACGGCAATAATCACACCAATCCCAACGGAATCCACCATACTCACGCCATCAAGGTCAATAACCAAGGTACCCTGGGAGGAATTGACGGCAGAAAGCAGCTCCCCCTTAAAAGCTTCAGCCATGGACGCGACCACATCTTCACCGGGCTTAATAATAATCTGGTCCGCACTGGTGACTATTTCACTCATAGTTCTCTCCTTTTACAATGACGGGTTCAATTAGATCTATATACTAACTTAAAACCTATTTTTGTTCAAATCCAAAAAATATCTTCAAATTCAAAGTCGGCAAAATATTCACATCTATTTTCCCCTTGAATTTAAATTAAAAACCACGTATATAGTAAAACTTCCCGGCTGAACAAGTCGGGCGGATAATTCTGATCGGTCGCCTCGTAACAGAAGGCCATGAACCTCGTCAGATCCGGAAGGAAGCAGCGATAAGTGATCCCTTCTGTGTCGTGGATTGATCCCGGTCACGCAATTATCCGCTCGATTTGTTCAGTCGGGTTTTCTTTTTTTACCTCCCTTTTATATCTTGACATGTATTCAAACAGACTTATTTTTCAGCCATAATTTATCATTTAATTAATTTTTAAACATTTAAATATAAGGGATTTTGGAGCAAACACATTGGTACTCAAAGAGAATAAAAAAAAAGCTGACGGGAAAGAGGAGAAAACCGATTCCCTGAATACTCCTGAGACAGACGAGCAAAAAAATTCCGATGACGGAAACAACCCGGAAGACAAGGATGACCACAAAGGGGTTGAAGATCAGTTGAATGAGCAAAAAGAGAAAGTGCTCAGATTATCTGCGGAATTTGAAAATTTCAAAAAGCGAAAGCAAAGAGAAATTGATGAGTTCAAGAAATTTGCCAATGAAACGGTTTTCCGACAGGTTCTTTCTGTGGTGGATAACCTTGAAAGGGCCATTGACTCGTCCACAGATGCAGAGGAAGAAACCAGTCTGCTTGAAGGCGTAAAACTCACGCACAAAGAGATCCTCAAGCTGTTTGAATCCTTCAACGTAAAGGTGATTGAGGCAGATAATCAGCCCTTTGACCCCAATTTTCATCAGGCCGTCACCCATGCACAGAATAATGATGTTCCGGACAATACTGTCACCAATGTCCTGCAAAAAGGATATTTGCTTCATGACAGACTGCTTAGGCCGGCCATGGTGGTTGTCTCAAAAAAAGTTGAACAACAGACTCAAGAAATTACTAAGGAAGATTAAGGATATTTAGAAAGGAATTGTTATGGGTAAAATTATTGGAATCGACCTTGGCACAACCAATTCATGTGTCGCGGTTATGGAAACCGGTGGAGAGGCAAAGATCATTACCAATGCCGAAGGCGGCAGAACAACACCGTCCATTGTGGCGGTTACCGAAAGCGGGGAGCGCATTGTCGGCCAAACTGCCAAGCGCCAGGCCGTAACAAACCCTGAAAATACAATTTTCGGTGTAAAACGCCTCATTGGCAGGAAATTCAACTCAAAAGAAATCCAGAGTGATATTCCCATACTGCCATATATAATAGAGGCAGCCGCCAACGGCGACACCCGGATCAACATCAGGGGCAAGCAGTACAGCCCTGCCGAAGTCTCCTCGTTTATTCTTGGCAATATCAAAAAGACTGCCGAAGATTACCTTGGAGAAGCCGTTACCGAAGCCGTTATTACGGTTCCGGCCTACTTTAACGACAGCCAACGCCAAGCCACCAAGGATGCCGGTAAAATCGCAGGGCTGGAAGTCAAACGTATTATCAATGAACCCACAGCCGCTTCCCTGGCCTATGGCCTGGATAAAAAAGGCGAGGAAAAAATCGCGGTTTTCGACCTTGGCGGCGGTACATTTGACGTCTCTGTCCTTGAAATTGGCGACGGGGTTTTTGAAGTAAAATCCACCCACGGTGATACACACCTGGGCGGTGAAGACTTTGACCTGCGTATCATTGACCATCTGGCAAGCGAATTTAAAAAAGACCAGGGCATTGACCTGCGTAGTGATAAAATGGCTTTACAGCGTCTCAAAGAGGCGGCTGAAAAGGCAAAAATGGAGCTGTCAACATCCACGGAAACCACCATCAACCTGCCCTTTATTACGGCGGACGCATCCGGGCCCAAGCATCTGGACATGAAACTGACCAGAGCGAAACTGGAGTCCCTTGTGGCTGACCTTTTGGACAAACTGGAAATTCCCTGTACAACAGCGCTGAAAGACGCACACATGAAACCCGGTGATGTGGATGAGGTTGTTCTGGTTGGCGGCATGACCCGCATGCCTGCGGTTCAGGAACGCGTTGAAAAAATATTTGGCAAAAAACCCCATAAGGGTGTTAACCCGGATGAGGTGGTTGCCATGGGTGCAGCAGTCCAGGCCGGCGTACTCCAAGGTGATGTGAACGACGTACTTCTGCTGGATGTTACCCCGCTTTCCCTGGGCATTGAGACCCTTGGCGGCGTGATGACCCGGCTGATCGAGAAGAACACTACCGTTCCCACCAAAAAGAGCCAGGTATTTTCCACCGCCGCCGACAACCAGCCGGCCGTGTCCATTCACGTGCTCCAGGGCGAACGCCAGATGTCAACAGACAACAAAACCTTAGGCCAATTTGAACTGTCCGACATTCCCCCTGCACCCAGGGGTGTTCCCCAGATTGAGGTAACCTTTGACATTGATGCCAACGGTATTGTTCACGTATCTGCCAAGGACAAGGCCACAGGCAAGGAACAATCCATCCAAATCACGGCTGCATCCGGCTTAAGCGACGATGAAATCCAGCGCATGGTTAAAGACGCTGAGCTGCACGCCGAAGATGACAAGAAAAAACGTGAACTGGTAGATACCAAAAACCAAGCAGAGGCCTTGGTAGACCAGACCGAAAAGACCCTGAAAGAGCATGGGGACAAAGTGGATGAAGCCACCAGAAAATCCATTGAGGATGCAACCGAAGCCCTGAAACAGGCCAAAGACTCCGACAACCTGGAGGATATCAAGGCCAAAATAGAAACCCTGTCCCAGGCCTCTCACAAACTGGCCGAAGTAATGTACCAGCAGGCACAGACAGACAGCCAGACCGGACAGGCAGACGGTGCTGATGCCGGTGCAGGTCCTGCCAATGACGATGATGACGTCGTTGATGCGGATTTTGAAGAAGTCAAAAAAGATAAATAGCAACCTTTGACACACTCCCCCCTGAATTATAAGGTTCTGATTCAGGGCGGGAATTTGATGTTGAATATAATCCTGCCGTGATCTATATTGCCCGGCAGGATTTTTATTAGCATTTTAAAAATAAAAAACTTGATTTGATTACTGCGTTAAATAAGAGATTAAAATAAAAACTAAACTTTAACATGATCATTACTGACATCCTCCGGCAAAACAACTCACGTTACCCGGAAAAAGCAGCGTTAATTGAACGAATCCCGGCCACAGGCCGGCGCACACAAATCACCTGGTCCGACTTTTACCGGCAAAGCGTTCAAACAGCCAATGCCCTGCAGGCAAAAGGCATTAAAAAGGGTGATACAGTCGTTCAGCTTATGACCAATAGTCTTTCGTGGCTGCCCATCTATTTCGGGGTATTATATACCGGAGCCTGGATCGCGCCCTTGAATTTCAGGTTTGAGTCAGACAAAATACGTTTGTGTACAATAACAGCAGAAGCCAAGGTCTTTATTTTCGGACCTGAATTTGTGGACCGCATAGAAGAAATCAGGCAGGAATTATCCCAATTTGTGAAATTGTGGATATATACAGGACCGGAAAATGATTGTCCCGACTGGGCCTGTTCTTTTAACCAATTCATCTGTGACGCAGACGGGCTCACCCCTCCGGATGTAGAACTATCACCTGAAGACGATGCCGCCCTGTATTTCACCTCCGGCACCACCGGCACCCCCAAAGCGGTTCTGCACACTCACAAGGCGTTGATGCATGCATGTGAGGTGGAAAATGACCACCACAGCCAAACCCATGATGACGTATTCCTGTGCATCCCGCCCCTTTACCACACGGGTGCTAAAATGCACTGGATGGGCTCTTTTCTGGTGGGGGGAAAATGCGTCCTGCTCAACGGCGTCAAGTCGGAATGGATTATTGAAGCAGTATCCGAAGAAAAATGCACCATTGTGTGGCTGCTGGTGCCCTGGGCCCATGACATTCTCATTGCCATTGACGACGGCCGAATCAAGCCCGCCGACTACAACCTTTCCCAGTGGCGCCTCATGCATATCGGGGCCCAGCCCGTCCCCCCAAGCCTGATCCAGAACTGGCGCAAATATTTCCCGGATCAAGATTACGACACCAATTACGGATTGACCGAATCATCAGGTCCCGGGTGTGTCCATTTAGGCGTTGAGAACGCGGACCGAATCGGCCCCATCGGCATTCCCGGATACGGCTGGCAAGCACGGATTGTGGACAAGCAGGGCAGCCCGCTGCCCTTTGGTGAAACCGGCGAACTTGTTGTCAAAGGCCCCGGGATGATGAAAGAATATTACAAAAACCCCGAAGCCACTGCCAAAACCATAAAAAATGGATGGCTGTTCACAGGGGACATGGCCAGGTATGACAAGGACGGGTTCATCTGGCTTGTGGACCGCAAAAAGGATGTCATCATCTATGGCGGGGAAAACATTTTTCCTGTGGAAATTGAAAATTTCTTTCTCAAACATGAAAAAATCCGGGATATTGCGGTGATCGGTGTGCCTGACGAGCGTTTAGGGGAAATCCCTGCCGCCATTATCAGCCCTAAGCCCAATACCATGATGTGCGAACAGGATATTCTTGATTTCCAGAGCAAACTTCCCAGGTACAAGCAACTGAAAAAAATATTTTTCGGCGATGTACCCAGAAACCCCACCGGTAAAATAGAAAAACCTAAACTGCGAAGAATTTATGCCGAAGACAAACGCAAAGCCATAGAAATTCTGCTCAAATAAAGGGGAAATAAAATGACATTGGTCAGACATTTTACCACATGGGCAATGGTCCTTGTCTCCATGATGCTGATAACCTTGCCCTGCAATGCCGCCCAGTCTCTTGATGGCGAGACCGCCAAAATTGTCTCCGGTATTGAAGAAAAATACGCCAACAAAAGTTTTAGTGCCGATTTTGAACAGACCTCTCGTCTAACCGCTCTGGATGTGACTGAAATTGCCAGAGGCAGGGCCTGGTTCAGCCACCCGGGGAAAATGAAATGGGCATATGAAAGTTCAGACAACCATGAAATCATCACCAATGGGAAAGAACTGTGGATCTACCGTCCCGAAGAAAACCAGGTGATGATTGGAGATGCCGCGCCGTTCTTCCAATCCGGCTCCGGTGGCGCATTTCTGGCAGATATTCGCAAAATCAGGGAAGAGTTCACCATTGAACCGGGCAAATCGGGAGAAAACTTTGCACAACTTGAGCTGACGCCTAAAAAGGAAACGCCGGAGCTTGCAAAAATACGTATAACTGTGGATCTTCCAGGGTATGAAATTCCTGTCGTGGAAACCCAAAATATTTACGGAGATACCACAAAGTTTATATTTACCAATATCCAGTTCGGTACTTTTGACGAACAGATATTTGAACTTACCCCCCCCCCGGGGACTGAAATTATAGAAATGGACTGATGACGACTAAAAAATCTACGCTCCACCAGAAAATCCGGGACCTGGCCAAGGTAAAAAAGGCCATTATCCTGGCCCATAATTACCAATCTGCCCAGATCCAGGACGTGGCGGATCTGTGCGGCGATTCCCTTGAAATGAGCATCAAGGCGGCAGCCACGGATGCGGACATTATTGTTTGCTGCGGGGTGCGCTTTATGGCTGAAACGGCAGCCATCCTGTGCCCGGACAAAATAGTGCTTATGCCCAATCCTGATGCCGGGTGCCCCATGGCAGATATGGTTACCCCAGAAGCATTGGTCAAGCGCAAGGCAGAACTTGGCGGTATCCCTGTGATCACCTATGTCAACTCATCTGCTGCGGTCAAGGCGGTATCTGATATCTGCTGCACCTCAGCCAACGTGGTCAAGGTGGTGAATTCATTAAAGGACGATGAAGTACTCATGACACCGGACCGAAACCTGGCCCGGTATGCAGCGGCTCATACCGACAAAAAGGTTCATTTCTGGGATGGATACTGCCCCTTTCACAACGATTTAAGTGTTGAAGCGGTCAAAGCAGCGAAAGCCGCCCACCCCAAAGCCCTGTTTGTAGCCCACCCGGAGTGCACCCCAGAGGTGCTTGAACTTGCCGACAGCATCCAGTCCACATCGGGAATGATCCGGTTTGTCGGTGAAAGTTCGGCCGACCAGTTTATCATAGGCACGGAAACAGGCTTGCTCCACCCCATTTCAAAGGCATACCCGGAAAAAACTTTTTTTCCAGCGTCAGATCAACTGGTATGCGCAGACATGAAAAAAACCAAATTACAGGACATTTGGGACTGTCTCGAAACCATGTCAGGAAGGGTGGTCGTTGAAGAAACGATCCGCATGAAAGCCATGGATGCTGTTAAAAAAATGATTAATATCAAATAGCCCTACCGCCAAAAATAAATTCGTCGTTGCGACTCAGGGTACATGTTTAATTTCAATATGCTCCCTGGGTCGGGCTTTACAATCATTGGCCGTTGTCCTTTTTATATTGGGATATGAGTTTCTCCAAATGGTTTGCAAATGCACTTCGATTCTTCGCAGTTAATGCCGGCGGACCACCTGTGTCGATTCCACCCGCCCGCAAGGATTCCTTAAATTCTCTCATGTGAAGGCGCCCCCTGATGCTGTCTGAAGAATATAATTCACCACGGGGGCTGAGGGCATGACCACCCTTTTCCAACACCTGGGCGGCCAAAGGAATATCGCTTGTAATGACAAGATCTTCGGCTTCAAGTCTTTTCAGTATCTCATTGTCGGCAACGTCAAAACCGGGAGCGACTTGTAATAAATCAACCCACTTCAATCGCGGGATGTGCATGGATTGATTGGCAACCAGCGTTAATGGTAATCGTGTGCGCTGGGATGCTTTAAACAGAATATTTTTAATCACCGCTGGGCATGCATCGGCATCTACCCATATTTTCATTTCATACCCCATTTTGATAATTTGACATCTTAATTTTTAAAAATTGCTGATTTTCGTGTACTTAATTCTTGCGATTAAATGAAAAAATGGATGCTACCCTCCGGCCTTTATGGCTGTATATCCAAGCGATTTAAGGTGCTCAGTCAACAAGTCCCGGTGGTCTCCTTGAATTTCTACAACCCCGTTTTTTACCGTACCGCCAGTACCACACATTTGTTTTAGTTTTTTAGCGAGCTCTTTTAAAGGCACGCTTTCAAGCGGAAGGCCGGTAATAAGGGTCACGCCCTTTCCTTTTCTTCCCTTGGTAGATCTTTCCACACGGATCTTCCCATCACCTTTGGGGCTTGGGTGTGCTTTTTTCTTTTTACAAACACATTTAGCAGTCTGTTTTCCGCAGGACGGGCATATCCTGCCTGATTCAGTGGAATAAACAAGTCTGCTGTCAGCATCTCTATTATTCAATTTTAACTATTCCTTTTTTGGTCCCCGGTGTCAGAAAGGGGATTCTTATCCGGTCACCGTTTTTTTATTTTTCCCACAGGGGCCAGGTATATTGAAAATTCTTCTTCACCATCAAGACCGAGCAATTCATCCAATTCTTCCTGGTCATAAGCCGCAATGGCACAGGTTCCGGCATCAATAGCCTCACAGGCAAGGTATAAATTCTGGCAAACATGACCTGCATCCAGAGCAATGACCTTATGAGCTGCCAACCCATACCGCCATTCCATTTTATACGGTATGGCAGCCCAGATAAATGTAACGGCGGATTTACCCGGGTAAGGTTGGTTAAGGGAAGCAATGATCATTTTTTCTGACAACAACTCATCCTCGAATTCAAATACGAGTTGATGGGAAAGGGGTAAATATCTGTAAACGCCGGGATCAATATCATCCACATTAAAAATGGCAAGATAGGTTTCAAAAGCATGGCGACAACCGGCCGAAGGTACGTTTCGGTATGCATGGCCCTGGAGTCTTTTTCCCCGGACACCCTGGGTACACCACAACAGGTATGCCAGTTCTTCCAATGACAGGCTTTGATTCAGATAGACCCGGTGACTTTTTCTGTTGCCTATGGCATGTGTGAGATCTGTCTTGGGAATCCTATTCCATTCATCGGGACCGGGAAGGTCTATTAAGATTGCGTTCTCAGCGTATAATTTTTCAATAGGCGGAACCGGAACCCCCTGATTTTGATCGGTAAATTGGAAAGCAATTGTTTTACGGATACTGTCTTTGAGAAAGTATCGATACTTTTTGAGATTATCATCCTTCATGATTTCCCCCGGAAAATTGGTTTTGATCTGATGTACCTACCGATGTATTCATAACTTACAGCATCCATTCCTAATTTCATATTTAAACATAATGATTTTTGGACCAGACCAATTTATTGTATAAGAAACTCTGTATAAGCGACACAAATCTCTCAATTTTCGTACCATTATTGAAAAATGTTGGCATTATCGTTCCAAGACGTTAAAATCCCTTATCTTTCAGAAAAAAAGCCTGGGTC
>Ga0193963_1000721_pt1 | contig 17068 bp, 12 predicted proteins | sample FB_6_MG_FD_140359 | JGI IMG/M metagenome (GOLD analysis project Ga0193963, IMG submission 140359) | Microbial mat bacterial communities from the Broadkill River, Lewes, Delaware, United States - FB_6_MG | ecosystem: Environmental > Aquatic > Freshwater > River > Microbial mats | place: USA...
AGCTTAAGCATGGCCAGCAAATCATCGGTTTGTAAATTAAGAGCAATCTTTAATTTGCGCAGTATTATATTGTTGTTCAGTGTGGGCTCACATTGCGGTGTGTTGTCGCTGCTTGCACCTCTGTTTTTAATAATTAATCCATTGAGAAAGCGGGCAAGTTTTTCATCGTCGCACAAGATAAACCCAGGTTCGCCTTCGCGTGTTAACCACGTGGCTAATTCGGGTTTGCTGCCCTCATGACCGCCGAGCTTAAATATAGACAGCATCAGTGGATCATTAAAATCAAAGATATAGCGCACCCGGCGCAATATATCATTGTTATTGATAGCTACCCCTCCCGTGCTGGTGGTTTTTCGCCGACTTCAATGGCTCTTGGTGTAATTTCTACATAAATGGTCATGATGTTGTTGGCAACCAGTTCATCAATATGTTTTGTGAGTGATCCAACATGCACCTCAACAGCGGTTTCTTCTGATTGGCCAAATTTGCAATCGAACCCCCAAGAGGTAGTGCCATAGGGAAGGGGCTTTTTGCGCTCTTTTTTGAGGTATTTTTTAATGTCGTGTTTAACGGAATCCACGACGCGTGGCACTTTGATTCTAGGGTGTTCTAACTTAAAGGTTCTTTTCATTGGGGTCCTGCTGGGGTGGGCAATCACGGTATGCTAGCGTTTATCGGGTCGGGCACAGTTTGGTCGAGCCTAGCTTAGTCGGGCATAGTATAGTGTTTATCGGTTAGTTCTGCCATGACTTTGAGTATTAACTGAGGTCGCGCCCGCAGTGTTTGCTGTGCTGCTCAATATACACAAGCAATGCGCGCGGGGCATTGCTCGGGTGCGCTGTGTCTTTTTCAGGGCTAACCCCCTTAGAATTGCCTCTTAGCGCATTGGCATACTGAGTATGTGCATACCGTCGCCAGAGGGTAGTAAGTGATGTGCCGGCTATACCGATTAATGCTTGAGTGGCAGCTAACAATACAATACTAAAGACCCTCGGTGCCTTCTTCTTTTAACTCCATATACAGTGTGCTAATCAAACCTTGTACTTTAATCGATTGTTTGGGGTATTCCCCTCGGTGTAAAAGCTCATCTGCTTTGCTCTCTTGCCCTTGATCTTTCAGGCGAATAATAGAGCCTGCGGCTAAATGAAAACTGGCGTGCGCCATTTTTAGTTCACTAAATGTAGGTGATTGCCCATACTTTTGAGCGCCTGTGTTGTTGATCCACTTGCCTAATACACATAAATCATCGCGGCAGACATCTTCATGATTGAGGGTTTCGGTCGATATATCGTTGAGGTAATTTGATAGTCGGGATTTCCATTGCTGATGGGATTCAATAGCGCCTAAAAAATCCAGGTTATCAAGGATCATGGCTTCTCTTTCTGTCACTTCAAATGTTTGCTGGTTGACTTCAAGGTTGGTATTGTTGTCTGACGATTTTATTAATTGATGTAACCAGCTAAAGATGCTCATACTAATTCCTTAATAATAAATATTGCTTAATAGGGGCCTTTTACGTTATCGCAACAACGCATCACTGTGATATTCTCACACTGTTTATATAGGCATATTTTACAGCCGTCTATAAATACCTTGCATCAATTGCCTTGTAGGCTTTGGCCGTTTTATTTGTCTCACCCGCTTTTATGTCAATAGAGTATAGCTGCCTCCCAGTGTTTCGCATTAACCGTGTTTTACATTAGCAGTGTTTTACGTCAATAGGGTATTGCATAAAAGTGCGGCCAAATATTGCTGTAATGTGCTTTTTGTTTTGTTTTGTGTCAATGTGTTTTTTGTAAAAAAGTTATAAGTGTTACCACTACTATTGTCTATTGTAAAGTGGTGGGCACCGTCATTGTCGAGCGCTTTTGTCAGTGCTAATGAGCAATTAAACAATACCAATCAATATATTTAAGATAATAAAATTTTTTGGTTGTAAAGAATTGAAGGTGTTAAAAGTGATGGGTTGTTAAAGCACTATTGAGCAACTTGATATTGTGGCTTTGGTGTTGGTGTGGGTATTAGCACTAGTGTATTGATGTTGCTGTATGAGTTGTTATTGCATTGGTGGTTGTATTCTCCGTGTTGCTCTCAAAAGGGTGCCGCCGCAATTGAGAGGCCTGCGCGCTAGCTTAGCGCCAGATTATGAAGTGGCGCTTGCAAATAGCCAGTCAGTGGTGGTGGTGGTTCCACATTGCTCGCACTGATAGCCCGGTAGCTGATCGACACCAGCCTGAAACCCAGGATCAGAAAGGGTAGTGATAAAGGCTTGAATATCGTCGTCCATTTCGGCCTCTAGCGGATAAGCCCATAAATAGTGCTCTTTGATTACCGGGGCAAACCCTAGCCCAAAACGCTGGGCTGCTGCCTCGATACCAAAGCCAAGGTCGGCCATGCCTGAGGCGATATGTGCTGCAATTGCCGAGTGAGTATACTCTTGGTTTTCATAGCCTTGAATCATTGTCGCATCGATATGTTCATTGCGCAGCAGCTGCTCTAAAAGCTCTCGTGTACCTGAATTGTGTTGTCGATTAATAAAGCGCAAACTGCCATTGCTTAAACTGTGAATACCCTCTATTTCATGGGGGTTGTCAGCAGGGAAGATAAGGCCTTGCTGACGTGTGACAAAACGAATAATGCCAAAGCGTTGCGGGTCGAGTAGCTGTTGATAGCGCTGTTGTTGTGAGGCAATACTCATACCGATTGGCTGGTGAAAGCCCGCAATGCGGCAACGGCCATCATTGAGTGCCATTAAGGCATCTTGCGGCGCATGGTAGTGTATTTCAACTTGGTAATCGCCCGCAAATTGTGTCATAAGGGCCACCGCATAACCATGGCTTGCATAAATGCGCACGACCGGTGTGTGGTTGGCCATAGCACTTTGCAATTCCACATTAAGCTCTGTCGCCAGACTTTCCATTTCAGGGTGCAGGCGCGCCTCAATGCGTTGATTGCTCCACAACAGTTTTTGCCCTAATGCGCTAAGTTGAGCGCCGCGGCCTTTTTCCATTAACACCAGTGCGCTGTTAAAAAAGGCCTTACTCTCATTGAGCAGATTCCAAGCGTGACGGTAAGAAAGCCCACATTCTTTTGCCGCCGTTGTCAGGCGCCCACACCGGTTAATCGATTCTAGTAATGGCAGTACCATCGGGTGAAGCCGCTGGCCCTGTGGGTCTTCAAAATCCCAACGCGGTTGTATTTTAATATGCATAAAAAAACATATTCCTGTGTATTTTTGCCTATGTTAAGGTGTGTTTAATACAGCTTAACAATAATTTGCAGCAATTAATAATAAAAATAGGCAATTTATTGCATATATAAAAATCTCCACTATTACTATCAGCGCTTAGTCGACATAACATGAATAAGGCAGACCTATGAGCGATACGCATACTAGCACTTTACACCCAGAGCCCCACAGCAACGATACCGCAGATACACTGGATGTTGCGCATACCGATGCCGATGTGGCCGAGCATATCGAGCAACACAAAACCCGCCCCGGTCCACTGTTACCGATATTACACGCAATACAAAATGACCTAGGTTATATTCCTGAACGCGCCATCCCCACGATTGCGAAGCACCTTAATCTGTCGCGTGCCGAGGTGCATGGGGTAGTCAGCTTCTACCATCACTTTACTATGGTGCCTAGAGGCCGGCATATTGTTGAGGTGTGTTGTGCAGAGTCCTGCCAAGCAGTTGGCGGGCGCTCCCTAGAGGCGCTGGCAAAAGAAACCTTAGGGCTCAACTGGCACGAGACCTCTCGCGATGGCCAAATCACACTAGAGCCTGTGTACTGTCTGGGTAACTGCGCCTGCTCGCCCTCAGTGCGTGTCGGCAAGCAAATTTTGGGGCGTGTTGATGAGGCGCGCTTTAAGGCGCTCTTAGATGAGCTAACCACACAGCCACTCACACTGCTGCCCTTAGGGGCGACATCACCGGAGGTCAATTAATGTCGAATCATACGAATACTCGCCTTTATATCCCCCGTGACTCTTCGGCGTTATCGATGGGGGCCGAGCAAGTTGCCAGCGCTTTTATACAAGCACTTGGATCCTATGCTGAGAGTGAACCCCCCGTGCAGATTGTGCGCAATGGCTCCCGTGGCCTCTATTGGCTAGAGCCTATGATCGAGGTGGATACGCCGCAAGGGCGGGTCGCTTATGGCCCCGTCGCTGCCGCTGATGTTGAGAGTTTGGTCGCACAAGGCGTTTTCTCTGGCGACACTGGGCACCCTCTCTACTTGGGCCCTACCGATGATATTCCCTTTTTAAAAAAACAACAGCGTCTCACCTTTGCCCGTGCAGGTGTTGTTGACCCTGTAAACCTTGAAGATTATTGCGCAACCGATGGGTACCAAGGTTTAACCCGTGCGTTAACCATGAGCGCCCAAGCATTAGTCGATGAGGTTAAAACCTCGGGCCTGCGCGGGCGCGGTGGTGCGGCCTTTCCCACAGGTATTAAATGGCAGACTGTGCTCGATGCGCCTGCCTCACAAAAATACATTGTGTGTAACGCCGACGAAGGGGACTCAGGCACTTTTGCCGATCGCCTACAAATGGAGGCCGACCCGTTTGGCCTGATTGAAGGCATGACCATAGCCGGTCTCGCGGTAGGTGCAACCCAAGGGTATATTTACCTGCGTGAAGAGTACCCCCACGCCCATGAAATTCTCGATGAGGCCATTCGCATTGCCGAGAGTAATGGCTACCTAGGGGATAATATATTAGGTTCGGGCCAATGCTTTTATTTAGAGGTACGCCTAGGTGCCAAGGCCTATATTTGCGGTGAAGAGACCGCGCTGCTTGAAAGCCTCGAAGGTAAGCGCGGCATGGTGCGCGCTAAACCGCCGATCCCGGCACTGGAAGGGCTTTTTGGAAAACCTACCGTAGTCAACAATGTGCTATCACTATCGACCGTTGCCATTATTCTCGCCAAAGGGGCCGATTACTACAAAGGCTTTGGTATGGGGCGCTCGCTTGGCACTATGCCGTTTCAATTAGCGGGCAACTTAAAATACACTGGGTTGGTTGAGTTGGCATTTGGGGTGAGCTTGAGTGAACTACTCTATGATTTTGCCGGCGGTAGTCGTAGCGGGCGGCCACTGCGAGCCGTGCAAGTAGGGGGGCCGTTAGGCACTTATCTACCAGAATCCCAATGGGATGTCGCGATGGATTACGAGGCCATGGCCGCACTGGGTGCGGTGCTGGGCCACGGGGGTATTGTCGCCTTTGATGATCGCGTTGATATGGCCGAGCAAGCGCGTTTTTCGATGGCCTTTTGCGTGGCTGAATCCTGCGGTAAATGTACACCGTGCCGTATAGGTTCTACTCGCGGTGTCGAGGTCATCGACCGCATTCGCGCTAATAAAGATCGCGAGAATAATCTCGAATTGCTAACGCAATTATGTGAAACCATGGTGGATGGCTCACTGTGTGCAATGGGCGGGATGACACCCTTCCCGGTGCAAAGTGCACTGAAACATTTCGCTAACGATTTTACTCAATAGGTGAGCCCATGTTGGAATACTTTAACCCTAGAGATACTCTAAACCCCGAATTTGATTACGGCACACCCGCGCCAACAAACGACCCCACACCTATAGCCGATTTAGTGGAGTTAAGTATTGATGGCAGCGTTGTGAGTGTGCCTAAAGGCACCTCAGTATTGCGAGCCGCCGCCATGGCGGGCATTAACATTCCTAAACTGTGCGCCACCGATAGCCTTGAGGCCTTTGGCTCTTGTCGTTTATGTTTGGTGCAAATAGAAGGTAAGCGCGGGTACCCGGCATCGTGTACCACCCCTGTTGAAGCGGGTATGCAGGTTAAAACTCAAACTGATAAAGTGGCCACACTGCGCCGCAACGTGATGGAGATGTATATCTCAGATCACCCGCTAGATTGTCTTACCTGTTCAGCCAATGGCGATTGCGAACTACAAGACATGGCCGGTGTAGTGGGGCTGCGCAATGTTCGCTATGGAAGTGATGGCAATAATCATCTAGCGGCAAAGAAAGATACCTCTAATCCGTATTTCACCTTTGACCCCAGCAAATGCATTGTGTGTTCGCGCTGTGTACGCGCCTGTGAAGAAACCCAAGGCACCTTTGCACTCACCATCTCATCGCGTGGTTTTGAATCAGCGGTATCCCCGGGGCAAGACCAAACCTTTATGGATTCCGAATGTGTCTCTTGCGGCGCGTGCGTGCAGGCATGCCCCACGGCCACCTTAATGGAAACCTCTATTATCGATAAGGGCCAGCCGGATCACTCAGTGATTACTACCTGCGCTTACTGTGGTGTGGGTTGTGCCTTTAAAGCCGACATGAAAGGTGATGAAGTGGTGCGAATGACTCCATGGAAAGGCGGCAAAGCCAACCGGGGCCACTCCTGTGTGAAGGGTCGTTTTGCCTTTGGCTACGCCACCCACGGGGATCGTATTACCACCCCGATGATTCGCGAATCAATCGATACGCCTTGGCGGCAAGTCTCCTTCGATGAAGCCTTTAGCTTTGCGGCTGCGCGCATTCACAACATTCAAGCACGCTATGGGCGCAATGCCGTTGGTGGCATTACCTCATCGCGCTGCACCAACGAAGAAACCTATTTAGTGCAAAAGCTGGTGCGCGCCGCCTTTGGTAATAACAACGTTGATACCTGCGCGCGCGTGTGCCATTCGCCCACGGGCTTTGGCTTAAAAACTACCTTTGGTGAATCAGCCGGTACCCAAACCTTTGACTCGGTCGAAAAGACAGACGTTATCATGGTGATTGGTGCCAACCCAACCGATGCCCACCCGGTGTTTGGCTCGCGAATGAAAAAACGCCTGCGCGAAGGGGCACAATTAATTGTGGTTGACCCGCGCAGTATTGACTTGGTGGATAGCCCGCATATTAAAGCTAACTACCATCTCAAGTTGCGCCCGGGTACTAACGTGGCTTTTATCAATGCGATGGCCCATGTGATTGTGAGTGAAGGGCTTGAGGCTACCGACTTTATTGCCGAGCGCTGTGATATGGACGCCTTTGAACAATGGAAGCAATTTATTGCCGACGAGCGCCATTCACCAGAGGCTAGCGAGCAGTACTCCGGTATTCCTGCGGCAGATATTCGCGCAGCTGCCAGACTTTACGCCACCGGTGGCAACAGTGCCATTTATTATGGCTTAGGTGTAACCGAGCACAGCCAGGGCTCTACCATGGTGATGGGCATCGCCAATCTTGCCATGTTAACCCACAACGTGGGTCGCGAAGGCGTTGGCGTTAACCCGTTGCGGGGCCAAAATAATGTGCAGGGCTCCTGTGATATGGGCTCCTTTCCCCACGAGCTACCCGGCTACCGCCATATTTCAGGTGAGGCAGTGCGTGCACAATTTGAAAAAGCATGGAATGTGAGCCTCGATCCAGAGCCTGGCTACCGCATTACCAATATGCTCGATGCCGCCGTAGAAGGCACCTATAAAGGGCTGTATGTGCAAGGTGAAGATATTGCCCAATCAGACCCTAATACCCAACATGTTGAGCAGGCGCTGCGCAATATGGAGTGTTTAATTGTGCAGGATATCTTTCTTAATGAAACCGCAAAATTTGCCCATGTGTTTTTACCCGGCTCAAGCTTCTTGGAAAAAAACGGGACCTTTACTAATGCAGAGCGTCGCATCTCGCCGGTGCGCAAAGTAATGCCACCCCTGTGTGGCCTAGAAGATTGGCAAGTAACACTGGGGTTATCGGCCGCACTGGGGTATAACATGCACTATGACCACCCCAGTGAAATAATGGACGAGATAGCCTCACTAACGCCGACCTTTAGTGGCGTTAACTACACGCGTTTAGAAAAAGAAGGCTCACTGCAATGGCCCTGTAACGAGCAAGCACCCGATGGCACACCTATTATGCATGTTGATGGCTTTGTGCGCGGTAAGGGCTTCTTTGCACTGACAGAATATGTACCCACCGAAGAGAAAGTGACCCGGCGTTTTCCGCTGCTGTTAACCACTGGGCGTATTTTATCCCAGTACAATGTGGGCGCACAGACCCGGCGTACCGAAAACTCATCGTGGCATGCAGAAGATGTGTTAGAGATACACCCACACGATGCCGAAGATCGGGGTATTAGCAGTGGCGATAGGGTCGCGCTCGCTAGCCGCGCTGGTGATACTCAATTGCGGGCGTTGATTTCTGAGCGGGTGCAACCCGGTGTGGTCTACACCACCTTTCACCACCCTGAAACCGGCGCTAATGTTATTACCACCGACAACTCAGACTGGGCCACCAACTGCCCCGAATATAAAGTGACCGCCGTGCAGATAGCCAAGGTAGCTAACGCTGAAAAATCCTCCCAGTGGCAACAACAGTTTGCGGAGTTTTCAAAAGCGCAAATTGCTTTTTTGGATACACAGCAATGACAGTCGTTTACACTTATAAATAGCCACCGCCTTTAGATGGGTGGCTAGCGGTGCATTAGGCAGGCTTGTCGTAACCAGATACTAGCCCTTCTCAGTGACTGCAATGATGATAAGGCAATAGGGCAATAGGGCAGAGAGAAAATATCAACAGGACAGTATTATGGCGATCAATAAAACACTGACCAAGGCCGATGTAAGTGAGGCGGGTGTAAAGCCCCATGCCATTGTCGTGCGTGGGCCTGATGGCGTTGAAGCAAAAACGGATTTTATTGCCCAGGAAAAGGCCATTGCCATGGTGTATAACGGCATTAGCCATGCAGTTATGATGGCAACCCCGGCCGACTTAGTCGACTTTGCCGTAGGTTTTAGTCTAAGTGAAGGCATTGTCGATACCGTGCAACAGCTAAGAAGCATTGAGGTAATGAGCGGCGAGCTTGGCTATGAAGTACATATAGACATTGCCAGTTCATCGTTTATGCACTTGAAGCAGCGCCGCCGCCAGCTCAATGGTCGATCCGGTTGTGGTATTTGTGGTATTGAATCCCTTGAAGCGGTGCAACCACAGGTGCCAAGGCTCAGCGGTGCACAACTACCGGCTTATGCCGTAGTCGCGAAGGCGATGGCGCAGATGCACATGCAGCAACCATTGCAGGCGCGTTGCGGAGCAGTACACGCCGCCGCGTTTGCCGATATAAATGGCGATACCATAGCGCTGCGCGAAGACGTAGGCAGGCACAATGCACTGGATAAACTATTGGGGGTGATGGCCAGTCAAAACTCTCCATTTGACCACACGCAAGAGAATGCTCATAACAGGGCACAAGGCTTTGTAGTGATCTCTAGCCGCGCCAGTTACGAAATGGTCGCTAAGGCAGCAGGCCAAGCAATTGCCACACTGGTGTCGGCTTCTGCCCCGACAGGTATGGCTATCGATTTGGCAAGGCGTGCCAATATGAACCTGATTGGTTTTGTGCGCGAAGCTCGTCAGGTGATTTATCATCAGGCAGATTTTACCGATAGCTGTACCGACATGAGCACTGACACAAACGCGCCCCATACTAATAACGAATAATTGCTACGCTAAACAGGAGACATCGTCTTGAGTGAAAACGAACTGGGCCACCTTGTTAAAATGGCCAACCAAATTGCCTCTAATATTGGCTTGGGTGCATCACCCGAAGAAGCCATTGCCCGAGTGGTTAACCATATCAGCTTATATTGGGCGCGCCCCATGCGAGAAAAAATCTGCGCTAACATAGACGCCTTTAGTGAAGAGCTAACCCCCACAGCCACACAGGCATTGCTAGAGATTAAAGCGCGGCTGTAAAATAAATACCGGTATTAGTCGCAAACAATAGCCGCGACCTACTGGGTGTACATGGCGTAAGTTAAAGGGTATGCCAATAGATTATTGTGCTATGCGAAACACCGCCTCGATTTCAACACTGGCATTGCCCGGCAAGCTGGCACTGCCCACCGCAAAGCGTACATGGCGGCCTCGTTGCTCCCCTAGGGCTTGCACCATAAAATCCGATGCCCCATTGACCACGGCCGGGTGCTGTGTAAAATCGGGTGTTGCATTGACAAACGCCCCTAGCTTAATCAGTTTTTCTATGCGGTTGATATTCTTTAATGCCGCTTTTGCCCGCGCTAGTATGCCTATAGCGCAGTACTTTGCTGCGACTTGGCCCTGTGCTATATCGACACTATCGCCGAGCTTTCCTTGCATAGTATTGCCGCTCAAATCGATAGCAATTTGACCCGAGATAAAAAGCTGATTGCCCTCTATAAGGTAGGGCTCAAAGTTGCCCATGGCCTTGGGGGCCTCGGGTAGAGTGACGCCTAACGCGGCTAATCGTTTTTCTATCGTATTATCGTTGCCGTCATTATCGCTATCGAGCATTAGTGTTGTCTCGTGTGTTTAGTGAGTGATGGTGTGCCGTTATCAGCCGCCATAGCCCTATCGTATTTGTAAAGCCTATACTATTATTGGCTAGTGGATATATGCTTATGCACCGGGATCATAATATCGCGACCGGTTTGTTTGAAGTGTTTATAGGCTGCTGTGATTCTATGCCCGCCGTCTTCAAGTATATAGGTTTTACCACAGCCGCAATTTAATAAGCTAATAGGTGCATTAATATCCTGCCCGGCTTGTAGTGATTTGAAGACAGTCGCTAATCGCTCGTCATCACCACGCACCCAATGGATAGGCAGTTTAATGAGTTCGCTAACGGGTATTTTTGTGCACATAGAGTCAATGCCTGTTTAATGTCTCTCACGTAACTACTATACACAAGGTATGCTTGCGGCTCTACTTTTCCATAACTTTTTCATAGAGGCATTAGCTGTATACAGTGTTCTTCTATGTTCTTTTGGTGGTTCTACTGATACTGACTTGCTGATAATTCGATACTATTTAGTAGACGACAACATAAGTCTTGCGTGTTTACGAGGGTGCACTCACTAGTCATACCGAGTCCATCTTATTGGTTTTATTACCGGCTAGTTTAGTGGCGCAGTTAGCCTACATAAGGCAGCGGTGGGGCAGTGCAAGTGGGTGTTGGTCAAGCGCAAGATGCAGTAAGTTATAGTGCAGCGAAGTGTATTTGAGTGTTTCAGTCATAAAGTTGTATAACAGTATGCAGTGATAACTAGCATAAAATACATAAAGATTATTTATGCGACATTTGTCGTGGGCTATTTACGCTGCGGGTCTTGGTATTTGTTTGCAAGATTGTGCACTGAAAATAAAAGGGGACATTATTGTTAGGTTTAGGTAGAAAAATAAAATACCTAGCCTAATTAGAAGGTACTAGATAGTTAAGAGGGTGCTAGCTCGCAGAGAGTTGCAGTAGATTACCTTTAGTGTTGGTGGTTCAGTATCTATTGCCCCTGTTAATGTGGCTAAAAAATAATGAATAAAATTACCTTTTGTAAAAACTGACAAAAATAAATAATAATTAAGGTTGTTAAAGTTCTGACTGTGGTAGACTTTTTGAACTAATTAATAATCTCACATGGAGCGTTTATAATGTTACGTTTAGTACCTTCCTTTATTGCAGTTTCTTTATTGTCGGTTTGTTTTACAGCAAAAGCGGCACCTATTATTGAAGTTAAAAAGAGTCAACTAGATTTATCCTATACTTGGAACTTTGAGGGGTTGAATGGCCCCGGCTATATAAAAGATGCGGTAAGTACCCAGTTTTTAGACGGAGACAAAAAACTTGATTTTGTTGGGCAATATTATATTCAAGATGAAGGTAGTATTAATACCGTAAGTTTTGGTGCAGCGGGTAATAGCGGTATAAATAATTTTTTCTTAGAATCAGAAATTACTAATCATTTTGGCGGTGTTTTTTCCCCGGGAGATACCTTGCCAAATGGTGCTGAGACGATAGCATCGTTTGGTGCCGCGAATGCGGTTGCCTCCACGGATTGGCTTTTTAGCGTAACTGGTGAAAATACATATTTAGATGTTGCTATCAATGATGAGACTAATGGTAGTTCAATTGCTAGTGCAACATTATTTGATATTACCGCTAATGCAGTGGTTAGTGTAGATTTACTGGGGTTTTCGTTACTCAGTGGTCATGAATATGCTTTTTCTGCGGTTGTGAGTAATTTGCTGCTAGATGATGCAAGTACTGCACTTCGTTTTAATTTTGATGAGAAAGCGACTTTGGTTAATGTGCCTACACCTGCTGGTGTATTGTTGTTGCTGCCGGCATTTTTGGGATTGTTATTGACCCGTCGCCATTCTAACGTTGCCTCAACTATCTAGCTTTAATTCGTCCCTAACCTAGCTATAGCTCTCCTTGTTTATACGGGGGCTATATCTATAAGCTATTTTTGCTAGACTCCCTTGTTTATATTAATCAAAAAGCTAGATTGATTGCTTTTATTTAAAGGGTAATCTGTATTTGTTCGGTGTAGATTTTGAGCCATCTCTCGGTTTTTGGGATTGGCTATGTATCGATGAGTGCGAGCCTCTTGCAGCGAGCTAAGCGCTAACCCTTACTCGCTGTAAAAAATGTAAACGTTTTCTTTTCTGGTGTACGCTTAATAACGATACTTGCTATTAGGTTATGGGAAGGGCAGCAAGTAGTGAACGTTAGATGGTAAGATTGCGTTGCGCTACTACGCAGCTAACTATGTTGTTATCACTAGCGTAAAATTAAATGATTTGCGTGACATTTTTAAAGTGTGCTGTTTACAGGGCTGGCGTTTATTTGTAGTATCTCACGCTGAAAAAAATTGTAACGTTATTTTCAAAAAAATGTATGGACGCCATGTACGGGCGGCTCACTGAACTAAAGCTCATTGAACTAAAAAGGACTCGCAGGTATGCGGAATATCTTTTGTGTATTTAACGTAGTGCTGCCTCAACAGGCATACTTATATTTGCTAACATACTTTTTTGTTGTTGCACTTATTTTGCTGAATCCTCATGCTGTTGCTGATACACCGACATGGAAACCCATTCCAGAAGGATATCATAATGCTTGGTTAGCCAGAGGTACGCGGTGTGATTATTATTATCAATTGCTCAATACGCCTCGCGAACATTTAGTTTCTCATCAAGCCCGTACGTTAGCTGCTTTTGCTGGTCTTCAGACGAGCTGTAACCCCCGAGGACCGCATCCCTTTCCCAATCTACATTCGCGTTATTATGTTCCTAATGATTGCCCTGTTGGGCAAGAAGAAAATGCGCTTGGGCATTGTCAACGCGAAACTTGTGATTTAGATAGTGTGACGAATGAGAGTCGTTGTGTCGCTAAACAACCCGCCCTCAATGATGGTCGTAGTGGCAACAATACTTGCCATCCCATCAATATGAGTAACGGTAATAAATTTTATGATGAAGTTGATTACACTGGTAATCAGCCGCAACCATTAAGGCTTAGCCGCTTTTATAATAGCGCCAGTGCCAAAGTTCGTTGGGTGTTCAGTTATCAGCAATCATTAATTGTAGGGGCTTCGGCTATTCGAGCCACGTTAGACGATGGCAAGTCGATTATATTTGTTGCCGAAAATGGCCAATGGGTTGCCCCTAGTCATAGACGAGAACGTTTGGTGAGTGGCCCAGCTGGTGGGTATATCTTAACCATGCCCAACGGTGTCGATGAATACTATAGTGCTGTAGGTCAGCTATACCGTATCAACAATCGCCTCGTTAATATAGAGCAGCGTCTAACTTATGAAGGTAATGCTATTCATATTGATAGACGAGGGCAGCGTTTAACATTACACAAAGACGTGAATGGACGGGTGGTGCAGGCCATTTTACCTAATGCGGTGGTTGTTGATTATCGCTATAAGAATATTAACGAAAATACTTCACTAGGTGTCGCGTTAATGTTGTCAGAGGTTCTATATGATGGTCAGCTTTTAAGGCGCTATCATTACAATACAACGACAAATTATCGACGTAATATTGTGGGTATCGACAACGCCCAGGGCGAGCGTATTTCAAGTGTGCGCTACGATGGTGTGGGGCGTGCAATCAGCAGTGAAACAGGCCCACTCGACAGTGGTATCAATCGCACCGAGATTATTTACCACCCCGGTGGCACTCGCACCGTTAAAAACAGCCTAGGCAAAGAAGCCATTTACCACTTCACCAATTTTAACGGTGAATATAAACTGACCCAAATTGAAGGCCAGCCCTCGACCCATTGCGCCGCCGCCAATCAGGCCTACACCTACGATAGCAACGGTTTTATGGCCAGCAAAACCGACTGGAACGGTACCACTACCACCTATATTCACAACGCCAAAGGCCAAGAGACCTCACGCACCGAAGCCTCGGGTACCCCACAGGCGCGCACCATTACCACCCAGTGGCACAGCGAGCTTAATCGCCCGGTTGTGATCACCGAGCCCGAGCGGGTAACACGCTTTAGCTACGATACCCAAGGCCGGCTACTCAACCAAGTGATCGATACCCGTGCGCCCTAACACTGTGCCTCTTAACCTTACACCCGTACCTCTTAAATAAACCCAAAGGACATGGACATGACACAGCAGACACCGATCATCGGGGTACTCAAAAGCACCGCGCTGGCCGTGGCGATTGCCAGTATCAGCCACAGCACCCAAGCGACCCAAGCGTGGAGCTACACCTACAATACCCTCGGGCTGATCGAGAGCGTCGATGGCCCGCGCACCGATGTGGTGGACCTCACCACCTACACCTATAGCGAGGGCGGCGATCTCACCGCCATCACCAATGCACTCGGGCAAGTGGTGCAACTCAAAGACATTGATGGCAATGGCCGCCCGCACACCCTCGTTGATGCCAACGGCATCACCACCACCTTAAACTACCACCCCCGTGGCTGGCTCACGGCTGTGAGCATCCTCGATCCCAGTGACCCCAGTGGTAGCGGTGCCCACAGCACCACCACCTATGACTATAACGCCAATGGCGACCTGATCAGCATCACCGCCCCCAATGGCACTGTCGTGTATTACCACTACGACAGTGCCCAGCGACTCGTGGGCATCAGCAACAATGGCGGCGAGCGCATCGACTACGTATTAGATAACGCCGGCAACCGGCTCAGTGAAACCATCACCGATAATGCCAGCACCCTGCGCTACAGCGCCACCCAAGCCTACGACGAACTCAGCCGCGTAATGGATATCATCGGCGCCGAAGGCCAAACCACCCATATCGACTACGACGTGAACGACAACCCCATCGTTGAGACCAACCCGCGTAGCCACAGCACCCAGCACAGCGTTGACCCCCTCGATCGTCTCACCCACAGCACAGACCCCGAGGGCGGCACCACCGCATTTGGCTACGACCATCAAGACAGGCTCACCACCGTAACCGATGCCAATGGCAATACCACCAGCTATAGCTACGATGCCTTCGATAACATTACCCAAATCGACAGCCCCGATACCGGCATCACCACACTGACCTACGACGATGCCGGCAATGCCATAACGCGCACCGACGCACGCGGTGTGAGCGCCACCTATACCTACGATGCCCTCAACCGTATCACCGGTGTGCGCTATAGCACCGAGGCAAACGGCCTCAGCGACGAAGACATTACCTACCACTATGATGACCCCGCCACGGACCACTACGGCATTGGCCGCTTAACCCACCGCAGCGATAGCAGTGGCACAACACACTACCGCTATGATCACCGGGGCAACCTGATCGAAAAACACGTGACCTTAACCGGTGCCCTCGATACCGACATCACCACCTATAGCTACAATACCGCCGACCAGCTAGTGGCCTATCGCGACCCTAATGGCCACCGCATTGCCTATCAGTACGACCACCTTGGGCGAGTCAGTGGGATCACCCACGACGATAATGGCCAGAGCGTCACCTTGGTGAGCGACATACACTATGCCCCCTTTGGCCCAGCTACCCATCTTACCTACGGCAATGGTATTGTCACCACCTTCACCTACAACCGTGACTATCGCTTAACCCAATTACAAGCCAACGGCCGTGATGCTACCCCTCTACAGGATGTACAGTTTAGCTACGATCCCAGTGGCAATATCATCCAAAAGGCCAGCGAAACACTGGGTTACGACCCCCTCGATCGCCTCAGCCTTGCCACCGGTGACTACGGCCACCTCGATTACCAGTACGACCCTGTGGGCAACCGGCTACAACTGAGCAATACCCTCAACCCACAAAGCGCGACCCCCTTGCGCACCCAAACCGATTACGGCTACCTCTTAGGCTCCAACCAACTGGCCGATACCACCACGGGCAGCACCGTTCATCCCTATACCTTAGATGAAGTCGGCAATACCCTTACCGATACCGCCAAGGGCTTAGGGTTTAGCTACAACGCCCAAAACCGGCCCGTCAGTGTCACCACACCCACAGGTACCGTGACTTATCGCTACAACGCACTGGGTCAGCGCACCGAAAAAACCCTGAACGGTGCCACCACCACCTACCACTACAACGAAACCGGGCAGTTAATTGCAGAGCAATCCCCAGCGGGGCAGGTGAGCTATATCTACCTCGGTGGCCAACCCATTGCTCAACTGCGTGTGGCTGATGCCAGTGGGGCTGCGAGTACGGACACCACGACTAATACCGCGACAAACGCCGCGACAAGCAGCACCACAGACACCCTGACTCTGATCAGCCTTGCCAGCGAAGACGGCTGGGTGAGTGAAAGCCAGCCCGATGGTAGCGGTAACTACCGCTACCACAGTGGCCATGCCTTTTGGGGCATTATGGTGGGCGATGACAACAATGACCGCCAGTACCGCAGCATACTCGGGTTTGACCTCACCGCTTTACCTGCGGGTGCCACCATCACCGATGCACAAGTCGTACTCAAGCGCCGCTATAACTCCAGCTATGGCGCTGTAACCGATCTCGGTGCCATCACCCTTGATTTGGCCGTTGGTCACTTTGGTGCTGAGCCCGCCTTGCGTACTGATGACTTTTTTGCCCCGGCCACCCATGCCCATGTAGGTGATTTTAGCGATAGCGGCACCACCAGCCCGGCGAGCCTAAACGCCAGTGGCCTCAGCGCACTTAATGAAGCCCATGCCAATGGCAACGCCCATATACAATTGCGGCTACAACAGCCCGCGCACCCCGGTGGTAACCTGAGTGGTGACCGGTTGATCTACTACAGTGCCAACGAAGTCGACC